>Ga0209039_10002135_pt1 | contig 17237 bp, 18 predicted proteins | sample BogFormECP12_OM1_FD_188238 | JGI IMG/M metagenome (GOLD analysis project Ga0209039, IMG submission 188238) | Bog forest soil microbial communities from Calvert Island, British Columbia, Canada - ECP12_OM1 (SPAdes) (version 2) | ecosystem: Environmental > Aquatic > Freshwater > Wetlands > Bog ... | reverse complement strand
TAGAGTCTAATGGGAAGCAACTCACCTTTGACAATCCGTTTTCGCCTTTGGTCTTCTCTCCGGACGGTACAAAAGTCGTATGGGTTAAATCCGCAAACCCAGGCTACTTTCCATATCACAACTATATGGACATTGCTACATATTCCAACCTTGACAATCCCTATACGTTGCACGAAGCACCAGCCGGGTTAGCAGCCCAATTGACTTGGTGGCCGGATGGAACAAAAATTCTAGTTTTCGACCCAGACTCTCTTGGCTCGGGACTAGATCCAACTAATGATCTGCTAGGTCTTTATACTGTCTCAATTCCATCTTTGTCGATAACAAACGAACATCGAACCGATGTTTTGGACACTCTCACGAAGAATATCTGCGGGGGTCAATTGGGAGATTTCTCTCCTGACGGTCGGCAAATTTTAATAGATTTACCGGAACATCGAACCATTAATCATGGTGAATGTATATCCAAGGAAAGCATACTAAACCTAGAAACCATGACTCTCACTGATGCATTACCTGGCCTGTACCCAAATAACGTCAAATGGCTGCCTTAGTCAGCTTAAGGCACGAAACATGATGCAAATTAAAATGTTTTCGTGCTTATTCAAAATGTTTTCAAGCTTGTTCAACTTTTCGCCTTCTTTCTGCGGCACTCGCTCCAGCTCGCCGCAATTTGATTTATTTTTTCTATGTCAAAAACAAGAGGATGGACCGCCTAAACGGTCCATCCTCTTTTCAATCCCCGTTGCTCGATAACGTTCCCCCGCTGTCAATCGGGGTGGACGAAACATATTTTTGATACGCCGCGATCCAGTTGGAGGTGAACGCATCTTGCCCAGCCGCCAAAGAGATCTGCCCGTCGCAAACCAGGGCATTTATCTTATTCTCGATCTGGTCCTTCGTCCGGGCTCCCCATTCTCCGGCATAAGGTTCAGGCCATAGGTTCTGTGGGTCAGTCGAATTGCCGCCTACTTCCAATGGAATAAGGTGGTCGAGTTCGTACGCTCTTAGCTGGGTATCAGCCAATCCATACAGTGCGATGTCCTTTTTCTTCAAAGGTTCCGTATAAGATTCGGAGGGTCTCACGCTGGCGGTATAACCCTTTTTGCATATTGTGGATTTGATGTTCGCCTGCGTGACGCGCGGATCGATCGCACCAGGTGTTAGGGAAGGGTTCGGCAAAAAGCCGGCAATATCCGCATCCAAGGTGGGTGTATCCACCGGTGTTTGAGTGCTCTGACTGTCCGGTGACGATTGACCATTTTGAAGAATGGGCGGATAGAAAGCCTCCGGCAGGGCAGGGGGCGTGATCTGCGCCAGGCTGGCGACACGCGACTCGAAGACGCTGGGAATGGCAGTCTCCACTCCCGAAAGCACCGACGAAACCGACGCAGGGAGATTGAGGCGTTCCGTGTGGATTCCAAAACTTGGACCCACGATCAACAGCCCGCCAACAATCACGGCAATCAGCGCCAGCCACAGCACAAGATTTACGAGGCCTCCCACCAGGCGGCCTAACAGTCGAAATAGGAACATGTTTCACCTCCGATTGATTTTGATTTGAATATAGGAATAGAGAGATATTGCACCTTATTCCTATATCATATTTTGATTCTCGAGATTGCTTTAACGCCTGCTAAGGAAATTGCAGACTTGCCAATTGATTCAGGAATTGGCCGAGATGTTTTTCTAAGAAAAAAAACCTCCCGCAATTATTCGGGAGGAACAATCTTCATCAGTTTTTCAATCAGAGGCGGAAGTTTATTTCGCACTGTATCCCAAACCTGGCCAACATCCACAACATCATACTCGTGGATGACCAGGTTTCTCATGCTGGTCATTTCGCGCCATTCGATTTCCGGATATTTGGCGCGTGTTTCTGTAGAAACTCGTCGTGCAGCTTCGCCAATAATCTCGATGCGTCGGACGACCGCATCCTGACACTGCGTATCTCTATAGAACTCATCCCAACTCTTATCAAACACATAGTCCAAGGCGACCTTGGCGGATTCCAAAATGTCGACCAGATAGGTATCGTCACGCGACATGAATCACCTGTGCTGATTCGAGAATAGCCTTGCGTCTGAGATAGTTGCGGCTGGTTTCGACGCCACGCCTGCTGATCAAATCCACATCGCGGCTAAAAATCTGCTTCAGTTCATCCTGCATATGAACCATATCGAAGAGGGATACTTTGGCATCCGGCGTAAAGGAGACCAACACATCGATGTCACTATCGGGCCTGAAATCAGCGCGCAAAGCGGAGCCGAAGATGGCAAACTCTGAAACGTTCCAGCGTTTGCAAAAGGCGGCTATCTTTTTCCGAGGCAGAGTGAAGTGCTTTTTTCCCATAGTAATCTCACTACAAGAATTATAGCATGACTGACTTTTCTCAATCAGCTGTTATCTTCGCTAAAAGATACTGATCTGGAACAAGGATTGATTTTATATAACCTTCTGAGGACGCGAAGCCTGGCATCGTCGCGGTGACAGAATCGATGAAATCGGTGATCGAGTCAGTCATTCGCCCGCCGCAAGAAAATGTTTGGCAAAACTTTGCCTCATCGCTGTGTTCACTACCGCGCCGGAAACCCAATCCGTGTCACGCAAAAGATTCCGGCAGCTGCTAATCAGCCGGTAGAGGCAATCTCTGTTCAAGAAAAGCTCCTTTACGCAAGTCGAACTTGCCGGCGTAAATGGTTCCACCAACAAAGCCGCCAGTGCTTCAAGCAGTTTCTGGCCCTGCACGCCGTCTTCATCGCCTACTCTGAGCAAAGCGCGCGTCTCCTTATCCGTGGCCGCAGCCTCGATCCATATCAGGGGTTCTGCCTGGAACCACGCGCAATCAATGGCGCATAGCGCATAGCGGACCAGATACTCGGCAATATCGTTTGCAGTTTCCAGCGCGTCGAAGAAAGCGGGATCCTCCTGCACGGTATTCGCTCTCGCAACCACCGCATCCACAAACCCGTCCATGTGCTGGATAACATTTTCCGCCATGACCTGCCGCTCAGTTGTCAGATTCTCGAGTTCACCGGAAATATCCTCCCAATTCACTGAGTCCCCACGGACAGCAATTAACTCTGCGAGCATGCCGGAGCGCTTTCTCACTGCTGCAGTCAGGGCTTTGGAAATCGGCTCTGTGTCCATTTCCTCTGCCAACAAGTCTGCAATATCAAGCGCTTTGCGGAAAAGTTTCCTGGCGCGGGAATAGCCATGCATTTCTTCATCCTTCATTTCGCCGGCAGCTTGAAATAGCGCGGTCACGATCTCGCCCATCCGGGGAACGGGATTATCCTTGAAAGCGTTCTCCTTGATCGCTGCCGCGAACTCATCCATGATCATTTCCCAGTTTACATCATTCTGGTGGTCGCCCAGGCACCGATACACTACGGAATCCCAGCATCCCTCGTCAAACCGTTCCCGCAGGACATTCCCCAAAGCACCCTCGACCGCCTCGACGGAGGGCATCGGAGGAGATATCATGCCATACGAGTGAGTGTCTGGGTCATAGGCCACGCAGTTGAATTCAAGAGCCTCGATCACCTCACGCGCTTCCTGAAGATCGGTCAACTCAACTTTGGAAGTATTGGCGCACAGGGCAGTCAATCTTTCCGCCAACTTTTTCAGATCCACAATTCCAGCTGGAAAGACGTCTTTCCAGCTGGCCGGAAGGTACATCCGTTCGATCGGAACCTTGGAATTAAAACCTTGCTTTATAGTCATATTTTGTGCCATTGAGCCTCCTTTTATTTTACGAAAGAATCAAAGAGCCTCGCAAGACAGGGTGAGGCTCTTTGTTGATATCAACGGCTAGGAATGGTTTTCCACCGTTGCATGAAATTGTTTGGTGATCGCCCGACTGCGGGCTTCGAGGATGTGTACACTCCAGTCGACCGCCGTCCGGGCCATCTTCACGGCAACTTTCGCGGCCCACTCGTTCCAGAACGGTCCAGAGATGCGCAGATAAATATCCTGCCTGGCGCTCCTGAGGTGTTCGAGCGTTTCTTCCATCATCTCTTGTGCGCCCAGACTCCCGACCATCTTTTCGTCCAGCCATTGAATGGCTTCCTGCTGGAAGCGGGCTTCGATCAAGGCATCGTCGAAATCGTAATCATCATAACTACGCTTGGTGAGCTGATCAACGATCCCCTGATCGTCAAATCGCCAGGCCATGTAACCTCGCCAGAACGGATAGCGTTTTTCCAATCCAGAAAGGAATTCTGCAGGCGGGACGGCAAGAACCAGCACAAGTTCATCGTCCTCCTCCTCGTACCGCGTCTTTCCCTCCGCGCTCAATCTTCCTGCCTTTTCCTGATCGATTGCATCCAATTCTGGACAGTTCCAAAGGGTATTGGAATTACTGCGTGCAAGGAATTCCACGGGCTTTCCATTCACAAGCAATTCATCCACGAAAGCCAGCCAATCGCCTGCCTGATAACGCAGGCCGGATACCTGAACATCGCGTTCAGTTTTATCCAGCCCGTTTTTACGCGCGGCTCCAACCGCATAGAGACCCTGCTCGCATAAAGCTGCCCGCATTCCTTCATCCTCAACTACGATCACCGGTTCCCGGACATACAGAATATCGCGTCCAGAGAAGGACTCGCTCTCAACGGCTGGATATCTGCCATCTCCGTCGTCTTGGGTCGAAATCCAAACATCGGAAGAGTTGCACCAGTCAACCTTGATGTACCCAAAGAACCTGAGTGTCTCTTCGGAAACCGGATCGCGTGCAAGGTTTGCGGCCAGGGTATCTTCCTTCGCGCAAGTCTGGAGCCGCTGAAACGCGGAAGGCTTTTGTTCTTTCTCCATTACGTTCGGCAATGCCTTCACTTTGTCCATATCGAAGCCGGCCAGATATTCATCCAGGACGGTTCTTACGATCTGGTATGCCGCCGCGTGCAAATGGCCATCGTCGATCACCTCTTCGCGATCCGGAAGCTTGGGGCGAATCCCGCTTTCCGGATCCACAAAGAACACGGTTTCCAGGTTCTCGAAAATGGCCTGGGCCAAATCCTGTTCTGCCGCGCTTTTCAAATGAGCGATTCCCTGCACCAAAGCATTTTGTAAAGCCAGCGAGTTGAAGAATGCATGCTGCCAAACCACGCGGGCTGCCACTCTCCGATAATGGCCGCTGCCATAGCGGCCAAAGCCAACCCGTCCGGCGCCGGGCACCTCCAGTACCGGTTTGTAATCCAGGAGCTGTTCCGGTTTCATCTCTTTAGGATCGGCCCGCGCGCCGCAGTAGGATACGTTCATGGGATACAGCCCGCGTGCCTGCCGGAAATCATCCTCGTCGAATTGGGTTTTCTCCGCCAGAGTCAGCTCGACGCGCATCCCCGGCGCGTGCTCGAGATCATATTCGACGTCCACGTCCCTCGTTTCCAGATTGGCGGGGGAGAGGGTCATTTGCCAATCGCGACTTCGGTAGCGGACCGACTCCACATATTCAGGGCGCAGGAATGAGAACGCGCCGAGACCCGCCGGGTCCACCGCTATCGAGCTTTCATCCCAACCGGACTCTCCAGCGATTAGGAGCGAATCAGCATCCGAACCACAGCCATCATCCTCGAAACGCAGGATATTTTCTTTGTAGGTAATGGTCACATTCTTCGCTCCCGCGCGGTATGAATTCTGGAAAAGCTCGCGCAGAATCGCATTCGGAGCGCCAAAATATCTTGGCACTTTTGTGAGAAGGTTTTTGGAAACGCCTAACTGCATGGTTTTGATAGACATATATTTTTTCTCCTTTTTCTAAAAAGTCAGCGCATCTCCATCGAGAGGCGCTGCTAGAATACAAAAGCCGGATCCAATCGGATCCGGCTTTTATTTCAATCTTGATGTTTGTTTATGCAAATTCGAGAAAGTTTGGCGGTGCAAAGAGACGACGCTTGCGCATGGGTTCTGGGGCTTGAGTCTCACACAGGGTACGCAGGCGTTTCATCGTTTCAGCAGAACGAAGCAAGAAGAAAGGTTCGCTGAGCGCACCAATTTCTTTTGTCCAAGCGGGAGGCGTTTGATTTTGACGCGCCGCCAATAGTTCTGCAAGCGAGGCTGAAATTGCCAGCAGGCGCGCGTCGCCAGTGTTCGGACGCGGGATTGCACTCCAATTGATGTTGGCATGAATCATCTCCTGAACCAGACTGCGCAGACGCAGACTATCGCGCTGTAAGGCAGCTTCGGCGAGTTGTTCAATTCGTTCCATACAGAGACTCCCATAGATCAAGAAAGGCATACTGGGCGGTCAATTCATCACCATGAACCAGATAAGGTTCAATTCGATTCCATAGCTCATCGCGGTCGCGGTGGGATTTTACCAGTTCCTGGAGAAGACGGCGCGCATCGCCAATATCCACATCATCACGCCATGCTGAAAGTTTCATGGCGAGCATTTGTTCAAGTGCAGGCGAGCGAGCTTCGATGCCGGGAGCACTGAAAAGGATTTCTCCTTCGCTCACTCCGACCAAATAGCCCTTGGCGGCATCGTTGAGCCAATCCTCATTCCAATCACGTTCGCCCGCCACTCGCTTTGCCAGTTCACGGACGATGCGCGCTTCACGCGGCGAGCGGATGAAGACATCCACATCACGGGTAGACAGGCGGGTCTCGAACGCCAGTACCATCACCGCGCCGCCCATCAGAGTCAACTGCACGTGGATGCCCTTTTCCTGTGCCAATTGACCGAGACGTTGGAGTCCATCCAAGATTTGTGTGCGCGTAAAAGTCGCCATGCTTTATTTTACCTTCATCCTTCTTTGGCAGGCATTGCGTTTGCTCCGTCGGCCAACGGAAATTCATAGGTTTCGATCTCATTCTCTGAAACGTTATGTTCCTTCAGCCAAGCGCGCGCATCCGCTTCGCTATCGAACATCATGGGATTACCCTGATCGTCCAACAGATAATCCCGGAGTCCTGCGTTGAGCGTGATCCCCTCACCAGGTCTTGTTACATTCACCTTGAGCAGACTAGGATCAAAGGTATCTTCGCCGCCCACCCACGCGGGATCTGCCGCGCCAATCAAGAACTCCAACCCATCTATGCCAAGGAAAGTCACGCGAACGATAGTTGCATTCTGCTTCTTGGACTTGAAGCACACCAAATCTTTCGCCAACTTTGCACGTGTTGTCTTGGGTCTTATTGCTTGCAGGTTGTGCGTCCCCGTATCAGGGTCAGGCGCGATCTCAATGATGCCGCACCCGCCGCTGGTCCTGACATAGAGCTTGCCTTTCTTTATGTGCTCCTCCTCGCTATAACCGCAAGCAAGACAGAAACCGCTGTATAAGCTCGTGCGAGTATCAAACACAGAGTGAAATGACATGTTGTTGCACGTCTTGCACTTCTCAACATCTTCAACAGTTGTCATGATTCATTCTCCTTTCTATTTTTTATTAGGAATAGTAGTTGGCATTCCCATTCACAAAATGTGTTGCTGTTGGGTCACCTTTCTTTCTGTCGCGATTACACCGATCCGGTTCAGATAACTTTCCAAGTCAAGGCTCCTGATCACGCGCGGCGAGTGAACCTCGCGCCAGGAATCCTCGTTAACCGGCTCGTACATGCACTGCTCTTCATTCATGAAAAACGCTCCGGCACAGAACGTTCTCCGTGCTAAGAGCATTTCCCAGCGCAGCCTCCGCAATTTCTTTTTTGTTCCGCGTTTCATGTTTGCCAATTCCGCGCAGAATTGTTCGCGCGTCAACGGAACCGTGACCAGCCGGAGCAGTTGGTCGCGGTACATCAACTCCGTCATTCCAATCAGCGGCATCGTTTGAGTCGTCAAATGCGCATTACTTGCATACAGGCGATGCGATGCGGTACGCGGCCTCGCCCGTATGCGTCGCTCAGTGCCCGGTCTTCCACCAGCGCACTTTGGACCGATCCCCATTGCGACGCTGATCGGGTTATGAAGTTGACGACCGCAGACTCGACATTTCACTGAACTTACTTCTGTCATAGACGTCCTCCTTGAAAAATATTTTTTGTCTAATCGCTTTGAGAGAGCAGGCGGCAGGCCAAACTCCGTAATTGGCACGCGGAGTTCCGCGGAATTACGCCGGAGCATCAGATCTCCTCATCCAAAGCCATTGCCGCAGGGAGGTCAATCGCTACTGCCTCGCCATCCTCCGCATTCGCAGTGTCGTTGCCCAGGAGGTTTTCAATCGCGTTGATGATCTCCTCTGCCGCCTCCTGAATGCGTTTCCCGCTCGTCTTGAATGCGCTTATCACCTTTTCCTTATCTCCACCCTGCCAGGTGGCAAGATAGCCGAAGGAATAATCCGACGTATCCATGCCAAAATGATTCAGCACGATAAAGGAGACCGATTCAGCTTCCAACTCCAGGACCGACTCGTCGGTATGAATCCGGTATTCATCCTCGGTGTGCATCATCGAGTGGGCCAGTTCGTGCACGCGCGTCTTTACCCTGTGTAGAGGAGATAAATCTTCCGCGATCAGGATCATCTTTTCTTTCCATTGGCATACGCCGTTCGCTCCGTACGCGGCTTCGCGGTCGACAACCCTCACTTGGAAACCGCGCGCCCTGATCACTCGGTCCACCAATTCATTCAGCGCCAGCTTGTCCTCACCGGTCAGCAGGGTCAGCACTTCCGGTATTTCCCGGCCTTCGGTTTGAGACACATCGTAGACATAGCCGGTGCCGAAGAAGACGGTTCCTTGTCCCGCACTTTGGCGGTCCGGTTTTTGGCTCTCATCGTCCAATCCGATCCCGTCCAATTCGACCGCTGCCCGTTTTTCATCGCTCTCGCTTTTCTTTTTTCTTCCATAGGGGACCATAATGGCAATGCCCTTTTCGCCGGCCTTGACATGCCTTCCCAACTCGTTCCATTTTGCATACCCCGCCACACAGGTTGCCCCTGGCTTTTGAAACAGAATCAAGAGAGTGTTCTGGAAAGAGTAGGTGTGGAATTTCGATTGAAATTTCAAATATTGTTGCCACCGATCCGAGTCGGCCAGCGCCACAACCCCCTCTTCCAGCATGGCCATGGATTTCTGCATCTTCTCTTGCGCCCGCTCACGAGATTTTTCCTTCATCTTGCGAAGTTGTTCAGGTGAATATTTTTTCATGGTCATCGATCTCTTTTCTTGAGCGCGGTTGCTCCAACGCCCACGAACAATCGATTCCGTAGTGTGGTGTACTTTCTTTTAGGCATGATGCCTCCTTTCCTTTCACCAATACTTTTCTTCCACGCCGAAATCAGACATGACAATGTGCCCGTTCCAGCGCAGGAGATGGCGGGAATACCCCTCCCACCAGAAATCAAACTCTTTCTGCAAGGCTTTCTCGATCGGTGCGATCATCTTTCCGTACTGCGCAAGGATGTCCTCTCCGACGCGGGCCGCCAGCGGCATGACCAGAACTCCCATCGTCTCGCCGCAATGGCACAGCGCCAGACCCTTTGCGCTGGAGTCCAGCGGGTCGTGCTCTGGGCACACTTCACGCGTGATCACGCGGGGCAGAGGCATCTCTTCGACGTATGCCCATACCGGCAGAGCGCGTTGATAGGTCTCATGGACCCATTGTTGAATTTGCGCCTCCTCGGGAAGTACGCATCCGATCTTTACGGCTGCTCCGTGGATCTCATACACGGCGCCGAATGTGCCTCTGCCAAGCCGTTTTCTTTGGTGAAGCATTTTTTTGAAAAGCTTTTCGTCAGCAAGGACCCTCTGCCAGGGGCCGGGCCAGTCCGGATTTACCGTAGAGGGGACGGGGACGAAGTTCAAGGTCGTATTCATTTTTCAGCCGCCCATTGCCCCGACTTTTTGCTGATGCGCTTGACCCGGTATTCGAGGCCGTTCCCCGTTTCCCAGATCTCATACGCTTTCAGTGTCTCGCAGAAATACTGAACATGATTTAGTTCGATGGCCAGCCTGGCAGTTAGCAAACACTTAATATTGTCTCGGCGAACATGTTCTCCTTTCATAGTCACCTCCGTTTTAAAAAGTGAAAGCTGCGCCCACTCCGGCGCAGCTTCAATAGGGTTGCAGGTCAGCTCTTTCTAGGAATCGCATGAGCCGGAGAAGCGCTTCTCCGGCTCATGCGTCAATCCGCAGACAATCTCTGCGGTTTAGGATTCGTTCAAACGGAGCATTTCGATTTTCTGCACCCATCGCTCGAGGAACGATTTGACGACCGCGTCCATCGTTTGTCGATCACAAGTTTCCCGTCCCTATTGGAATAGCGCTGGCGTGTGCCGCTGTCCGACGTGACACTCCCCGGCCACTACAGTGGCGCGGCTTCTTGCGGTAGTCCGCCGCACCTTGCGGGGGACAGCCTTAGACCTACGTAATATACAGACTCTGGCAGGCAGCCAAGTGCGGGATCGCCGACCCTAGGATAGGTGTGGCCCCGATGGCTGCCGGGTGAGCTGGGCAGCACAAGAGTAGTGGTTGAAGTTTCAGTGAGAGTTTGGGCGTTGCAGTTGGCATTCCAAAAGAAGCTATGGCTTGCGCGGTTGGAGCTGGCTTTAACGTTGTGGACGGGGTGCAAGCAGCCAAGAAAAGAACAACAAGTAGAAATAGTCTTGTAGGTTTCATTTCGACCTCCTCATGTGCAGTTGCCGAAAGATCTGCGTGGAGGTAGTGGGGCGAAAGTACCGATCCAAAGCGCGTTTGTCTCTTTCCTTCTTCTCGCATTTTATTTCGCAAATCCGGGGAATGACTGAAGCAGTAAGCCATGTTGGATCAATTCCGCGGGGAAGGTCAGATTCCTCTGTGCCTACTCTTCGTGATAAAGGAAAAATCAATTCTTTCTACCTCATAAGCTGGAAAACGCCATCCGGCGTGACGGCATACACAACAGAGCTGTCATTGGGGTCTATCGCCACTGAATAGACGATTGGGTTGGGGCCCAATCCCTGAACCACTGGCCACCACCAGTCGCCGCCGTTGAGGGTCATGTAAAGTCCGCTGTCTGTGGCGGCATAGACGGTCTGCGGGTTCTTGGGGTTGATCGCCAGCTCAGTAATGGAGCGGCCTGCCATGTTCGAATTGATTACATTCCAGGACTTGCCTGCATCCGTGGTCTTTAATATGCCCTGATAAGTCGAACCTAAATAGACGATTGCCGGATTAGCAGGATCAAGAACGGCAGAATTAAAGTATCCATTAAGGTCATTGGATTTGGATGCGTTCCAATGGTTGCCACTGTCAAATGAAGCAAAGAAGCTTCCAGAACCAGTATCCATACTGACAACGTAAATATTTTGGCCTCGATTATCTTCTAACAAAATCGGAACACAAAGATTCTTCCATGGGAAATTTGGCATGAGAGAAAAGTGCGCTCCGTCATCCTGTGAAACCGCCAGCCCGGCGTTACACTCATCAATCAACCACAATTTGGAGGGGTCATTTGGGTCTGGGAGTAATTGCCAGGGTTCATTTATAGTATTATCACCCCGCCCAAACGGTTGCCATGAAATTCCGTTGTTAGAGGAACGAAAGAGTCCCTCATTGCCAGCCTCCGATATCCCCTGCCGAGAAGCTGATGGGCGATAAATCAACTTATGCACAGGATCGAAGGTCATCAAACCTCCTTCAACATTATTGAGGGAAGATTTAGACCAGGTGCTACCGGCATCAGTAGACCGGTAATCAGACCAGGAGCCCTCCATAGCTGTCAGAAAAAGTAATTTGTCATTTGTGGGGTCGATGACGATGCGTGTCCGCGATGCGCCCAAGCCTCCCAGCTTCGTCCAGGACCGGCCGCCGTTATCAGAACGCAAGACTTGATCCGTCCCGGCATAAATCGTCTCGGTTCCCGGTACGGCAGCGAATGCATAAGTTTCTTGACCATTTCCCTTATTTTTATAATATCCCAGATCGGTCTGTGACCACGAAACGCCTTGGTCATGCGAAATTTGAACTCTTTTACCCTGGCCACAAAAGATGGTACCGTCAGTAGGGTGAACATAAATCCTCAAGCAGCCATCATCGAGGATTTTTACCCATGTCTGACCGCCATCTACGGACTTGAAAGTTTTTGTATAGCCACCCGCGTAAATAATCTTAAAATCATTGGGGTCAACGGCTAAGTGCCAATTATCACCTCCCGGCGGATTGGGCAGATCCGGAGTATTGAGGCGTACCCAACTTTGTCCGCTGTTTTTAGATTCGTAGACACCCATACAACCAGTGTTATCCGGTTGATCAGCAGCGGAAGCATATAAATGTTGACCATTTGCAGGGTCTATAGCCAGGTCTGATATCTGTGGGCAATCGTTTTCAAAGCTTGTACGTATCCAATTTTCTCCCCCATCCACTGTCACGTATAACCACCCCCCTCCATCAGCATCCGAGAAATAAAGGTGCTGGCTGTTAGAAGGATCCATATAAACCAGCCCAGTCCAGTTCCCTGCCCTATCAATGTCAATGCCGTTATTGATCGCGGCCCAGGTTTTTCCAGCATCGGTGGATTTATACATGCCGCCCTGATCAAATAAACCAGCATAAATGATCTTTGGATGGCTTGGATCGATCACGATGCTGTTAACCGTGCCTTTCCCAAGCCCTGCATTGCTGGGATTCCAAGTTTTTCCGCCATCCATCGAAACATAAATCCCGGCTCCGTAAGTCCCGGCGTAGAGAATATCAGGGTTTTGAGGATTGATTGCAAGCGCATCGACAAGGATCGACTCAAAGTTATTGTTCGAGTCAAGTTTTTGCCAATGCAATGCTGCCAATTCGGGCGGTGGGGAGGAAGGCGTACTAGTCGGGGAAATGGTGGCCGTTGCCGTGCTGGATGCCATCATAGTTGCTATTGGGACCAACGTTGGCGCTGGAGTGGGTGTTCCTGTTGGGCGGAATAATGGTCCAGAGGCACAACTTGATAGAACCCAACACAAAAGCAAAGCAATAATCATGGGAGTTTGTTGCTTGGTGTTCATTTTCTCTCCTTTATTATCGAGTGTGCACACGGCAAATTGATCTTTGGCTGTGACACGATCGAGAACGGCACATGGAACACTCCTGAAGGTTCAGGGGTGTTCCTTTTACATATCGCATGATTAGTAACTTCGGCAAACACAGACAAACTGCTTTGTCGCTACCTCCGTGTAGCAACGATAACCATCGGGCAGACAAAATCAGAGTCGTCATATTTCGCAGTCATTTGCGCCGTGCCGTTAACATTCTCAAAAGTGATTACCCACACTCCTGCGACAACCGCCTGGTCTGTGTCTGGATTAATAGGGACGTCATCAATGGTGTTATTTGTTACAGGAATCGAAGCTCCATGCCCCATTAGTACAGATTTTGCATAGGAAGCTTCTGGACAATTAGATTCGAAACTTGTTAACGTGTACGTTCCATCCCAGCTAGGTGCAATTGGTCCGCCAGACGGAAGCCACGACAATATTGGGGCGAATATATCCGGAGCAGGGTACGTACACCGGTGATCATCCTTCGTGGCATATTTATTGTAGTTACTTGCCCATTCATCGGTGCAACCGTATACGTATTGGCAGGAGGTAGGATCATCCTGTTTCGCCAACATATTGTAGTTGGTGGCACGCGGATCCATGCACCCCACTACGGGCGGCGGCGGATACTTACACGTAACGCTATCAACGGTGGCCGCCATACCATAGTTGATGGCGTGCCGATCCATGCACCCGAGTACAGGCGGCGGTGGATACGTACATGCGTCTTTGCGCAGAGAACGTTTCGCTAACGGATTATAGTTAGTAGCACCTGGATCAGTGCATCCGAATATAGGCAGGGGCATATGTATGCACGTGCCGTTATCAAAGGTGGCCGCTGAATTATAGTTGGGCGCTAATATCTCTGTGCAGCCTAATACTGGCGGCCTCAGATAGCTACACGAGGCGTCGTCTTTTGTGGCATTCTTGTCGAAATTCGTTGCAAGGGGATCCGTACACCCGAGAACTGGCGCCGGCGGATAGACACAACTGCCATCATCCAGTTGAGCAATTGAACTGTAGTTTGTTGCTTTGGGATCCATACAGCCAAGGACGGGCGTCGGCGGATAGATACAGCTTCCGTTATCTTCCTGAGCCCCTGCATCGTAGTTGGTAGCACTTGGGTCGGTACAGCCTGCGACCGGCGTAGGCTTGTAGAGACAACTTCCATCCTCTTCGTCAGCTTTTACGTTGAAGTTTTTGGCGTCCGGATCGGTGCAGCCTGCTACCGGTGTCGGTTGGTACTGGCATGTACCATTATCGGCTGTAGCTGCGGAGTCATAATTTGTAGCACCAGGATCGGTGCAACCAGGTGTTGCCATGGCAGCTGGAGTTGGATATACACAACTTCCGTCATTTTCTTCCGCCGCAGCGTCGTAATTCGAGGCATTCGGGTCTTTACAACCGGGGATCGGTGTCGGTTGGTACTTACATGTGCCGTTATTGATTGCAGCTGTCGAATCATAGTTGGTAGCACTTGGATCGGTGCAACCAGGCACGGGTGTCGCCGGGAGTTCACAGGTTCCGTCATTCCAATTCGCAGCCTTATTGTAGTTTGTTGCGCCCGGATCGGTGCAGCCAACGATACGTTTGGCTAAAGAGTATCTGCAGGTGCCGTTATTCACCGTTGCCGATGCCGAATAGTTACTTGCCGCCTTGTTTGTGCAGCCAAGGACTGGTTTCGGATTGTACTTACAGCTCCGATCATTCACCGTTGCCGTTGCGGAATAATTTAATGCTGCCTTATTCGTGCACCCCAGGATGGGAACCGGTGGCATAATGCAACTGCCGTCATTCATCGTCGCTGCACGGTTATAGTTGGTAGCGTGTTTATTTGTGCAGCCAAGTACCGGCACCTGAGAGTAGTTGCACTTTTGGTTATCTACCGTTGCCTGTTTGTTGTAATTTGTTGCCGTTGGATCGGTACAGCCAAGAATTGGTTTTAACAATATACAGGAGCCATCATTGATGGTGGCGCCCATATCAAAATTGGCAGCAGCTGGGTTTGTACAACCAGACATGATGTCTGGATACTGACAGTTGCCGTTATTTATTTTGGCCCACGGTGCATAGTTAGTTGCCCCTGGGTCAGTGCACCCAAGCTCTCCAAGATCCGATGGTACATGTGGTTCGCTAGGGATATATACAAAGTAAAACCACGCAAAAAATACCATCATCACGAGAAAGAGAGTGAATAAAATTGTTCCTGCTGAGCCCTGTGGTCGCGTCGTTTTCTGACTTCTGTTCATTTACGTCTCCTTCTCCCGTCCGAGGTGCCGAACCGTAAAATTTTCTCTTGTTATATTAAAGAGCTAAAAAGGTGGGTAACGAGACAATCAATCCATTAAATCAGGATTGTTGTCGCCTTACCTGTGCCTCGTATAACACTTCAGTAAATCCGAAATTCCACGTCGAAATCATTTTGCTTTATCCTTCCGTTGTCTACGGGGTAGGGGTTGATATCTGAACCGGCGTGCTCAGTACCATCGGCTGCAGCGTTCCGACAAGCGTGGCAAGCGGAGTGGTGATCCAAGACGGAGGGTTTATAGGCCAGGCATACCAAGTATTGCACAACCAGTTGTTACCAAAAGTTTGTGCAGATCCTTTGCAAATACATTTGAATGCGTAAAAGCCTTGCCATGTTCTGTAGTTCTTAAGGAGCGCGGTGACTCCTCCGCCAGCCTCTACACAGGCATCGACTTGGGGTTGTTGCGGTTCCGGAGCACAACACACGTGGACACTGGTTCCTAAAAGCGGTGAAGTTGAAGCGGTTGTCAGCGTGGGGCTGGCGGTAGGAGTTGAAAGGATTGCCTGCGCGGTCTGAGTAGGAGCGTGCGTCTTTGCTGATTGGGTTTCGGGGATTGTTGTTAGAATGCTGGTTGAGGTTAAGGCGCGACTGCTACAAGCTGCCAACAAAAAAACCAAACCAGCAACAAAGAAGACTAAACGTTTCGTGCCTTTAGCTCCTTTCATACACTGAATTGCCCCCATCACAAAGTCCGATGGCATCCAACCACCCACACTTTGTGGTATGTTTCACATTATAAATCAGTGGTGCATTTTGGACAATATTTGACACAGTGAAGGAAATGGTAAAAACATTTCATGCCTGATCTCTTCGACCACGCCCTGCAGGAACGCATGAAAAGTGAAACGCCGCTGGCAACGCGCATGCGTCCGCGCACATTCTACTTCAATTGCTCAATTCCGCAAAAGCTTACACAGGCCGTGCGCTTTCAATACGTTTTCAACTGCGGTTTGAAACTGAGGTATCACAGATTGCCTCCTGATTAAAAAATGAGCGCCCTGCATTTTTGCAGAGCGCTCAAAGTCTTTGTTGGTTGAGTCTACGAATTTTCCCATTGCAGGGAATGTTCAATGAACCTCTTTTTTATCTTCGGCCAGTCATGCAGGTCCGCCGGATCGAAATCGGCATCGTTAGGCCACACCAGCGTTCGAACTTCCGGATCCAATCTAACTTGGTTGAATACAGCCAGATCCTGAAGGGGACCATAGATTTTTCCATGCAAAATGGGATAGAAGTTAATGGTTTGTTGAGTACGGTCGTCAAAGCTGATGCGTAATGTATACGATGCAACGATCTCAAATTTCGTAACGTGATATATGGGATGTCTCATATGCGCCTCTCAATTAACTTGTAGCGAACCGCGTAATGGCGACTGAAGCAAACGCTGTGATTGAGATAAGAAACGCCGAGTCTTTCAAGAACGCTTGTGACCTTGATGGTGACCTCAATCGGCTCAAATTGTATGGCTAATCTCCCCGTACACTTTGCGCGCAAGTTCCTCGCCTAATAGCAAATCAGCCAGCCGGCGGCGCATTTCGGTTTCGCTGGCCTGCGGATAACGCGAGCGCAAACCCGCCAGCGCCAATGCACGAGCGGAGGCATTGAGTTGAGCCAGCATTTGCATTTTGCGCGTGGGGCTCGCCTGACGCCATAACTGAGTTTGCAGAGCTTCCATTTTGGGAGAGGTGTCGGAAGACAATGCACTACTGCGCGAGTCTGCTAGTTGTTGCCTGCGGAAATGGGATGTTTTTTTCATGTCATCACCAGTGCAATTATACATTGTCCACGACTGGGTTTTTGGGGCCTGCATTCTTTCGGGGTTGCATATCGGAGTCGTGATGTTCGTTTATCGCTGCATACGCTAACCAGAACACATGTGCTATAATAGATCTGTACTTGTTTAGCGTTCAAACGGGACCTTCTGTAAAGGGTCGAAGGTCTTGAATAAAAGAGGCAGAACGACCCTTGTCAAAGAGGCAGAAGAAATTGTA
>Ga0209039_10002134_pt1 | contig 17243 bp, 17 predicted proteins | sample BogFormECP12_OM1_FD_188238 | JGI IMG/M metagenome (GOLD analysis project Ga0209039, IMG submission 188238) | Bog forest soil microbial communities from Calvert Island, British Columbia, Canada - ECP12_OM1 (SPAdes) (version 2) | ecosystem: Environmental > Aquatic > Freshwater > Wetlands > Bog ... | reverse complement strand
CGAACCTGCTGATTTCGCTGGGCGACTGCGCCGTGACCGGCAATGTGCCGGCCATGAGAAACTCGATTCCGGTCAACAAGCTTCTGCAACGCATCTATGTGGAAGGCGTACAGACTGGCCGCGGAGTCCCGGTGGACGGAGTCCCCGCGCTCTTGCGCCAGGGCGATGGCCGCAGCGGCGGCGAGGTTCGCACCGGCCGAGTCGCCCGCGATTGCCATCCGCGCAGGGTCGCCGTCGAAGCGCTGGGCTTGCCGTGCGGCCCAGCGCACCGCAAACAGGCAGTCCTCGAGCGGCCCGGGGAAAGGTGCCTCAGGCGCCAGCCGATATCCAAGATTCACGACGACGAAGCCGGCCTCCGCAAATCGGAGCGCGAGCTTGCGATGGCTGCGCGGGCTGCCTGAGCACCAACCTCCTCCATGGAGGTAGACGAGCACGGGATGCGGTCCTGCGCTGGCCGGCTCTGCCACATCGGCGGTGACGCGCCCGCTGGGCAGATCGCGCACCAGAACCCTTTCATGCAGCGTTCCCACCGTGGGCGGCGAGGCGTTGATCAGGGGAGAAAGTCCGTCGAGCATCGCGCGAAGGTCGGCGACACTCTTGGGCGGGGGGAGCGACGCCAGGAGTTTTTCGAGGGCAGAGAAGTCGAGGCCGGGTGCGGAGGCTTGAGACATGGCGGGCACCTCGCGATGCGGGGGAGTTGATTCTACCGTGCGGCGCCCTCGGGCGGGGCGTGGGCCGAGCCGGAGCGCTTGCCGGGCCCGAGCGGCTCGAGGCGGATCGGCACGGTTTGGCTACGGTCGAAAATCCGAGCGATCAAGCCGTCTGCCTGGCCGTACTTCTCCGCCATGCCTCGGTTCACCGCCTCCCTCGTCGCAGGATCGTCCAGCGGCACGGCGCGGTAGGGGGTGGTCGTTCCGCCGCGCTCGATCTTCACCTCCGGGTGTGCGCGAAGCCGCGCGAGCCAGCGCGCCGCGGGGCGCCCCGCCCGGAGGTAGAGCTTTCCATCCTGCTCGATGATCCACAGTTGGGTCTCAAACTGGGCGCCTCTCGCATCGACGGTCGAGAGGTTCACCACCTCTCCCTCGTCGATTCCGAAGGCCGTGACGAACACGACCAGAGCGACGGAGAGGCCAGACATAATCAGCAGGACCTTCATCTTCCCCCGAACTCCGCGCTCTCCCGGCTGCCGGGCTGGGCGCGCGCGCACGCATCGCTCAATGCTTACCATGGCGCAAGGCGCGCGTCGCGCCGCGGGGGAGGGTTCCACGATGCAGCGCGTCACAAAGCCAGGGCACACCCTGCGCGGGCTCGCCATGTGCCTTGCCTTTGGGATCTGCGTCTCGGGCGGGACTGCTCGCGGCGCGGACGCGGTGCTCGACATCTGGGCGGCCGCGAGCCTGCGTGAGCCGGTCAGCCAGCTGGCGCGGCGCTTCGAAACGCAGGCCCAGGGCCGGAAAGTCAACCTCGTGTTCGGGGCCTCGAGCGCGCTGGCGCGGCAGATCCAGGCCGGCGCGCCGGCGGACGTCTTCCTCTCGGCGGACGACGTGACCATGGACCGGCTGCAGGCAAACGGGTTCGTAAGGCCTGAGACACGCCGGGTTTTTGCGAGCAATCAGCTTGTCGTCGTCGCCGCCCGCGAGCTCACGGTGCCTCTCGCCGTGCCCAATGATCTTCTGCGCCCCGAGGTCAAGCGGATTGCCCTCGCCGCTCCCGAGGTACCGGTGGGGCGCTACGCGCGCCAGTGGCTCACGTCTCGCGGGCTTGCCGAGGGTGTGAAGGCGCGTGCCGTCGTGCTGGACGACGCACGAGCGACGCTGGCGAGTGTCGATTCCGGGAACGCTGAGGCCGGCATCGTCTATGTGACCGACGCACGGGTAGCCAAGACGGCTCGCATCGCATTCGCCGTGCCCGACGCGGAACAGCCCTACATCGTCTATGTCGGCGCGGTCATGGTGGGTGGCGACCAACCCGAGCTGGCGGACGACTTCTTGCGTCTGCTGGTGAGTCAAGACGGGTTGGCCGCGCTGCATGCCGCAGGATTTCGGCCGCCGCCGGCCCAGGCGGCGTCTTCTCCCGACGCGCCATGAGCGGGGGCGAAGCCATCGCCATGGCCACCCTCACGCTACGCGTGGGGGTCGTCGCGATCGCCCTCGCATTCCTGCCCGCTCTGGGCCTTGGTCTTTGGCTCGCGCGGCGAGAGTTCCGGGGCAAAGCACTGGTCGAGGCGGTCATCGCCCTGCCCATGCTGCTTCCGCCCGTCGCCGTGGGGCTCGGGCTCCTGCTCCTATTCGGACGGCGCGGGCCGTTTTTCCCGCTGCTCCACGCGCTCGGCGTCGAGCTGCCCTTCACCTGGTGGGCCGCCGCGTTGGCGGCAGCGCTGGTCGGCTTCCCGTTTCTCGCGCGGGCTTGCGAACAAGCCTTCGCGGACGTGGAGCCGCGCTTCGAGCAGCTGGCTCGGTCGCTCGGCTACACGCGCGCATCAACATTCTTTCGTGTCACTCTGCCGCTCGCCCGTCGCGGAGTGCTCTACGGCACCGTGCTCGCCTTCACCCGCGGGCTAGGCGAGTTCGGGGCCACCGCCGTCGTGGCCGGGATCCAGCCCGGGAGGACCGAGACGCTCGCCCTCGGGATCTGGTCACGGATCCAGCTCGGAGATGATTCTGGCGCTCTCGCGCTTTGCGCCGCGTCGTTCGCTCTGGCGCTTGCCGCGACCACCTTGGCCGAGGGATGGCTGCGTCGCGCGCCCCGTGCGGGGGTGAAAGCGCGGTCATGAGCCAGACCGAGCTTGTGCTGCGCGGCACCGCTCGCGGCTTTCAGCTCGACGTGGACGCCGCGTGGAGCGAGCGCGTGGCGGTCTTGTTCGGCCCGAGCGGCGCGGGCAAGACGACGCTCCTCGAGGCGATTGTGGGGCTGCGCAGGGAGATGCGCGGACGCGTCCGCTTCGCGGGAGAGTGGCTCGAGGACTCGGAGCGAGGACTTTTCGTGCCCGTCGAGGCGCGCGGACTCGGATGGGTGCCTCAAGACCCTACGCTCCTGCCGCACTTGAGTGTCAGCGGAAATCTTCGCTTCGGGCAGCGACGCGCGGGCGCGAAGGGAGCGGCTCTTCTCGATCGTGCGATCGAGGTGCTGGAACTCGGCGAGCTGCTGGGTCGCCGCGTGGAAGAGCTATCCGGGGGCGAGCGCCGGCGCGTCGCCCTGGCACGGGCGCTCGCGTCCGGACCGCGGGCCGTCTTGCTCGACGAACCCCTTGCCGCTCTCGATCTTGCGCTTCGGACCCGGGTGCTGCCCTTCTTGCTGCGCGTCCGCGACGAGCTTGGGCTGCCGATGCTGTACATCACCCACGATCCCAATGAAGCGATGCTGATCGGTGACGTCGCGGTGGTGCTCGCGGCGGGCCGCGTGATCGCCCTCGGCCCGCCACGGGAGGTGCTGTGGAGCCAGGCCGTTCTCCCGTTCGCGCAGGCGCTCGGCGTCGAGAACGTGCTCGAGGCGCGCGGCGTGGGCGGCGCGCTCGTGGAGACGTTGCGGGGCCTGCGGCTCGTGGTCCCCGCGGACCTTCCCGCCGGCGGGCGGCTGCGGCTTGGCCTGCGCGCTGAAGAAATCCTGCTCGCCGCGGAGCCGCTCGGTCGGATTTCCGCGCGCAACGTCTTGGCGGTGACCGTGACGTCGTGCGAGGTGAGAGCGGGCCAAGCGCTGGTGCATCTCGACACGGGGGCCGAGCCGCTCGTGGCGAGAGTCACTGGAGCCGCGGCCGAGGCGCTGGCACTGGAGCGAGGCGCGAAGCTCTACGCCGTGATCAAGGCCCAGTCTCTTAGGCCGCTGTAGCGGCCGAAGCCTCGGAGGCGAAAGGGCCGAGCTTGCGCTTGCCCAACTCTTCCGTCATGAGCTCGCGGAAGCGGCGGTTCCGGAAGAGCACCATGTCGACCATCCCAAAGTATCCGGTCGGAAGCTTGGGGCTCTCCTCCCAGTGACGGAGCTCTTGAAACGGACGCATCGCGAAGGCGTGGTGGTCGGCGTGCCGTGAAAGACCGACGAGTGTGTAGAGCGTGAACCAGGAATCCGTATCCCATGAATCGACGGGCGAGACGCGCTTGCCCGTCCTCACAAGTCCCCAGTGCTCGAAGTAGTTCACGGCCTCGAGCAACCGCACCGCAACCACCGCCTGCCCTACGTAGAGCACAAAAGCGCCCAGTCCACAGAAGGCTGCAATGGCGAGGGCGACGCCCCACTCGACGACCAAGCCGTGGACGACCCGGCTGCGCAGGAGCCGGCGGTCGAACAAGCCCATCTCCTCGTCGCCGAGGCGCTTCTTCTCCAGCTGAAAGGCGCTGCGGAACTGCCCGGGGACGGTGCGCCGGAAGAACGCGTGGAAGGTCTCGCCGAAACGCGCGGTCGCGGGGTCGCTTTTCGTACCGACGCGCGCGTGGTGGCCGCGCAGATGTTCGGTGTAGAAATGTTCGTAAAGCACGCTGGCCATGAGCAGCCGCCCGAGGAGCTGCATGTGCCGCTCGCGGCGGTGGATGAGTTCGTGCGCCACCACGATGCCGGAGTAGCCCGAGTTGACACCCACGAGGAGCCACGCCACCAGCGTGTCGGTTCGAAAAAAACCGTTCCCAGCCACCATCTTGACCGCCAGGCCCAGGTTCAGGATCTGGAGCGCCACCAGCAGGTACAGCAGTGCATCGAACGGCCAGGCGGGGAGCTCGGGTGCGGGTTGGCGCCGCTCGCGCGGCGAGAGGTTGTCAAACAGGACGGAGGCGAAAAGCGGGAGGAACCAGAGCAATGCCCCCCACCAGCGATGCGGCGCCGTGGAGAGGAAGCCGAGCGTGGTGAGCGGGAGCACGAGGCAAAGCAGATGCAAAGCGAGGACGCGTGTCGCCCTTCCGGGGGTAAAAGGGGTGGAGATCGACGAGACGGGATGAGCGGCGGCCATACGCATCCTCCGGAGCGAATCCAAGCGCGCGTCGGCACATACGAGAGCGTATGTGCCGACTTGATTCTCCACATACGAAGCGGTATGTCAAGGCCAATGTCAGAGCGCAAGCGGCCTCGAGAGGTCGCGAAGGAAGAGACCCGCGAGGCGCTCCTGCGGGCCGGACTCGCCGAGTTTTCCGAGCGCGGTCTCGACGCGCCGAGCCTCGATTCCATCTGCGCCCGCGCCGGCTACACGCGCGGCGCATTCTACGTACACTTTCGCGACCGCGAGGAGTTTGTCGTGGCCGCCATGGAGCGGGTGCTCGGGCCGTTCCTCGATGCGGTCGTGGCGCGGGGCGAGCAGGCCCACGACCTCGCTCGCACGATTGAGCGCTTCGTCGCAGCCCTTGCCGCCATGGCCCAGCTCGTCCGTACGCCGGACCCCGGTCTCCCTCCGAAGATCCTTCCCCTGCATCGGCTCCTAGACGCCTGCGAACGCTCACCGCGCCTTGCAGAGCGCTTCACCCGGATCGTGAGAGAAGCGATCGCGCGGGTCGAAAAGTCCACCCGCCGAGGTCAGGGTGAAAGAGAAGTGCGAGGCGACGTCGACGCCGGCCAGCTCGGCTCCGTGCTGGTCTCGCTGGCCCTCGGTGCGATCGTGGCCATGGAGCTTGGAATTGCGCTCGATCTCCAAGCGGCAGGCAAGACCGTGCTCGCGCTGGTCGCAGAGCCCGCCTCCGTTTGAGGAGGGGAGTGGCCTCACGCCCTTGCGTGGAGTCTGCGCGGGTTCTCGACCATCATGATCTCGAGCTGTCGATCGGTCGCGCCACACGCCTTGAGCCACGGCAGGATATTCTCGTACACATGGCTGTAGCCCCAGCCACCGTAGGCCTTGTAACAGGTCTTCCACCCGATCTCTGCGCAGAGCAGCACGCGATCCTCGAGCCCGGCTTCAAGCAGCTGCATCACGAGCGCGATTTCCTCCTTGTCGGGGGAAAAAGCCCGGCCAGGGCCGATGCCTTCCGCGTACTCCTCGTGGCCGAAGTGGTCGTAGGACACAAAGCCAACGCCCCGGGCCAGGAGGCGCTTCGGGATCGCGACGTCGGGGAAGAGGCCTAGGTGCGACATGTAGACCTTTGCCAGGTCGCAGCCGTCCTTCTCAAGAATGTCGAGATAGAGATCGAAGTGGTCGAAGGGCTTCTCGCCGTAGATCAGAAGCTGTCCGTTGGGGTGGACCGTGAGTGAGGCGCCCGTCGACGCCTGTGCACGAGCCGCTGCGCGCAGCACCTTCTCCTCTGCCGGCTGAAACGGCTCTTGGGGCATCCCGGAGAGCCCGATCTCGCCGATATTGCCGGCACGAACGCCAGTCCCATCGATGCCTTCGGTGAGCTCCCGGATCATGATTTCGGCCAGCTCTTCCACGCTCTTGCCGGCGATTTGCGGTGGATGACAGGCCTGGATGTAGAAGCCCGTCGAGGCGACGATGTGAAGGCCCGTCTCGCGGGAAATGCGCTGAAGCTTGCGTACATCCCGGCCCATGCCGGGGAGGTCCACATTCACGAGGGCTCCGCCGCCGGCCCTCTTGTACTCGGCAACCTCTCGGATCGTGAGCTCGACGTCGTCTTGCACAAGGTTCCGCCGCCATGCGAGCCCGTTGCGCCGGACGCGCCCGATGTTCGCGAGCGTGAACTCGCCGTCCGCTTCCTTGGCTCTCTCGGGGTTGCCGTAGGGCATGTGCCAGCAGAGGATGTCGATGGTGAGATGGACATGCGACATCGTGCCACCGAGCTCGCGCGCATCGATGGGACCGAGCACGGTCTGGACCGTCGCCATCGCGGCTCCCGCTTCCTTAGAAGTTCACTTCGACGGCCTCGGAGTAGAACTGGCGATACCACTTTCGGAAGCGGCTGATATCGCCATCCCCTTCGGCCAGCACCGGTTGCGGACGGAAGACCTTGGTGTTCCAGAGCGGGATGTCGAGCTCCCAGTCCTTTGCGTAGAAATCGAAGAAGCCCTCTGCGACCTCACGGTTCGACTGCTTGTGCAGGTAGTAGTTGTGGGTGAGCTCCATCTTTCCCGGATCGATCGGCGTCAGAGATTGCACGGAGACTCCCTCGATGAGCCCCGACACGCGGGTCAGGGACAGACCTGGCCCGTACATGAACGAGCGGATCGTGGCCATCCCTTCCGCACTCGACTGCGCGGCCGCGTCGCGCACGAACTCAAGATGGAGCTTCATGATCGGGCCTTCGGCCGTGAGATTCACGCCCTTCACTTCCATCCCGTGCAGCGTTTTGAAGTGTGCTACGTCGAAGCCGTTCTCGTAGAGATCCTGGAGGTGTGCGTTGATCTCCCACTTGCGGCGGCCGAACAGCGAGTAATCGGGGTGGCCCACCTCGGGGATCCGTTCCGGTGTAAAGCTCGGCTCGGCCTTCTCGGCATGGAACCAGCTCGCGATGAAGCCGTTCTGCTCGAGCACCCGCCAGCATCCGGTCTCGGCCTTGGGCGGAATGCGTTTGGCGTAGGGCACCTCGGCGCAGCTCCCGTCGCCGTTCCAGCGCCACCCGTGGAATGGACACCGAATGGTGTTCCCGACGACCTTCCCGCCGACGCCGAGATGAGCACCGAGATGCGGACAGTAGGCATCGAGGATGCGCGCAGTGCCATCCTCGCCCCGGAATACCACGAGATCCCGGCCGACCACGTGCACGGGCCGCACGCCGCTCGCCGTAAGCTCCTCCGAATAGCAGACCTTGAACCAGCCGTTCGGGAACGGCGGAAGGGGAAAGCGCTCCATCGGGTCTCCTCCGGCGGCGGCTCCGCGGGGTTGCGGGAAGCCGGAAAAGTAGAACATGTTCTAGTTCCATTGTGACCCAGAACCGGGGGGGCTGTAAAGGTCTGTGGTTACGCCGCGCGCCCCCAAAGCGGCGTTGAGAAAGCGGAGCGCAGTCTCGGGGGTGCAGGCTCGCAGGAGGCCCTGGGGCCGCCGCCGCCGGTCGCGGCGCAAGGACGCAAACACACCGCGTCGGCCGGCGCTAGCCCTCGAGCTGCAGTGCCTTCGGTTCGAGGAACTCCTCCAAGCCGTAGCGTCCGAGCTCCCGTCCGTTGCCGGACTGCTTGCAGCCGCCGAAGGGTGCGATGGGATTGAAGGGTGCACCGTTGATATCGAGCTGGGCCGTGCGGATTCGCCGCGCCACACGCTTGGCACGCTCGAGGTCGCGGGACCACACCGCTCCGCCCAGCCCGTAGATCGTATCGTTCGCGATTCGAATCGCGTCGTCCTCGTCCTCGTAGGGAATGATGGTGAGGACTGGTCCAAAGATCTCCTCCTGGGCGATCCGCATTTGGCTGCTCACGCCGGCGAAGACCGTGGGTTTCACGTAGTAGCCCTTCGGCAGCCCCGCCGGCTGCTCCAGGCCCCCGGTCACGAGCTTCGCCCCCTCCTCCAGGCCGCTCCGGATGTATGCCCGCACGCGTTCTTGCTGCGCCTTGGACACGAGGGGCCCGTAACGGAAGTTTCCGCTTCGCGGGTCGCCGAGGGTAAAGCTCTCGGCCTCCTCCTTGGCAAGCCGCTCGGCTTCGCCCTGGCGCGTGCGCGGAACCAGCATTCGTGTCCACGATGCACAGGTTTGGCCCGAGTTGATGAAGGCATGCGCAGTTCCTGCGCGCACGGCCTTCTCGAAGTCGGCGTCGTCGAGAATCACGTTCGCGCTCTTCCCGCCAAGCTCGAGGGAGACCTTCTTCACCGTCGTCGCCGCAAGTTCGGCCACGCGGCGGCCGGCGGCGGTCGATCCGGTAAAGGACACCATGTCGATTTCCGGATGCGTGGCGAGCGCCTCGCCCACGACGGGGCCCGCGCCCGTCAGGAAGTTGAAGACTCCGGGAGGCACACCCGCGCGATCAACGATCTCGGCGAACATGAAACACGAGAGCGGGACCACCTCGCTCGGCTTCACGACGACGGTGCAGCCCGCAGCCAGGGCGGGACCGACCTTCGCCACGATCTGGTGGAGGGGATAGTTCCACGGGGTGATGGCTGCGACGACGCCGACAGGCTCCTTGATCACGAGGGAGTTGCCGATCCTCTCCTCGAACGAATACTCGCCGAGCAGATCCGCGTAGAAGCGGATGGTCGAAACGGGAAAGTCGACCATGAACTGCTCGGTCATCGGCCGGGGTGCCCCGAGCTCGCTGATGATCACCTCGACCAGGTCCTTGCGCCGGGCAAGAACGCCGTCCGCGATGCAGCGCAGCGCCTCCGCACGATCCTTCGGCTTCGCCAGCGCCCAGCTCTCGAAGGCCGCTCGCGCCGCGCGTGCAGCATGATCGGCGTCGACGGCGTCGCCTGCCGGGACGCGGCCCACCACCTCCTCCGTCGACGCGTCATGCACATCGAACCAGCCAGAGCCGTGGGGCCGGACCCAGCTGCCGCCGAACAAAAACTTTTCGAAGATGAGCATGAATAGTCCTCCTCAAGACTCGCGATAGGGCTGACCGAAGGGGATATACGGATCGCCCGGGATCTCGATCAATTCGATCAGCGTGCCGTCCGGATCGCAGACGAAGACGAGCTTCGAACCATAGTCGGGGTGGTGGACGTAGGTGTCGTCCAGCACACGCGCAGCGGCAGATCGGAAGCGCTCGAGAGACGCGTCGAGATCGTCGACCCGCAGCATGAGCGCCGCCATCCCGAGCTGATTCATCGCTCGAGGCTCGCCGCCGCCTACGGGCGGCGGCGCCAGGAACGCGAAAAGCGCGAGCCGCAGACCGTCGCGCTCGAGAAACACGGTGCGCTGGTCGACACCCCGCAAGCGCAGGAGGCGATCCGATTCCTCACCCTTGACATGCACCTCGGTGAGTGGCCGAAAACCGCAAAGGTCCCGGTAGAAGCGGACCGAGCGCTCGAGGTTGGACACGCAGATCCCAAGGTGCCCGACACGCAAGACGGCCATCAGTTCTCCTGACTGCCTTCGAACAAGGCGCGCAGTTCTGGCTTTCGGATCTTGCCCATCGGTGTGCGTGGCATCGCCGTCACGAAGCGGAACTCCTCGGGGACCTTGTAGCGCGCGAGCTCTTCGGCGCAGCGTGCGCGCAGCTCATCCGGCGATGCCTCCGCCCCCGGTACGAGTTCGACGAACGCCACGACGCGCTCGCCGAGCCGCGGATCGGGCTTGCCCACGACGGCGCATGCCCGCACCCGCGGATCGGAGTGCAGCACCCGCTCGATTTCCGCAGGGTAGACGTTCGCACCGCCGCGCAGGATCAGTTCCTTCTTGCGGCCACGAATGAAGAGCGTGCCCTCGGGATCGAGCATGCCGAGGTCCCCCGTGCGGTAGACCCCGTCGCGCAGCGCCGCGGCAGTCTCCTGGGGCTTCTTCCAATAGCCGAGCATCGGCGTGTACACCCCCGCGAAGGGACCCGATCGCGCCGGCGCCACGCAGATCTCGCCGACCTCACCCGGTTTGAGCTCTGCCCCCCTCTCGTCCAGGATCCGGATCTCGACCCAGGGCAGCGGCTTGCCGCAGATCCCCGGGAGATTGGGTGACCCTGGCAGTGCCCGTGTGACAGCAGTCGGTGCCTCCGTCATGCCGTAGCCGATGGATACGTCCTGTCCGAAACGCTCGCGGTAGAGCCTGCGGAAAGCGTCGGGACAATCGGCACCGCCGACCTCAGGCCGGGTCAGCGAGGCCAGGTCCTGCGGCTTCACGTCCGGGTGTGTGAGGAGATCGTGCAAGATGGCGGGCACGGCGTGGAAGGTCGCGATCCGCTCCTCCCGCACCCACTCGGCGATTCCCAGCGGGTCGATGCGATCCATCGCCACGCATGCGCTTCCAATCTGAAAAGCGGTGAGCGGAACCAGCACGATGAGATTCAGGATGGTGAGGGGCAGCAGCACACCCATGCGCTCTTGGGGGCTCCACCAACCTTCGGCACACGCCACCGCTCCAGGTACGAGCAAGTTGTGTTGGCTGTGGACGGCACCCTTCGGGAAGCCGGTCGTGCCGCCGGTGTAGGCGATTGCGGCCGGAGCAAACGGGTCCACACGCGAAGCCGGCGGGCGCCTGGCCGACGCGCTCGCGAGGAGTACGCGCCACGAGAGCTCGCCCCGGCCGAGCCCGCTCGCCGAAACGCCCCCCGGATCGGCACGCACGACTTGGCGAAGGGCCGGCAGTTCACTCCGCCGCGTCCCAATCTGGGCCGCCTGCGTCTCGTCTCCCAAGAAGACTGCCGCTTGGCAGTCGGCCAGCATGTAGACCTTCTCCGGCGGCGCGAGTGGACGGTTGATGCCCACCCAGACCGCGCCAAGCCGCTGCGTGGCGAGAAAAGCCACGACGATCTCCGTGTCGTTTGGGAGCGACGCCCCAACCCTCGTGCCAGGCGTCACTCCGAGGGCCGCAAGCGCGCATGCCGCGCGGTCTACGGCACGGTCGAGTTCCACGTAGCTGTAGCGGCCGTGCCGGCCAATGAGCGCCTCGCGTCCGGGATCCGCCTGCGCGATCCGGTTCAAGACGTCGGCGATCGTCTGAGCAGCGCCAGGGATCTCGGGGCGGGCGCCGGACTCGACGAGGCCGGTGGAGCGGTCGACGGCGGGAGGGCGGGTCATGCTCGCCCGCGCCTTAGGGCCGCATGTAGAAGCCGCCGCTCACGTTGACCGACTCCCCCGTGATAAAGCCCGAGCGGCGGTCGGAGGCGAGAAACAGGATGCACTCGATGACGTCGGCAGTCTGTCCGTAGCGCCGCAGCGGGGTTTTTTCGATGAGGGGTCGAAACTGCGCGTCAAACTTCTCGACGAAGCGCGACCAAATCAGACCGAGCGCGATGGCGTTGCAGCGCACGCCAAAGGGCCCGACCTCGTGGGCGATATTGCGTGTCAAGGCGAGAAGCGCGGCCTTCGATGCGGCATAGGCAGGCTCGCCCCGCTCGGGGTTCGGGTCGCCGACCCACGCTGCGATCGATCCGATATGGATGATCCCACCGCCTCGGCGCTCCACCATCGCGGGCAGCACCTTGCGCGAAAGGTAGAAGTTCGCGCTGAGCGAGACCTCAATCGTCCGGTCCCAATCCGCCGGATCGTAGTCGACCATGTGACCGAGCTTATTCTCCGCTGCGTTGCAGATCAGGATGTCGACGGGGCCGAGCCCGCGCGCCGTCTCCGCGATCATGGCGTCGACTTTTGGCCGGTCGGCGATGTCGAGGTGGAAGTCGAGGACGCGGGCGGAGGTCTCCTTGCGGATGCGCTCGGACCACTCTCGGAGACGCCGCTCGTGCATGTCGCAGATCGCAACGCGCGCGCCCTCTTGCGCGAAGCGCAAGGCCGTGGGACCGCCGATGCAGCCGCCCCCGCCGCCCGTCACGAGCACCACCTTGTCCTCGAACTCGCGCTCCGGGGGGGCCAGCGCCACGGCTTCCCTCTAGACCGGTAGGTTGGAGAGGCCGCGCGCGTTGTCGCGCATCACCCGGCGCAGGTCCTCCGGTGCGAACTTGCCCTGGATGTCTTGGAGCCACTCCTCAGGATGGGGCACGCACTCCGGATGCGGATAGTCGGAGCCGTAGATCACATGGTCCACGCCGATCAGCTCCGCTAGGGCGACGTGGTCCTCTTCGTGATAGGGATTGACATAGACGTGCCGCTTAAAGATCTCGCTCGGCCGGCCATGCACGCGCCCGCCAAGCCAGGGGCCGTTGCGACCCATGCCCTTCATCTTGTCCATCACCTTGAGCAGGTAGGGCACCCAAAGCGAGCCGTTTTCCACCGAGACGACGCGCACGTTCGGAAAACGCCCAAACAAGTTGTGAAGAATGAGCGCAGAGATCGTATCCATGATCGGCCGGTCGCCGTAGAAGTTGGTCCATTGGAAGGCCGACTGGCTGTGAGAGGAGGGATTCGGCTGCTCCCCCCAGTGCACGGACATCATCTCGTTGTAGCCCGACTCACCGACGTGGTAGGCGATCGTGACACGCGCTTCGTTGACGCGCGCCCAGAAGGGATCAAAGAGGGGATCGGCGGGGGATCGCCCATGCGCGGGGCCCACCCGAATATTCACGAGGCGCGCGTCCCGCGTGAGCGCCCACTCGAGGTCCTTCACGGCTTCCGCCGGATCGAGCAGAGAAACGATCGGTGAGGCCAAGATGCGTCCGCGGTAGTTGAAGCCCCATTCTTCATCGAGCCAGCGATTGAACGCGCGTAGGTTGGCATAGGTCTGCTCGGCGTCCTGCTTCATGAAGTGTTCCACGCACACCCCGAGCGTCGGGAACAAGAAGATCGATTCGACCGCCTGCTTGTCCATGAGCGCGAGCCGGGCATCCCGGTTCACGAAGGCGGGGTCTACCGGGACATGCACATCGTCTGCATCGGCGGGGCTCTCGTGCGCGAGTGTGCGCAGGAACTCGCGCAGGGATCCGGGGCGAAGGGTCGTGTCGAAGTTGAGTTCCATGTCGGCCAGAAAGGTGAATGCGCGGTCTCCGATCCGGATCTCTTCGCTCCCGTCGGGGCGCCGCAGCACCCGCACCGCCTTGTCTCGATAGCGCGGTTCGAGATGGCGAGTGAAGGCGTCCCGGGGTTCGTAGTAGTGGTTGTCCCCGTCGAAGAGCGCAAAGGCAGGTTGGACCATGGCATGCCTCCCCCTTCTGGGAGCCTGTCAAAAATGGAACATGTTTCAAAACGCATTATCCGGAGGATGCGCGGGTTTGTCCAGAGCGGGCCGGATTTGCGCCTAGCGCAAGCCTAGCCTCTCGAGCTGGTCCGGGGGCGCCTCGATCTCCACGAGCGCCGCGCGCAGCCTCTCGGCCGTCTCCTTCTCGCGTGCTGTTGCAGCGAGGTTTTGATCTTCGGTGGGATCGTTCGCCAGGTCAAAAAGCAAGTTGCCGGCAGGCACGCCAAGACTCCAATAGGGCAGCGGATCGCCCTTCACGAAGGGTTGTCGGATCACGGGAATCCGGGAGCCCGGCATCCGATCGAGGAAGGCCCGCTCGTCGGGTGGGGGGAGGCGAAGCTCGGGCATGCCCGAGATCGGCATCGTGGACCAGCGATTCGACCAGAGGCTAAGGGGTGCGTTGTCGCCCGCCGGTCCCCGCACGTACTTGAGGCCCTCTTCCACAAGCTGCACGTGCCGGCCATAGATCCCGGCGAGTACCCACTCCCGCACGCGCGTGGCCTCGCCCCGGAGCAGCGGTACGAGAGAGCGGCCGTGGCTGTACGCGTTCGTGGCCACACCGAAAAGGTCGGCGAGTGTGGCGTGAAGGTCGACGCTCGTCGTAAGCGCCGAGCGCGCGCCCGCAGGAACGCCAGGCCACCACACGAGGAGGGGGATGTGGCCGAGGGGCTCGTAGACGGGGACACCGGGTTTGCCCCAAAGATCCTTTTCACCGAGGTAGTGGCCGTGGTCGGTGGATAGGATGACCGCGGTCGTGCTCCACAGGTCGGAACGATCGAGCGCATCCAAAACGCGTCCCAGCCAGGCATCGATCATCGTGAGCTTCGCGCCGTAGCAAGCCCTCACTTGGCGAGCCTGCGCGTGGGTCAGTACGCCCTTCGCAAGGCCCCCCGCGACATAAGGCGGCCAGATGAGATGGGCCTCGTTCCAGTCGGGGTCATACATCGAGGCGTAGGGTTCCGGCGTATCGAAGGGCTCGTGCGGGTCGAACTCGTCGACAAAGAGCAGGAAGCGATCGTGGTGCGAGGCGTCAGCCTCGAGCCAGCGCGCTGCGGCGCGCATCGTCCGCGGGCCTGGAAAGTCCGCTTCGTCTCGGAAGTAGCCGCGCGAGTCATCGTAGGGCATGTGCCCGCGCCCGAAACTTGGCGCCCCGACCCACGAGGGGTCGGGACGCGTGCGCCAGGGGTCGCTTTCATGACCGCGCTCGTACTCCCACGCGGTGAAGTCCGTGTGGTAGTTCTCCCCGCCGCTCTCGAAGAGGTGCGGGTGGTCGGTCACAAGCTTCGTCACGACCCCTGCGCGGCGCAGCGGTACCGTGATCGGCTCCTCCCAGAGCTCGATCGAGCCCCAGGGCTTCCACAAAAAGTCGAGAGCCCCGCAAAGGATGTCATGGCGCGCGGGCATACATGGGAGCGACCCGACATAGTGTCGATCGAAGCGCACCGCACGTCGCGCGAAACGTGCGAGGTTCGGTGTGGCGAACTCGCACCCGCCGTACGGCTCGATGAGATCGCGGCGGAGGCTGTCGAGAAGGACGACGACAGCGCGCGTCGGGCTGGCGGAGGAAGGCGGTGTTCGCACGATGGAGCTCTCCTCCGAGCGCATGGCGAGAGCGGACCCGAAGCGTTGTCCGCAGGCTCCTATACTGCCGCACGTGCGCGTCTGAGGCCCGAGCCCGCGCGCCGGAGGCAGAGTCCGGGGCAGGCGCGCGATCGACTTCGCAGCTCCGCCGGCCCGCTGCGAATCGCCGGCTCGTGGGGTGCTCGTCGGCGCCGCAAAGTGGCTGCGGGCGTCCGGCGGCTCGCCGGGCGGCGCCGGATCTCTCCGCAGCGCTCGGACTGGCGGGCGGCCCCGCCTCGGATTACCTCTCCGGAAAGCTTCGGAGGTCTCATGGTCAAGCTCGCGATTGAGTTCGAAAACCCCGCGAAGCTGTGGTGGGAAAGCGGGGGGCGCGAGCTGTGGGACAGCATCGCCTACGGGTTCGACGGGAACGAGGTACTGGTCGACGACGACGTCGCCCACTCCTGGATTGCACGGGCCGCAACGATTCCCGGTTGGGAGGGAGGGCCGAACTACGCGCCTCACCCCGTGTTTGTGAAATCCGTCGGCGAAGACGAAGAGCTGTAGAGGCATCCATGCCCGATGCGCTGGGTGCCCATCGTCCCTTGGGTCTGCGCTACTGGCCCTTGCCCGAGGACGCGCCTGGGGTGGCGATTGGGCGCGAGCCCGTCCGCCTCGTCACGCCCGACGGCGCCCTGGTTCGGGGCATCCTCTGGACGCCCCCCGCCGGCGTGCGCTGGAAGACGGCGATCGTACTCTCACACCCCCGCGGCGATTTCTCTGTTCACTATGCCTGTCCACTGCTCGCCGCCGCAGGGTACGGGGTCCTCGGCTTCGCTACGCGCTACCTGAACAACGACACCGATTGTCTGCACGAGTCGTGCGTCGTCGACGTCGAGACGGCCGTCGCCGAGATGCGTCGGCGCGGGGCGCAGGCCGTGGTGCTCCTCGGCAATAGCGGCGGCGGCTCTCTCATGGCTCTGGCCCAGAAGGAAACCCGCTGCGGTGACGCCTGGATCGGCATCGCTGCGCACCCCGGCGAGGGGGTCTTCATGAGCCATGTGATTGATCCGTCGGTGGCCGAGGAGAGCGATGCTCATTCCGTCGTGCGCGAGTTGGACATGTACGATCCCGAAAACGGGTGGCGCCCTTGGCCAGAGCCCTGTCGCTATGAGCGCGAATGGCTAGCCCGCTACCGCACGGCTCAACTCGCGCGCATCGCGCGCCTCGACGCGATGGCAAAGGAGTCGCTCGAGCAGGCGCAGGATGCCGGCGCAAGAGCGCGCGTGCTCGACAAGGCCCGGGACGCCAAGTCATGGCGCTACTGGCGCCAGCGCGCCGTACACACGCGCTACCTCACGATCTACCGCACGCTCGCGGATCCCGCGTATCTTGACCTCTCGATCGATCCCGATGACCGGCCCATGGGATCGCTCTTCGCATTCCCGGACCCGCTCGATGCGAACTACGGACGCGGTGGGCTGGCGCGCGTCATGACTGCTCGCGGCTGGCTTTCCACCTGGTCCGCGCTCTCCTCCCGGGCGCGCCTCGCAGACACCATGCCCCACGTCAAGGTGCCGACACTGATCTTGCATCCCACTGCGGACACCGAGATCCGTTTGCGGCAAGCCTGGGAAATCCGCGATTGCGCCGGCAGCGAGGACCGGACATACCACGAGCTCAAGGCTGCCCCCCACTACCTCGAGGGCAGAAGGCGAGAGGCCATGGAGCTTGTCGCGAGCTGGCTGGAGGAGCGCTTCCCGAAGCCATAACCCGCCCCAGCTAGGCCCCGCCGAGGAGGACCTCGTGCGCGAGCTTGGTATCGAGATATTCCTTGAACTCGCGCACCTTGCCCCCTCGCACCACGAGCAGGAAGTGGTAGAGGTTGTTGTAGAGCTTCCCGTTGGCGTGGCGGCCATGGGACTCGGCCTCGACGGCGACACGATCGCCCTCGGCCGTCATGCCTTGAATGGTAAAGCGCAGCCCTTCGGGGAATGCCCCCAGAATTCCTTCCATGAGCGGCGCCACCTCCTGCTTCGACCGCCGCCCGGAAAAGGCCAAGCTCCCCGCCGTCCACACGGTGGCGTCGTCCGCATAGAGGTCGAGGACGGCTTT
>Ga0209039_10002133_pt1 | contig 17243 bp, 20 predicted proteins | sample BogFormECP12_OM1_FD_188238 | JGI IMG/M metagenome (GOLD analysis project Ga0209039, IMG submission 188238) | Bog forest soil microbial communities from Calvert Island, British Columbia, Canada - ECP12_OM1 (SPAdes) (version 2) | ecosystem: Environmental > Aquatic > Freshwater > Wetlands > Bog ... | reverse complement strand
AACCCGTGGTGGTTTGCATGAGCAATCTCTCGAAAAAATGGTGGGCCCACCTGGACTCGAACCAGGGACCAACCGGTTATGAGCCGGTAGCTCTACCAGCTGAGCTATGGGCCCGAGCCTCTTCAGCAAAAACTGATGATAATAGTTCCCTTAAGGGCTGTCAAGGCTCCTCAGCGCTAGTAGCCCCACCATCGGCGATACATCTGCTGATAGTTTTGCCACTGATTATTAACGCTCTGGCGGTAAGGGTCTTGATCCCGCATGGCTTCCACATAAGGCAGCGAGGTATCTTTTCCCTCCACTTCGCGGACCTCTGAAAGGGCTATGGCGGCCTTCTCAACGAATGCCTGCCGCTTCTTGATCAGGTTCTTGACATCTTTGTCTTTCGACCCTCGACCGTTATCCGTACAGCGCTGGAATTCGGCAAAAGTCCGCTCCTCCAGGTCCAGGACGCTACGACATTCTTTCCTTTTGCCATTTAGCATCTCTTCCTTGATTTGAATTGCCTCAGAGATCTGTCTGGCAATGGTCTTCCCCTCTGTCCTGTCAACAATAGGACGTTGAGTGAGTCGCTCCAGTGATGTCTGTTGAATGGTCGAATAATCCTGTATTCTGTCCCTCAATTCCTGAAAGAGTTGTTCCCAGCGCATCTGTACCGAAGAGCAGTCTCCGTCCTGCGAAAGGCAAGGGGGGCTCAGTGCCACGACCAAAATAAATGAAAAAACGGGCACAAGGGGCACTAAGAGCCTATTCATAACGCGTCCATCATGCACGTGTAAGATCTCCTTTCACCAAAGTGTCCCATAACGGCACAGTGAATAAACAACCGAGATCAATTCCGCTTATTATATTAAATCCTTTCACGAAAAAAGGCCAGCCAATAGTTCTTGCTTCTGCTTAGGACTTTTATTGTACGCGGTCTACTTTGAAAGCTCTTAATCCCTACGCACAAACCATGTACGAGCTTAAGGATTCGGGATACCTAACTCCTCTCCCAATTTCTTATAAAGTTTAGGAAATTCGGGCTGAAAGTTTTGGTAGAACGTCACAGGATAACGCGCGCCGATCTTCTTTCCGGCCTCCTTAAGGCCCTGCACCAAAAGTTCCAGGCCGTTGCCGGGCAACGCGAAGACTAGTTCGTCATCCTGGGTCATGGAAAAAATGCGGTCCCCGTTTCCAGGAATTACCACTCTGGGAGCCGCATTTTTGAAGGGGGCAATTAAGTACTCGCTACACTCTATTTTTCCTCCAAAGTTGCCGGAGATGCGCTTCCCTTCGTGGTATACCCACCCCTGAATCATGCGCATCACCTGCGCAGGGTTTCCGTAAATGACTATCGTGTCCGGTTCATAAGCGCTCCCACCCAGTGGAGCCAACAGAAGCCCTTCATATTCACCGCGTTCGAGAAAAGTCATGCAAATGGGCTCGTGCCGAGCCGCATTCTGGTCTTTTAGGAGGCTCGCGTCGCACATTAGCTTCCCCAGCGTAGTCCTCTGATCAGAAGCACGAGTGAGCCCAAAGGTTATCATGGCAGGTACACAGATGAGGTCTTCCTTAGTGAGTCCCACAGTCCATCCGTAGACCCGCGCCATGGTGACCGCCTGACAGATACTAATCCGCTTACCCAAGGTCGAGGCAGGCCGTCGAGTTTTCTCCGGAAAGGTGGCTTCTTTCAAAAACTTTGCCGCCAAAGGCAAAGTTTTGAGCCGCAGATCATTGCTTATGAACTCCGCCGCTTCTTGACGACTCTTCTGATCCATCCTGATTTTACTCCCTTCAAGCGTTTCGAGAAGCCCGGTTTCATTGATGGCGGACACACTCGTCACGGATGGCTCAGTAATTCTTTCGGCTCGGTCTCGGACGGTTCGAGCATTATGCCTCACAGTGCCGTGTGACGATTATTTAGCCCCGCGGGATTGCAAGAGCTTGACAATCTGCATATGCCCCATTGACGTAGCCCACATTAAGGCTGTCCAGCCGTTTCTGTCCTTGGTATTGACATCTGCTCCTTTGTTCAGCAGCAATTTGACTACATCTATACGAAATTCAGACGAAGCAATGATCAAAGCGGTGGCCCCATACTGGTCCCTGGCTTCGAGATCGGCCCCCTTGTCCAACAACAGTTTCACCACTTCCAGGTATCCCCGACGACAAGCCCGCATCAAAGGGGTCCAACTGTAGTCATCCGTGACGTTGACGTTCGCTCCCGTCTCAAGAAGAAGCTGCACCACTTCTATGTGGCCTCTTCTGGAACCCTTCATTAAGGAAGTGGCGCCGTACTGATCTTTGGCCTCAGGGTCTGCTCCTCCCTCCAAAAGCAGTTTCACAACATCGGGGTAGCCCATGGAGGAAGCCCATAGCAGCGCTGTCCAGTTTGACGCGGTCCTGGCATTAACATCGGCCCCCTTACCCATCAATTGCCGCACCATGTCATTGCGACCTTCGGAAGAAGCCAAGATTAGCGGCGTGTAACCATATTCGTCTCTGGTATTGGGGTCCGCTCCTTTGGCCAACAAGCTGTTGACCTGGTTCAGATTCCCTGCTGCGGCCGCGCTCAAAAGTTTGTCGTTCATGGCTGAGGTCGCTCCATGGTTTGTAAATCATCAACGGAACTTGAAAAGAGGTGTGCGGACAAGTTAACAGCTATGACAGGCCCAGGCTGGGGCTCAGCCTCGGGTCGACGATCTTTCTCTTAATACTCCGGCGTTCTCACTTCTTAGCTCGTGCCTTCAACATGTCAATCACCTCCGTGTGGCGCATGGAAGCGGCCCACATGAGGGATGTCCAACTGTTCCGGTCGCGGGCGTGGGGGTCTGCTCCCCTGGCCAAAAGCTCGCGGACCACGTCCGCGTGGCCTTCAGATGCGGCCATAATCAGTGCGGTGGCGCCGTACTGGTCGGCATCCTCGATATTTGCCCCTCGGTCCAGGAGAAGTTTCACTACATCGAGGTAACCTCGTCGCGACGCCCTCATTAGAGCTGTCCAGCCGAATTCGTCCTCAGCATTGACTTTGGCGCCGGCATCCAAAAGATGCTTTACGACGTCGGCAAACCCGCGACGCGAGGCCTTCATTAAGGCAGTGGCGCCGTATTGGTCCCTTGCGTCAGGTTCGGCTGCGGCATCCAAAAGCAGCTTCAGTGCCTCCGGGAATCCCATGGAGCCTGCCCACATGAGAGCGGTCCAGCCAAATTCGTCCTTTGTGTTTGCGTCAGCCCCCTGCTCCAAGAGTTTCTCTAGTTCTCCCAGGTCTCCGGATGTGGCCGCGTTCAACAGTTTTTCTTTCATGATCCCGCTCTCCTCACCATGATAACTAAATGGCAGCCATCGTCATTCTTATAACATTGTTTTTAGGCTGGCTGGCAACATAATTTCGGGCCTTGAGGAAGGATCACTTTCATGTTGCAGGTTTCTGTGAACCCATATTCACGGAGGAAACACAGTTCGTATACGCAATCCACGGGTACACACTCACCGCATAAAGAGCTGATGGCAAACATGGCGTGAGTCGCTGATCACACCTCTCTGGTAGTTTCTTTCGGTAGGAGACGATTTAGACTTGGGGAGGTAATCAGGAGGTCCGGAATGGTTTTCTGCATCGGGAAACGCTCGAGCAAAAAAGCCTTCCGGCGAGTCGATTGGTAACGGATGGGCGTCTCCTACAGCGGAGAGGCCCACTCGTTCTGAACGATTTCGGTTCGCTGTAATAGTCTACCAGTTATCGGGTGGGTTTGACGATGGGCCGACGATGCGGCTTAACGCCATCGCGATCCCTTGCTTCCACCACCACCACCACCGCCTTGCCTGTCAGGACGATCGGTGCGCGGCCGTGCTTCGTTCACTTTAAGGCTGCGGCCCATGAAGTCCTTTGCATCCAACTCCTGAATGGCACGGAGCCCCTCTTCACGTTCCGGCATCTTAACAAAACCGAATCCTCTGGGGCGACCTGTGAACTTGTCCGATATTATGGTGGCAGATTCCACCTGTCCAAAGCTTTCGAATAGTTCTTTTAGCTGGTCCTCGCCTGTGTCGAAGGACAGGTTGCCCACATAAATGTTGATTGCCGCCACTGTTCTGCTCCTTTTCTTAGAAAAGTACCCTTGTTGAAAAGGCAAGAGTATGTTGGTAGGAGGGGATTTCCATTGCGCCGGTGGAGAAACTGAACATAACAAAAATAGGTGATGGCACGAGCGTTTTCGTCCTACAATCTTGATTCTTGCTTCACGCCCGTCATCCTGATTGGCCGGGAGGGAAAGACAAGTCAGATTTTGAGGCTATTTTATAATTTAGGCCGGTCCGGTTGTCAAGATTTTTCATCAGACGGTGCGTTATGTCACTAACGTCTCCCAGTACAGTAGGTATTCGGTTCTGCGGAGGCATAGGCTCTTTTCGAAGATGTCATTGCGAGCGTAGCGAAGCAATCTCCAACATTTAAAACTGAGATTGCTTCGTCGTTTCACTCCTCGCAATGACGAGGGCGGCGACGTGCCCTGGATAACAGAATGCTTATGCTGTGCAGGTCGTTTCTTTTTGATTTTTGAGATCTTTGTGCTAGGGTCCCCCCTTTCATTGAGCCGAGAGGGCCGGCTGACAACGTCGCACCTTGAAGGGGCTTTGAAACAGCCCTTTCTTTCCTTTGCTCATGAAAGAAAAATAGCGAGATCGGCAAGAAATTGCTTGATCGACTACAACGTCTGAAAGTGAGGTATAATGAGGTATTTTCTATTCTCTTTGTTAATTGTCGTTACGGCGACTTCGGTAAACGCAAAAAGTATAGAGGAACACGTCTTGGTTGATTACAAATTAGTGTGCGATCAATTGCAAGAGCGAGGCTTCCAGGGCCCACTTGCCAGAGAGGTGGCAAAATTCGCTCTCATTAGGCAAGTTGTAGAAGACGGTCAAACCAGAAACCATTCCGTAAGCATAGTGGGCATGTCCCCGGGGGGTACAAATGCCGAGGTCTTGGATGAGCTCGGTCTCGCGATGGGTAAATCAAATCACGAGGGTCTCTCCTTGCAGAGATTGACCTCAAACGCAGGAGAAACATTCTATTGCATAAAAGGACCGCGTGCCAACGTGTGTTCTGCCATAGCAATCACGCTCCTCTGGGACAAGTACGTAAACGGAGCTCAGAAAGAGCGATTCACACCATCAGAGGTTCTGGCCTGGAATAAGTCTAAAACCATATCTCAGAGGATAGCAACCAATAGTGCTACAAAAAAAGAGGTTGAAGCCTACGAAGGTGAGCTCGCGGCTCTTCGGAGAAAAATAATTGAGAAAGCGAACAGGATATATAGCCCTACCGCGGCCCATACGATCACGAAAATCGTCAGGGACATGGAACCACTCTTCGACTTTGTAAAGTTTTAGCGATGTGGCAAAGGAACGAGCCATGCGGTTGTCAAGGAATGGCACAATGAAACCGATACCCAATCCGTACAGAACAGGACAGTGTTTTTTCTGCGGCCATCTCAATCCAATCAGTCTGAAGCTGGCGTTTCAGGAAACTGAAACGGAACCGAGGGAAGTGGTCACGCAGTAGCAAGCCTCTCCGATGTTCGCCGGCTTTGGCAGGATACTCCACGGAGGCATCCAGAGTGGACTTTTCGATGAGATTATGGGGTGGGCGACGGTTCAGTTTACCCAGGAGGTGGGCGTACTAACAGCACTCCACATCCAGTTTGTCAAACCGGTCTATATCGAGCAGGAAATCGAGGTGCGCTGCCGCATCGAATCACAAGATGGCCCAAAGATTAATCTGGCCGCGGAGATCAAAAACGAAATCGGAGAAATCTGCACCCGAGCCACCGGCACTTATCTCCTTATGGACCGGGAGAAATTCGATCACCTGGTGGAGAACGGTTAGCCCACTCGGACTGGCAGAGACGCCGGTCCTTACTATTGGGCAGGTAGCGACGGGCATCCCGGCCCGTCGTGGTCCTGGCCACTTATTTTCACTGGAATGCGCTTTCAAGCAAGTAGGACTTGATCGCAGAAGTGGGCGCTGTTTTGGGCAGATCTCCTGGGCATTGGTGCCACGGCGGTGCCGCCAGGCCCGTCCGTGCACGGATCAATCTTCGGCACATCCGTGGCACCAAGAGCAGAAGCCTGTTAAGGCTTTTTCGACTCGACCAAGTTAAATGAGTTGCCGTACAGGTCTTCAAAAACCGCGGAGATGCCCCAAGGGGCTTCCTCGGGCTGACTGGTAAATTTTACTCCTCGTTTGGTCAACTCCTCGTACGTTGGCAGTCACCAGTCTGCAGTACCCACACCGCATTGTGCCCCATGCGGCCCAGTTCATCTTTGCCGCGTGCCTGAAGCAGCACAATTTCCAGGTCACTTTGATCTTTAGGCGAAACCGTCAACCAGCGAAACCCGGGAATTGTCCTGTCGTCATCAACGCGGTTTTCCAGTCCAGGGGTCTTCGTGTACCATCGAAGCGCTTCGTTGAGGTCCCGTATAATGATTGTTACGCGGGAAATTCTGGAAATTGTCATTTAGAACCCCCGCTTGGGCAATAATAGTGCAAGCGCTTAAGCTTCTTTCAATCAGGACTCATAAATCTCTCTCTTATTCTCCCTATGATCAACCATGTACAGCATTTTCGCCGCTGCTTTAAGTTCTTCCTTCATCCGCGGTAGGGCATCGCGGTCGATGTCAAATGATCTGATATAGACATTTCGGAGGCCTTCCGGGGCGTTCTCGTAAGTACTTAGAATGCTGACCAGCCTGCCATCGTACTTGCGTATTATATCGGTAACTTCTTTAATGGAACCGGGGCTGTCCTCCAGAAGAAAACCGAACTGGAGGCCTCTCTTGGTTAAGCCGCTCAAGGATATCATTGCCTTGAAAAGGTCGTTCTTCGTTATGACCCCTCGTATCTCCCCTTTTTGATCCACTACAGGTGCGCCGGAAATTCCATTGGTGAGAAGCACTTCCGCGGTCTCTTCCACAGTGTAATCCAAAGGCACCGTAATTGGATATCGACTCATTATTGCGCCAACTTCCAGGCGAGAGAGATGATACATGATTTGTTGGATGTCAAGCAGCGTGGCATCGGAAGGGGAGGCGCGTTTCAGATCTCTATCGGTTACTATTCCCACCAGCTTACCTTCCTCCATGACAGGCATGAGGCCGATGTGGCGCTCCATCGAGAGATTGATGGCGTCCTGCATGGTATCATTAACATTGAGAGTGATGACGTTCTTGCTCATCCAGTCTTTGACCAACATATCGCTTTCTCCTTAACGGAATTGACTGTCTTTTGCACAGTCATAGCCCAAAAGTTCAATAATCACGGAAAACCTGCCGCATCATACATTCTGCCGCCGCGACCTAGCAAGAGAGTTATCGACTTACCCGGTTTTTGGCCTCACGGAAAGCACAGGGCAATTGGCAGTCCGGACTACATTTTCCGCAGTGCTTCCGAGGATCATATGTCTGACCCCGGTCCAGCCGTGAGTTCCCATGATAATAAGATCGATCGACTCTTCGTCGGCAAAGCGAATGATCTCTTCGGCCGGTGAGCCCGCACGAGAGTGCGCTTGGACGTTGGAGAGACCTTCCTCACACTCATTGGCAATTGAATCTAACTCCTCCCGTACTCCTTCCTCGATGTTTTTTTGAATCAAAGCCATTTCCACTGGAACTTTGTCGGCAAAGGTGGGATAACCGAAGAAGCGGGAATTGACCACGTGGAGAATTGCCAGTTCGGCCTTGAAAGCCTTGGCCCACTCGATGGCACATTGGCGAGCAGGCAGCGAGTTCTCAGAAAAATCAGTACACACCAGGATCTTTTTTGGTATCATCTTTCGACCCTCCTTTCGCAACATTAAAGCGCTTTCTAAAAGAGGAAACGCCTTACGGCTCTAGAGTGAATCGGTGCGCCGCGTTTCAGCGTCGCACGTGAATCATCTCCATCCTCTTTTGGAAGGTGTTTTCAAAGTAGGGGCACGCCGGGCGTGCCCCTACTCCGGACGATGCGCCTGGCTTGGATGACGCATCGAGGAGACCGAGAATTTCGGAGGGCTTAACAGAACGCGAAAGATGTATTTCAGTTACGCCAAGGAGCAACTTCCATGCCAGCTCATGTCTGGCGCCCATGACCCACCTAATCCTCCGAAAACAACGACTATTTTCTTCGAGCGACAAATTGGTCCTACCAAGCGCACCGTCTCGCGCTGTCAGTTTTCTTTACATTCTGTAAAACGCGATCCCTGTGGGGAGGCCACCAAGTCTGCAAGCGGTATGGTTTCAGCGGCTTGTGAATACCCGGTGTTTGGGAATTCAGCCCTCGGACCACAGGGGCAGCCTTGGGTCCCGGTGAAACCAAGTCGGTCTCGTTTAAACCTTGAATCTATACTCAGCCCACGGCGGCCCGCTCAATTTCTGTTCCGCACTACCGGCTCCAACAAGTTTTCTACGGGCGCGTTGTCGTCGGTTAAGATACGGCCGCGGCACTTTCCTGCGAGTTCCTTGATGTTGTCATCAGTCAGCAGCGAGCCGGGGAAATCGGTCTCGTGCCCCGGCTGCCAATCGGAGACAGCAATGGGTCTCATAGAAGCTGCAAGCACGAATGTCTCCCGGCCGTCCTCCACTCCGCCTTGCTTGGTACAGAACACGTAAACGTGCTTGAATGTCTTCTTGAGGGTAAGAACATACGCTCCGAGAAGCCGGCCGAACTGCCAGTCGTCGATAAGATTCACCATATACACGCCGTACGGCGAGAGATGACGTTTGATCTTTTGGTTGAACTCCAGGGTTGTCAAATGAAACGGCACTGACATATCATTGAACGCATCGCCCACAACCAGGTCGTAACGGGCGTCTACGGCCAAGTCGTCCACGACCTTCCTAGCATCTGCGGGAAAAGAATGGATGGGAGTCTCGCGGGGCAAGCCCAGGACCTTGTAGTTGACCTCAACCACCATAGGATCAATCTCGGCGACGTCAATCCTAGAACCCGGCCATTCGTGCAACACCCAGCGCGGGAATGTGTAGCTTCCTCCTCCAATGAAGAAGGCTGAGACTATTTTCCTGTCCTCGACGAACCGCCGCACCACATCGCGGTAGAGGCGTTCATAGTGATATTCGAGATGCCCGGGATCGTTAACATCTACATAACCATGGATTAGATAGTCTAATTGAAGCATTCGAACCCATCGGGAAGAGTCTATGTCGCTTATGCGTTCCTCGACGTTGATGAATTGATAATTGCTATCGACGCACAGAAGACTCGTGGGGTCTTCCCGCAAGCCCAAAGCTTCAAAAGCGTCCTCGGTCCTCCCTGAGGGGCCTGGCGGAAGCTGCGAAAGGATCAGAAGGCCAGCGAGCACTACCGCTCCGAATGCTGCCAGCACCCGTAGCGGCCCCAACACCACTGTCATCATTGCCAGCGAGAGCGATACCGACAGCACCACGCCTTTGGAACCCAAGGCAGAGATCAGCCAGAAGCCGGTGAGAAACGTGCCGACTATACTTCCAACCGCTCCCCAGGCGTACACCGACCCGATGGATTTGCCAATTGCATCCCCCCGCTCGACAGCCATTTTTGCCGCGGCCGGGCTGATCGTACCCAGCGCCAAGGCCGGTAAGACAAAGATCGCAAGTACTGTGACAAACGTGCGCATAGGCCACATCAGATCGTGCAGCAGATACGAATCCGAAAAGAAATGGTTCAGGGGGAGCACGCTTAGACACACCATCGAAGCAAAGAGAAAGAGTGGGCCCAGAAGTCTCTCCGGTCGCCAGCGGTCGGCCAGCCATCCACCCAGGTAATTGCCGATGCTCATTCCCGCGAGTATGACGCCAATTATGCTAGTCCACGTGTACAGGGAATTTCCGAGGTGCCGCGCAATCAAACGGCCGGCCACCAGCTCCACCACCATTATAAAGGCGGAACTGAAAAACACTATGACGTGGGGCGCATATCGCCAGCCTTTCCCCTCAGACTCATCCATATTTTCACCAGCATCCCTATGGTACGAACTGATTATACCTGTAGTATCAGCCAATATCCACCTCTCCGTGAAAAGAAACATCAGGTTAGGGTGTTACCGGCCGGAGTCCATGTCAACAACGGAAAAATAATGCTTGACACTAAGAATTGTGGGTGTACTATTTTTGAAACGCCAACGTGCAGAGCGTCTTTCGATCTGTTGGGCGGTGGAGCCCGGCCGCACGAGCGCATACGCGGGCTGGGGGTTTTTCGCCCTCGCTGTGCCACCGGAAAGCGACCCACCCAAACCTCGTCCAAAGTCTAATGCGGTTCCCCTTACCCGGCGAACGAATTTCGAAATCTTCGCACAGTGTCGTCTTCCGACGCCGATTTAGGTCGCTGGCGACCTGGAAAAGCTGATAGACAGAAGAAAGGGGTCAGATCATGAACGCAGTCTACGTCATCATCCTCGGCTTTCTGATAGCCTACATCGGCTATCGCTTTTACGCAAAATACGTCGACGCCAAGATCATTCAAGCTGACGCGAAAAGGGCGACTCCGGCCAAGATGTACATGGACGGTGTGGAGTTCATGCCCACCAGCAAAAATGTCCTCTACGGCTATCAGTTCAAATCTATTGCTGGAGCTGCGCCCATTATAGGACCTATCCTCGCCCTTCAGTGGGGATGGCTGCCTGCCCTGATCTGGGTCCTCGCAGGAACGCTATTTATTGGCTGGGTGCATGACTATTCCAGCATGATGATATCTGTGAGGAACGAGGGGCAATCCTTTGGAGCATTGAGCCACCGACTGATTTCCCCCAGGGCAAGGGTTATCCTTCTCTCCTTCATCTACTTCTATTTACTGCTCATTGTGGGAGCATTCGGAAATATCGTCGTGAACACCGCGGCAAATCTGAAATCTGCTCCCATGGCGTGGCTCTTCCTAACCATAGCAGGGGTCCTGGCAGGTCAGATGATCTATCGCTGGAAGCGTGACATAATTCTGACAACCGTAGTGACGGTTCTCATAGCTCTGCTGGGTGTGGTTGTGGGAACTCTGGTTCCTTCCGACAGCATTCTCGGCGCTGCTGTGTCCGGCAACAGGTGGATTTGGGCGATAGCCGCTTTCGTGTTCTGCTACTTTGCATCAGTCTTACCGATCTGGAGATTTGCACTGCCTATCAACTACGTAGCAGCGTATATCGTGTTCCTCGGCCTCTTCTTCGGTATAATCGGGGTGTTCGTGGCCCGTCCGGATATGGTTCAGCCTGCGTACACTCAGTACTGGATCCCCATCGGACCACTGTGGCCAATGTTGTTCGTCACCATAGCGTGTGGGGCAATCTCCGGATGGCATAGCATAGTGTCGAGTTCAGGAACAGCCCGCCAGCTCGAGAGCGAATTGGATGCTCGGCCTGTTGGCGCCGGGGTGATGTTCCTGGAGATGATGCTGGCGCTCTTTGCCATAGTCATTGCAGGGACGGTTGTCGTATCTGCGGGCGGCTATGCGGAGGCCCTGAAAATCGGTCCCGCCGGTATCTTCTCTCAAGGTGTGGGCAGGTTTCTAAACGTGGTGGGACTACCTGTACAATACGGAGTTGCTTACGGAAGCGTAATGATGATCCTTTTGGCCATTACCATCATGCAACTGGTGGTTCGCTTCATGAGGGTGGCCACGTCCGAGCTGCTGGGCAACGCGAGCCCGGTCTTCAAGAATGTCCATGTCGGCACAGTCATAGCCAGCATCCTCGGGATCCTTCTTGTTATGACCGGCTGGTGGCAGTATCTGTGGGTCCTCTTCGGCGGCGCTAACCAGCTGATGGCCTCGCTGGCCCTGCTGCTGGTATGCGCCTGGCTGGTATCTGAAGGTAAGTCAGCGGCATTTGCCTTTTATCCGATGATCTTCATGTTCATCACAACGATTGCCGCCTTGATCTACACTTCGTACAATCTCCTGGTGTTGAAGGTCCTTACCGGCGCGGTGAAAGGAGAGGCGCTGATAGGAAATACCTTGATGGGGATCGTCGGTATCTTCCTTGTCGTGGCAGCGCTGATACTAGCCTGGGAAGGATACAAGGCTTTCCGCAGGTTCCGGGAAATAAAAGCCCAGGCGGCTCCTTCCAGAGCGTAGAGAGAGATATTTTGAAACAAATCCTGTACGGGAGGACTCTTCATGATGAAGAGTCCTCCCGTACAGATTTTTCATTAAAGAACTTCCCCTTCCAGCTTGTGGCAACGTCGAGTCGTGGCTTCGGCGGGGGTTGAAATCACTGAGATGAAACGATGGCCGTCAAGCTTTTTCGGCCCATCAATCGGAGAAACGTATGTCGGAAAAAGAAAAGAAAAAATCAGGATTCTTTCAAGGAGTCAAAGAGTTTGTCTATGGGGTTGCCGCGCATGACTCCGCGCGGTTTGCACTCAAGACAAGAGCCAGCATGGAGCATCTCTTCATCCTAATTACCATGGGTGACATGCTGGGCGTCCCGATATTGCCTCCGTACTATTCTCTTAGGCTCCTCCCTTATGTGGTGCCTCAAATCTCCACCTGGAAGCGCCGAATGCTGAGGGAGAAGGACTTGACCGACGCCCTCGCCTGACAACGAATTGGTTGCTGACCGCATTTTTCACGGACCGATGGATGGGCTCGTAAAGAGAGCGGAGAGCGGACGGCGAGATGGGAACAACAACCTAGAGCAAGAAGGGACTTATCCGCATGTCTTTAACCAAGATCTTCGAACAATATCCTGATCGGCGGTACATCATGTTCGGCGGGAAAGGAGGCCTGGGCAAGACCACCTTTTCCGCTGCCGCCGCATACTATCTGGCCAAAAAGGGTAAACGGGTCCTGGTCTTTTCCGTTGACCCTCAGGCCTCATTAACGGACATATTCCAACGGGACATCTTCGGAAAAGGTCCCACAGAGATCATACCGAATCTCTATGCGCAGGAGATTGACGCGGACCGCCGGGTGAAGGAGTATCAAGGGGAAATTCGGCAGAAAATCCTGGATATGTACGGAATGGACAAGATTCCCGAGGAAATAGAGAGTTACATCCAGGCTGCCGCAGCTGAGCCCGCCATGGAAGAAAGCGCCATATTCGATGAAGTGGTGGACATTGTCGTCACCGGCGGATACGACTACTACATTTATGACCTGGTTCCACTGGGGCACGCGCTTTATTACCTAAGCATGGCCTCGGTTTATGACGCTTGGATCGACAAGATCACCCACCTCCGGGAGCAGATGAGGGAATACGATCAGGTCGCTGCCATAATGCGACGCGATAAGGAGGAATTGGATGAGGACGCCATTCTCAATGAGCTGCTCTATATCAAGGAGCGGATCAACAAATCATCGAGCATATTGACCGATAAGAACAAGACGGCCTTCTTCTTCGTTCTGGCCGCCGAAGAGATGGTGATCAGGGATACGGCGAAGGCCGCGGAACTATTCGCCAAATTTGACGTTCCTTTGAGCGGTTACATCATCAATCGGGTGTTGCCCAAGGAGTTGAAAGACCAGAACATTCCTGAGTACTTGAAAAACCGGTTCTTGATGCAGGAGCATTATCTTGAGGTAATAGAAAAGGATTTCGCGGGCCAGATCCTCGCGTCCGTTCCGGAGATGGAACGTGACGTGACCGGGCTACCCATGATCGAGAAGATGGCCAAGGCCATGTTCGGAGACTTTTAGAAAGACCTCCAGGGGGTTAATGTGGACAAGATTACTATCAGTATGACCCAGTACATCAAGGACCATCCCCGACTGAAATACATCTTTTTCGGGGGAAAAGGAGGAGTGGGCAAGACCGTAATGGCCGGTGCAGCGGCTCTATGGTCGGCCAAGCAGGGGAAGAAAACGCTCCTGGCCTCTACGAATCCTGTTCATAGCTTATCGAACCTTTTTGAACAAAACGTTTTCGGCAGGCCGGTGGTCGTTTGCGACGAAGAAAAGTGCCACGCGTTCGAGATCGACACTCGTGAAACCATTGAACGGTCCAAAAAGAATATACGTGAAAAGATTAATTGGTTTCTGAAGTTTGCCGATATAACTACCAAGGCTGAAGACTTCATCGAATCCGCCACCATGAACCCGGCCTTCGAGGAATCCGCCATGTTCGAGAACATGATAGATCTCATGTTCAAGGACGAGTACGATTTCTATGTGTTCGATACTGCGCCGACTGCAAACGCAAGGCGGCTGCTGGGCATGTCAAAGGTTTACGGCTTGTGGGTCGACAAGATGCTCAAGAGCAAGGAAGAAGCAACATCTCTTCGAGATCTCCTTTCTTTCACCAAGAAGAAGGAGGAAGACCCGCTTCTGGATTACCTGCTGGACTTCAAGGACCGGATGGCCCATGCCAAGGACCTTTTGACCGATGACGCACTTACCGCTTTCTTCTTCGTGACCTTGCCGGAAAGCCTCCCCATTGCGGTAATCACGCGGTTTATCAATTGGTTCTACGAGTTCGGCATTCCAGTGGGCGGAGTGGTGGTCAATGGAGTGATTCCGAAGGAACAGATCGTGGTGGATACCGCACAATTTGTTCAGAACCGAATCAAGATGCAAGAAGAGCACATGGAGCAGATTTGGAAGATATTCGGCGACAAAGTGCGCGCTGTGGCGCCTTTGTTTGAAACCGAAGTCAAGGGCACCAAAATGCTTAATAGAATGGTTGATCAGCTTCTTAAGAATGGAGGCTGAAAGCAGATCTGGGCGAACGCGATATAATTTTGAGGGGGGGCCGCTTGCCCATGTGCCATGACTTTTTGGGCAAGTGTTACTTGTTGCTATGGCAAGGTATGCAGCACATCTTTGTCTATATCCTGCATTGATCAGTTAATCTCGGCTGTACACTTCCTTCCCATTATCTCCGACTTTGGTAATTTTTCATGAAGGACAAGTGGGCAGAGGTTCGATAATTGCTGCCTTCCAACGCTGAGGACAAAAGAAAGCTAGTATTGGCCCTGTGCATTCTTGTGGGTGTTGATTATAGCCACAATATGGCTCGCTGTCTCAGGTGATTTGCAAGGTATTATAAGAAAGATCACGGAGAATTTTCACAATAGATGGGAGATGAGGAGGTATCTGAGAGGCTGGGGAGGGTGGGCGCCCCTGGTCTTTGCTCTCATTCAGGCTATTCAAGTGGTTGTAGCCCCGATTCCTAGAGAGTTGACCGGGGTTGTAGGCGGCTTCTTATTTGGCACGTTTCGCGCGACCATCTATTCTTCCTTCGGCTTGACACTCGGGTCAGCGATACCTTTCTCACTGCCAGAGTTGTCGGCCTCCCACTTGTCAAGCTACTGGTCAAACCGGAGACTCTAGAAAAGTTCCACTTCGTGACCGAACCCCGCGGAGAAATCGCCACTCTAATTCTCTTCATGATCCCGGGTTTTCCCAAGGATATCCTGTCATATCTCCTGGGCCTCAGTCCCATGCGCTTTTTGACTTTCCTGGTCGTTTGCGGCCTTGGTCGGATTCCGGGAACTTTAATGCTGGGCTACAGCGGATCGGCCGTTTACAAAGCGGAGTGGCGGTGGCTGGGAATAATAGGACTGGTTTGTCTTCTCTGTTTCATTGTGTTTTATCTAAAAGGAGAAAGAATCAAGGTCTGGATAAGAGAAAAGACCCACCCCCAGCGCAACAACGGTTCGTGAGGCCAATCATTCCTTGGCCAAGCCGGCGGAAGCTTCGCGTATGCACTCGTCGATCAGCCTCTCCAAGCGATCCGTGTCCCAGCCCGTGTGCGTGCTCTTGTTGTCCACGATGAAGGCCGGCATTTCGGACAGTCGATGCCGAATCTTCTTCCAGATCCCCAAGGGGGAGAAAGCATCAATGACTCGGATCTGAATGCGATGCTTGTACAGGTGAGAGGCGTCTTCGATCCATTGGGATAATTTTTCTATGTTCTGTTTCCAATCCTCAGGATATTCTTCGCTACAGTCCTGTTGATAACTCTTATGAATGTCGAGTTGTCCCATCAGCGGTCCGCACCTCCGGCAAGTGAACGCGACGCTGGTAAGAAGCGGAAAGACTACCTCAATTTCAACTGGGGTCATGGCATTGCTCCTTCGCGTGCTCCAAGGCACAAACACGACTATCATTCTTTGCGGTTCTCTTGTCCTCTTTCCCGCGAAGCCGACCTTGATTCCTGTTATGTACAAGTATATTAGTCATAACGCCTATGTGCAATGCCCGCGTCCGACTTTGTTTTTTGACGCCTGCGTCGAAAAAAGTTGAAACAGGCCCCACAATAGGTCAAGCTGAAAACATCGGTTGCAGTCTTCAGTGACTGAATAGTAGTTGCTCGAGAGAGGTCGCCATGTACAAGAAGATACTTGTACCTTTGGACGGATCCAAAAATGATGAGGTCGTGCTAGAGCATGCCAAACGGCTTGTGAGGGAGCTGGGAGCGGCCCTGACCTTGATTTTACTCCACCGCTTGACGCCGGCGGATGACCCTTTTGAAAGGCAGATGCAGATGGAAGAAGGGTCGTCAGGGTACAAGGCCAAAGAGAGAGCGAAAGTATACTTGCCACAACTGGAGGAGTTCCTGAGCCAAGAAGGGATCCGGATCAAGACTGAATTTCTCACAGTGGAAGAGCCTGAGGCAGATGCGATCGTAAAATATGCCGAGAAGAATGACTTCGACCTGATCATGTTGGCAAACCGGGTGAAATCCCCCATCGGCAGCTTTTTCTTCGGTAATATTGAAGAAAAAGTGAGAAGACGGTCCTCCTTGCCGGTACTTTTCGTTTCCCCGGCCAAGAGTAAGGAGAAGAGCCGATGAACAATCAAGATAAGTTAGATTTGCTTAACCGACTTCTGGAATCCGAGTTCACGGGGCTGGAGTGTTATCGCACACACGCTTCAGCGATTTCGGAGCCTGAAATCGCTGAGGGTGTAACAGCGATCATTCCTGTGGAACATGCCCACGCGGTAAGCCTGACCACCAGAATTAGCGAACTTGGCGGTAAGCCGGCAAGGCCAGGCGGCCCGGCTTCGGTTCGAGGACGGGAATTGGCTTCGATGTCGCGGCAGCAAGGCACACAGGCCATGCTAAAAGTGGAATTGGAACTGGAACAGGAAGCCATCAAGGAGTACGCCGTGGCTGTCGCGGACATTGTGGATGACATAATTACCGTGGAGATGCTTGAGGAGCAGTTGCTAGATGAAATGCGGCATGCCAAGTGGTTAAAACAACAGCTAAGCACATAACAATCGCTGCTGCTTTGGATATCGGAAGGTGATCATTCCTCAGCCGAGCAATTACCGTTAGCTCACGCCGCTTGTCAGCGGCGGTCGT
>Ga0209039_10002132_pt1 | contig 17248 bp, 17 predicted proteins | sample BogFormECP12_OM1_FD_188238 | JGI IMG/M metagenome (GOLD analysis project Ga0209039, IMG submission 188238) | Bog forest soil microbial communities from Calvert Island, British Columbia, Canada - ECP12_OM1 (SPAdes) (version 2) | ecosystem: Environmental > Aquatic > Freshwater > Wetlands > Bog ... | reverse complement strand
AACATCTATGTGCCAACCGATTGGCGCGGTCACCCGTCGTTTAGCGATCGTTCCACCCGTTGTGTCAAGACTCTGCTGGAAGCCGGTTTCGAACTAGCCGCTGACCACGACGACTGGGTCGAGGAATGCGCAGTAGGAAAGTACGTCCACTGGTTGGAGCCGGACGGTTCGTTCGATGAAAGCAGGCTCGTTGAGCGAATTCGCCTGGAAGTCGAGAAGATCGTTGCCCTCGAGACCGAAATCGCAGCCACTATTCGCGAGGCATTGGCGCAACCAGCACCGAACAGAGCGAGTCGAAAGAGTAGAACGGCCAAGCCGCACCGCAAAAAGTAACGGCGGAGACGACGCGCCGGCCTCCCACGCGTCCTGTCTACTTCGCCGCCTTGCTCAACCAGCCGTTCAACTTCAGCCGCTCCTCCAACCGGTCCAGGTAGCGATCGGCTCCGCCGCCCTTCCTGGCGAATCCGTGCGCGCCGGTCTGGAAGACGTGCAGTTCGGCCGGCGCCTTGGCTTTGATCCAGGCGCCGAACAGGTCAATCGACCCCTCACGACGGCCGCGCGACGGCCAATGAGGGCCGACTACCGCGTCGTGCTGGACGCGTGTGTCCTCATCCCGATGCCATTGGCCGATACGCTTCTGCTCTCCGGTGTAGACTGGTGTAGACCATATGATACGATATCTTCTCGTTCTTGCTCTGCCTCTGACGATCCTTGCCGCTCTTTCCGGTTGCTCCCCAGGCGCGAGCGCCAGGGGAGAGAAGCTCTTTGCCTCGCTCAAGTGCGCCTCTTGCCACGGCGACAAAGGCCAGGGCGGGTCCGCGCCAGCGCTGGCGGGAAGCTCCGGTCCCGTCTCTTCTCCGGACGGCATGGCGGCGGCCATGTGGAGCCACGCTACGCGAATGTGGCAAGCCGTGGAAGCCGCGAAGATCGAACGGCCGCAGATCGACGCCGGCCAGGCGGAGGATTTGTACGCTTACCTTTCCGGTGGCTCCAGCCGGGGGAATCCCGTGGGCGCCGCCGCTCGCGGCCAGCAGGTCTTCGAAGCCAAGCTGTGCGCCTCCTGCCATGAGCAGGTGGATACCGGCGCGCCGAACCTGGCCGCCAAGGCGGGTCAGTTCTCGGCTTTCTCCATGGTTTCCGCGCTGTGGCAGCACGGCGCCGGAATGCTCGCCCGCATGGTCGCGCAAAACAAGCAATGGCAGGTCCTCTCAGCCCAGGAGATGGCCGATATCATCGCTTACCTGAACACCACGAAGTAGCCGCCGGGTTCCCTGCCACCGAAGAGTTGCGACGGCACTTCCCGGAAGCGTGGGTGGAGGGCTACGAGCCGCTCATCGAGGCGATGACGAACGATCCCGGCGACCGTCACGTCCTGGCCGCGGCGGTCCGCTGAGGGTCGCTGGTTCGAGTCCAGCCCGGGGCTGCCAGAACCTCCCTGAGTGGCATCGTTACCATTCGAAACCACCTCTCCGGATAATGATATGGTACAATCCCGCCTCTTCGGGCGTACAATTCGAATCAGCGGAGGTTGCTATGCCACTATTGGAGAAACTGCGCAATTTCCTCGAGGCGAATCACGCCGCGTATACCCACACCGTCCATCCCACCGCCTTCACGGCCCGCGAGGTCGCTACGGCGGAGCACCTGCCCGCACGGGAGGTCGCCAAGACCGTCGTCGTATTCGGTGACGACGGGTATCGCATGATGGTGGTTCCAGCCACCAGGTTGGTCGATTTTCAGGAAGTCCGGCTCACGCTGGGGCTCACCCACGCGCGGCTGGCCACGGAGGAGGAACTCGGCAAGCTCTTTCCGGATTGCGAACTGGGCGCGATGCCGCCCGTCGGATGCTTGTACGATCTTCCCGTGTACCTCGACAGCAGCCTCGCCGGCGAGGACATGATCGCTTTCAACGCGGGGACGCATCACGATGTGGTTCACATGCGCACCGCGGAGTACCGGGCGCTGGTCCATCCGACGGTCGTGTCATTGGCGCGCGTGGAGGCCGCGCGGCACGGTTGGTAGCGGGCCGGGCGTGCCCGGCCCCTACTGAGCTAGCGCCATCATCAGCGCCGGGCGCCGCTGGTCGGAGACCACAAACAGGTTTTCCGGGTAGCGGCGATAGGTCAGCAGTTGGGTGTAAATGGCTCCTTCCATGCTCTTGTTCAGCGCCAGGCCCGCCAGGTATTGCAGGCGCAAGTTGCCATCCAGATTGATCTCGGCGTCCGTCAGCCAGGACTTCAAGTCGGGACCCTGGCCGGCATAGGTGGAGAGCAGGGAGATGGCCGAGTTGAATCCGACTTCGCGCATGGAGGCGGCCACGCGCGCCTGGTCCGGGCGTTCCAGCTTCTCCTGCAGTTGGTCCACGTCGATCCTGGTTGGCTCGGCCTGCCCCAGCAGCACGGTGTCATAGCCGCCCCCGGCGGTGTCGTTGCCCCAGATGGTCCCGTTCGGAAAGACGTCGAAGAAGGTGGCCAGTTCGCTCTTCACTGTACTCAGATCGGTCTCGTACAAGGGCACCCACTGAGTGACAATGCCGCCGGGATTCAGATGCTGTTTGACTAACTCGAAATATTCCTTCGAATAAAGCGTGGCGCTTCCCTTGACCCACGGATGAATCGGATCTGAGGTGATGACATCGAACTTCTCCCGGGTGGTCAGGACGTAGTGGCGCGCGTCGTCGTAGACCATTTCGACGCGCGGGTCGTTCAGAACGTGGTTGTTCTCCTTGCCGAAATAGCGCGTGGCCACCGGCGGAATCATGCGCTCCATTTCGCAGATGACAATTCTCTTGACTTCGGGGTGCAGCACAAACGAGCCGGCGGTGACGCCCGCGCCGAACCCCACCACCAGTACCGAACGGGGGTTCGGGTGCAGCAGCGCGGGCATGTGGCCGAGCATGCGCTGCAGCCGCATGTCGTACGGTTCCGTGGAGGCCTCCACCTTGCCGCTGACGTGGAACTGCACCGCGCCATCGTCCCAGCGCGAGATGGCGATGGACGCGTTCATGCCTTCGCCCGCGTAGAGAATTTCCGAGCGGTTCGCGGAGATGGTGATTCGGCGGCCATAGGCGATCAGCATCGATGGGACTCCGGAGACGCTCATGGCCAGGAGAACGACGGCCACCGCGGCGGCGGCCAGGAAGAGCGCGCCGGCTTTCGCCCGCGGCGTCCACGTAGCCGCCGTAGGCCACGCGACGAGCGCGCTCACGAAGGAGAGCGAGATCAGCAGGCGCTCGCAGCCCTGCGTGCCGATGGCGGGAATCAGAATCATGCTGAACGCGAGGGCGCCCACGATGGCGCCGGCGGTGTTGGCCGCGTAAATGCCAGCCACCATTCGCCCGGCATCGCGGCCGGGCGAGGCCACGGCTGCCAGCGCCAGCGGAAAACTGGCGCCCCAGAGCAAGGCCGCCGGCAGGATGGCCCAAGTCGAGCGCGCCAGGTCGATCTGGAACGTGAACCAGGGGCTGGTGGAAAGGATCGGGTTGATGGGCCAATACGGAAGCGAGTTGGCCAGCATGTACGCGGTCCACGCGACGGCCGCGGCAAGCAGCAGTTGGCAGCAGGCGAGAGCCATGCGCGGCCGGGCGACGCCGCGCACGAGCGCCGCCGCGACGCCGCTGCCGATCCCCAGGCCCGTCAGGAACACGGCCAGAATGATGGAAAACGTGTAGACCGTGGCGCCCAGAAGCAGCCCCAACAGGCGGGTCCAAACCACTTCGGCGCCCAGCGCGCACGCTCCCGAAAGTGCGATGGTCAAATAGACCGCCCCGGCGCGTGGCGCAGACTCCGCGGCCGGCGGCGTCGCGGGCTGTTCGCCGGACACCGCCTGATGCGGGGCCCGCGAGGCCATGCCGAAGCCAATCAAGGCGATCACCCCGTTGAGGGCCGCGGCCACCAGAGTAGCCGTCGTCATGTCATGTACGCGCAGCAGGTAGAACCCCGCCAGCAGGCAGCCGAATACGGCCCCGGCGGTGTTGCCGCCGTACAAGAGGCCCATCCAGGACACGCCTTCCGGCGTGGTTTCCAGCCACCGCGAGGCGGCCGGCAGCGATGCGCCCATCAGCACCGTGGGCGGCAGCAGGCAGGCCGCGGCCACCACCGCGCGCAGCAGCATGGCAGGCAAACCGTGTCCCACGGCCGCCACGTAAACCCGGTCGACCAGGGGCATTCCCAAGAGCACCAGGATTCCGCAGATCCCGATTCCCATTTCCACCAGCGCATAAACGCGCAGGGGATGCCGCCCGCCCAGGGAGCGTATGCGCGGCAAAGCGAGGCTGCCCAGGCACAATCCGCCCATGAAAGTGGCCAGCAAAACGGCCAGTGACACGGCCGTGGAACCGATCACCAGTTGCAGCAACTGGTACCAGACGATTTCATAGATCAGCGCGGAACAACCGCTGCCCGCGAACAACAGCAATAACAAAAGAAGGAAACGGCGCGACGCGCCGGGGTCCGTGAGTTGGTTTTGAGTAGGCATTTAGAAGAGGGCCGGGCATGCCCGGCCCTTACCATGATGGCATGGGCACGAACTTATCTTGGCAGGCGTTCGGTGCACCGTTTTCGCCGAACTTCAGGTCTGCGTGCTCGGCCACTATTTGTGTATCAGCGAGGTGCACGTTGTCAAACGTCATCCCCAGGCGGTGCTTCTCATCGAATCCCTGCAATGTGACTTTGCCGCCGCCCTCCACCCACACATCGTGCAGCTCGATTCCGGTGAACAGCGGCAGGCGGTCGCCGCCCTTGCCGAAATGCTCGTAGTCGGAGTCCATCAGGATAGGGTTCTTGGTGTTGCGAATGCACACGTCGCGGTAGACCACGTCCTGGACCAGCCCGCCCCTGCTGGAGTTCGATTTGATGCGCAGCCCGTTGTCGGCGCCGTCGATCGAGAGATCGGTGACGCGGATGGAATCGGCCCCGCCGTTGGTCTCGCTGCCGATCGACATGCCGTGCCCCGCGTAGAAATGGTTGTGGGCGATGGTCATGTGGGAGCAATGCGCGCCGGCTTTGATGGCCACGTTGTCATCGCCGGTGGAGATGTAGCAGCGGGTAATGGTCACATTGGTGGAACCGCTGGGATCGATGCCGTCGGTGTTCCGCGCACCCTTCCCCGGCGTGTTGATGACCACGCCCCAGACCGTGAACCCGTCGCCGCCGCTGTAGGAGACATGGAAATTGCCGGAATTCTTCATGGTGATGCGGTACAACGTGAAATTGTCGCAGCGCGAAAGCACCATCAGGCGCGGGCAATTCTGGCTTCCGCCGGCCCGAGCCTGCTCCGCGAGGTCCCACCAGGAGACGTCCTTCCCGAGGAGCTTGGCCCACCCGCGGCCATCGATGACACCCTCGCCCATCACCGCCGCGCCGGCGACATTGCTGCCGTTGATCAAGGCCCGGCAGCCGCCTTTGGTCTGGCTTACGATACCGCAACTGCCGGGGCTGACCTCGTACACCTTCGGGTCGCGCGATCCGAACAAGATGGTCTTGGCGTCGACCCGCAGCGTGACGCCGGCCCGCAAATCGAGTGGACCGGAGAGAAAGGCGTCGTGCGCGGCGTCGGCTTTCAGCTCGACGGTTAGACCTTTCGGGCAAGCGTCGAGGGCCTTCTGAATGCGGTTTGTGTCGAGGCTGTCTTCGTCGGTTGCGGCGAGGGTCTTGCCGTCAACCGCGGAGAGTTTGGCGGTCAAGACGAAGCAGCTTGGCGGAATCACGGGTTCGGTGACGGTGCGCGTGTCCTGCGCATACGCGGCGGCTGCAACCAGGGTACATGCTAGAAATACAAGACGGCGGATTAACAATCCGCCGCAGGTTGAAAACCTGCCCCACATAACCTACTTCTCCAGAAACAGCGGCCGGATGTGCCGCTCGAACAGGTTCTCGGTGACGTTGCGGGATATCGACTCCTCGCACTGCTCCAGCATGTTCAGATATCGGGCGCCCATCTTCGAGGCCACTTTGTAGCCCACGTGCAGCAACTGGCGCACGTCCGGATTGAATCCCGGGTTGGATCGATCATGACGCAGCGCCGACGTGTACTGCTGCGAAGTCCAGCCCTGGACATCGGCCGGCGAGGGCAGCCTGTCGTAGTGGATGTCGATGACGGCAGCATACGGCTCGCACAATTCGTCGCGATGGGCGAAGGCCTCGGTGTAGACCTCTTTGGCCAGTTTGAGCCCGTCGCCGCCGGCTTCCGCCAATCCGATCAGCTCTTCGAGCCACGTGGTTCCCGCCGTCTTGAGGTGCACGCCCGCGTTGAATTTGCGGAGCGCCCGCCGCATGAGCGGGTAGATGGAAAACTTGTCGCTGCCGGAATGCACGCTCAACTTGAGGTTGCGCGGAAGCTGGTACTGTCCGGTAGCGTACGCGATCACTGCCAGGTCGTCGTTGAATTCCTTCGCAAATTGCGCCAGGTCGCCGACGTAGTCCACGCCCTTGTTGAAGCGGCCGGTGAACTTCGGCGCGATGGTCTGGATGGGGATCTTCTCGTCGGCGATGGCCGCCAGAATAATGAGCAGCTCGGGAGGAGTTTGCGGCGAGTCGGTCTCATCCATGGAAACTTCGGTCACGAAATGGTCCGCGCCCTTGCGCTCCGCGACGTGGCGATAGATGCGGCCGGCTTCCTGGACGGCGAAGAGATACTTGGCGGCGACCGCCTCGACCGATTGCCGGGTGGTGGCAAATGGCTCGGCGATACCGGGGACGCTCAAGCGGCCGATGAGTTCGGGATGGCGGCCGACGAAGGCTTCGACGTCCGCCGCGGGGGCGGGCTGGCCGATGGCCGAGGCGACGTCCAGGGTGTAGAAATCGCTGGCCTCGATGAAGCGGTCCACCGTGCCCAGGTTGATGTGATCGGCGTCCACATGGTAGGGATGTTTCCAGCCAAGTTCGCGGACGGCCGCGACCGCGGCGGCCTTCACGCTGCCGGGTTCGGATCCGACGATCAGGTGCTCGCGATTCGATTTATTCCAGACGGGGATCACGGTGACGCCGGACCTGGAGGCCATGACGCAAGCTGTCAGTTGCGCCTTGGCCTGATGCGCGAAGCGGTCTCCCACTCCAATCGAGAACTTCTCTAGGGTAAGCATGAGTACTGGAAAACCTTATTGTAGCGCCGGCGCTACGAATGCAGGACCGGCAGCGTTACGCGAGGGGACGGGTGATAGAATAGGAGTCGAAACTCCTTTGGGGTCGGAGCAACACTGATGCGCGGACCCGTGGTCTATCTGTGTTTCGCGGCTGCACTCTGGGCGCAACAGGCTCCCATTCCGGCCGATGTGAAGGCGCGGCTCGCCGCGCTGCTTCCCAGCGGCGGGAGTGCGGTGCGCTTCTATTCGTCCGACCTCTACCGGTACATGGACGGCGGCGCCGATATCTATCTCAAGTACGGTCTGGTGGCCATGGCGCATCGCGAGTATAAGCGGGCGAGTGTCGAAGCGACGGTGGACGTTTTCGATATGGGCGGGCCGTTGCAGGCGTTTGGTATTTACTCGTCTGAGCGCTCTCCCGAATATCATTTCATCGACATCGGAGCGGAGGGTTACAGCAGCGAATCGACGCTCAACTTTCTGCAAGGGCATTACTACGTCAGGCTCTCGGCTTTCGGCGACGGGGCGGCGGCAGCGCTCGACAACTTCGCGCGCGCCATCTCGCGAAGCATCGGTGGGGACCGCTCGCTGCCGGGCCTGCTCGACATTCTACCGCGCGAGAACCGTGTGGCGCGGTCTGAGAAATACGTGGTACAGGCTCCGGCCGGCCACGATTTCCTGGCACCGGCACTGACGGCCTCATACCTGTTCCTTACCCACGAGACCAAGCTGGTGGTTTCGCTGGCGCCGGACGCGCGCCAAGCCCAACAGCGAGTGGATGCTCTTGGCCACCACTACTCCACGTCAGGCGATACCATCTTCTTCGCCCGCGGCAGTCTGGTCGTGTTGTGCTTCCATCCGCCGCCCGGTGCGGCGGCTTTCCTGGACAAGGTGAAACCGTGAAGCGGAGAGAGTTCCTGGCGTTGGCTGCGCCCGCGCTGCTGCCGGCCGCCGCCGCGCCCGCGCTGAGCATTGCCCACTACAAGTCTTCTCCTGCCGCGCCCGATGGCATTGCGGAGGAGGCCCGGCGGTTGACGCGCGCCGCCGTCGACGCGCTGGGCGGCATGGCCCGGTTCGTTTCCAAGGGCAATGTGGTTTGGGTGAAGCCCAACATCGCCTGGGACCGGCGCCCCGAACAGGCGGCTTGCACCAACCCCGACGTGGTCGCCGCAGTGGTCGAGATGTGCTTCCAGGCCGGCGCCAGGAAAGTCGCGGTGGGCGACAACCCTTGCAACTCGGCACAGCGCACTTTTCCGCGCAGCGGCATCCAGAGCGCCGCCGAAAAGGCCGGCGCGCAGTGCTATTTCATGGATGAGCGCAAGTTCCGCAAGATGGCCATCAAGGGTGCGCGGGTCCTGAAGGAGTGGGAAATCTATCGGGATGTGGTGGAGGCCGACCGCGTCATCAACGTGGGCATCGTCAAGCAACACAGCCTGACCAACGCCGTCCTCGGGATGAAGAACCTGATGGGCGTGGCCGGCGGCGCGCGCAACCGCTTCCACCAGGACATCGCCAACTGCGTCGCCGACCTGGCCGGCTTCATCCGGCCGCAACTGGTGGTGCTCGATGCCGTGCGCGTGCTGGCGGCCAACGGCCCGGCGGGCGGCAACCTGGCCGACGTGAAACGCCGCGACACCATCGTGGCGGGCGTGGACCAGGTGGCGGTGGATGCCTTCGGCGCCACGCTGTTGGGGATTCGGCCGGCGGACATCGGCTACGTGGTGGAAGGCCACGCCCGCGGCCTCGGGAACATGAACTATGCGGCGCTCTCACCGGCGCGGGTGGAGGTTTAGATGGCTCGCAAAATGCGAACGACGACGCTGGTGTGGCTCCGCCGCACCGTCCAGACCGCGTTTCTGCTGCTGTTTCTCTACCTGTTTCTGGAAACCGTGTACCACCCCATCAACCGCGTGGGCGGCGGGGTCAAGTTCTTCTTCCAGCTCGATCCGCTGGTGACGCTGGCGGATTGGCTGGCGTCCCACGCGCTGGCCGAGGGCATGCTGCTTTCGCTCGCCACGTTGGTCGTCACGTTCCTGTTCGGCCGCTGGTTCTGCGGATGGATTTGCCCCTTCGGCACTGTGCACCACCTGTTCTCCAGCTTGCGCGGCGGCACGGTGAAGGCCAGGCTCGACACCGGTGGGTACGGCCGCTGGCACAAGTTGAAGTACTACGTGCTGGTGATGTTTCTGGCGGGCGCGCTGCTGGGCGTCAACGTGGTGGGCTGGCTCGACCCGCTTTCGTTCTTCTTTCGAGCGATGGCGGTGGCCGTGTACCCCGCCCTGAATGGCGCAGTGGACTCGCTCCTGGTCAACGACTCTCTGCGCCGAAACCTTCTCGCCGTCCAGCAGCCGTATTACTTCGGGAACGTCCTGATCGGGGTGCTGTTCGGGATGGCGGTCGCTCTGAACTTCTACCGGGCGCGCTTCTGGTGCCGGTATATCTGTCCGCTCGGGGCGCTGCTCGGAATCGCCGGCAAGAACCCGCTGGTGCGGCTCCACAAGAGCCCCGACGCCTGCGACAATTGCCGCCTGTGCCTGGCCGATTGCCAGGGTGGCGCCAACGTGGGGGACACCCTCGAATGGAAACCGGCGGAGTGCTTCTTCTGCTTCAACTGTGAGTCCGACTGCCCCTCGCGGGCGGTGACTTTCAGCCTGGGGACCAGCCTTCTGAAGCCGCCGAAAGACTCGCGCCTGGACTTGGGCCGCCGCCAGTTGCTGGCCTCGGGCGTGGCCGGCGCCGGAGGGGCGTTGCTGTTCCGCACGCATCCGCTGGCCGGCAAGCGCTCCTTCAACCCGGAGCTGGTGCGCCCCCCAGGATCGCTAGGTGAAGAGGAATTTCTCTCGAAGTGCATCCGCTGCGGCGAGTGCATGAAGGTGTGCCCGACCAACGGCATCCATCCGGCAGCGCTTGAAGCGGGGCTGGAGGGTATGTGGTCGCCAGTGATGAGGATGACCATCGGCTACTGCGAGTACGAGTGCACGTTATGCACCCAGGTCTGCCCCACCGGCGCCATCCGGCCACTTACCGTGGATGAGAAGCAGAAGATCAAGATCGGGCTGGCGTACATCGACCGCAACCGGTGCCTGCCGTACGCCAGCGCGCGGACGTGCATCGTTTGCGAAGAGCATTGTCCCACGCCTAAGAAGGCCATCTGGTTCGAGGAAGCGCAGGTAACTACGGACAAAGGCGAGAAGGTAATTGTGAAGCAGCCGCGGGTCAATCTGGAACTTTGTATAGGTTGCGGTATCTGCACGAATAAGTGCGTGATCAAGGGGCAGCCCGCGATCCTGGTGTCGAGCGTGGGGGAGAGCCGGAATCCGGACAACGGGGTGCTGCTGTAGGGTGGCGGGCATGCCCGGCCCCTACGGCACCAAGCACCGGTCGCAGGTACTGTGGGTACGGACAGGAGCGGTCGTCCTCTCCACAGGCTGTCGCCAGAATTCACCCGGCGCGCGGCACCGTTTGTCCTGGCACTCCGGTGAGCCGCCAGGTATACAATGGCTCAAGGGGACACAAAATGTCGGCAGCCCATGATTCACTCCTAGAGCGGATCACCATCGATTCCGACGTGCGGTTCGGGAAGCCATGCATTCGCGGTCACCGGATCACCGTTCAGGAGATTCTGGAGTGGCTGTCCGGCGGGGCTTCCCAGCAGCAAATCCTGGCCGATTATCCTCAGCTCGAACCGGATGACTTCCTTGCCGTGTACGCTTACGCCGCCGAATTGGCGGGGCGCAAGGTCTCCGGAGGATGAAGCTCCTCTTCGACGAAAGCCTATCGCCGAGGCTGGTTCTATTATTGCGCGACCTATTCCCCGAGTCCGAGAGTGCACTTCAAAACGGGCTTGCCCGTACCGGCGATCGCAGGATTCTGGACTACGCCGCCGCTCACGACTTCATCCTGGTCTCGACAGACAGCGATTTCGAAGGTCTGTTGAGGCAGGTCCCTGGCGCCAGGGTCGTCATTCTCCGTTCCTGCGATTATCCAACCGGGGTTGCGGCCGAAGTGCTCCGGCGCAATTCGATCCGGATCGCTGCGTTGTCCGGTTCCCGGGATCATCTGATCGTTCTCGACCAGTAGCGCACCGGTGGTTCGCCTGCGAACAGTCGAACTATGCCGAAGCATATCAATTCTCTATATAATCGAAATATATGAAGCAGTTCCTGATCCAGTTGGACGAACGGACGCTCGTTGCGCTGAACCGCATAGCGGCCCCTGAAAAGCGAAAACGGTCCGAGTTTGTTCGGCAGGCGATTCGCCGGGCGGTCCGTCAAGCCGAGTATCGCGCCATGCGTGACGCCTACCGCAAACGGCCGGACACGGCACAGAATGCGGACGACTGGTCCACCCCCGAGGAATTCAGGCCGTGAGGCAGTTCGAAATCTGGTGGGCGACCTTGCCCGCACCAGCCGGTCGACGGCCGGTTTTGCTGCTGAGTCGCAACGACGCCTACCAGTACCTCAGCAAGCTCGTCGTTGCGGAAATCACCACAACCATCCGCACGATTCCCGTGGAGGTGCGGCTAGGTAGCCGAGAGGGGCTGCCGTCGCCTTGTGTGGCAAACCTGGACAATATTCGCACGGCGGCGCGGCAGTGGTTCGATTCCCGCGCTGGCTCGCTGGCGCCATCGCGGCACAGAGAGGTGAAGCGCGCATTGGGGTATGCTCTGGGATGGGACGAACTGATCGACCTCGGCGCGACGCCCTCTGGTTGAACTGGCTGCCACTCCTACAGTGGAACCTTACTGCTCAGCTCGAGCCGCTCCATAAGAGTGAGCACGTCTCGGAGGGAGCGAGACAGCCGGTCCAGTTTCCAGACCACGAGTACGTCACCGTTGCGCAGTTGATCGAGAAGCCGATGGAGTTCGGGCCGGTCCCAGCGTCCGCCGGAGGCCTTCTCCCGATAGATGCGCTCGCAACCAGCGGCCTTGAGCGCCGCCACCTGGGCGGCGGTGTCCTGGCCGTCGGTGGAGACTCTGGCGTAGCCGGTCGGCATTGCACAAATATATATCGTCAATGGGATCGCTAATGCAATACCTTTTCGCAACGCGAGAACCCCCGGAAACGCGGGCGACGCCCATTCGTTGCAAAACCGTTCGTTTCTGCAACAGATGAAGGCGGGAGGAAAGCAGCGCGCTTCAATTGAACGTCAATTGAACTTGAGCGAGGCTCAAGCTTTAGGTGTATACTTAATCCAAAGCTGGGTAGCCAAAATGGGGATTACGGTCAAGATCAAGGGTCGTTTCTGGGTTGCGTTTGTCGCGGTGGCTCTGGTCTCAGGGCAGTCCTTGCCCCCTCACACGCAAACCATTTGGTTTTGCCCTGATGCACCGGCGACCTGGTGGGGCCCGAGAGGCGCAGTGGATTACATCGACCTCTTCAGTTTGAACGCCCCTTGGACTGCGGCTGCCTCGCACGTCCAGATCTTCAAAATGTACACTCAGATGATCGTCGCCAGCGTCCCAGGTTCCTTTTCGGATGCCGACCTCAGCCAAATCTTTTCATTCCTGAATGCCCATCACATTGCCCTCGCGGTGGAGTGGGGTCCGTTGAGTGGTTCGACGGCGGGTTGCGGCCAATTGGTCGAGGGCTTCGAGGGAGGGGGAGCGCTCCCCCTCGCTACCCGCATCCGGCAGTTGGGTGGCAATCTCCAATATATTGCAATGGATGAGCCGTTTTCGCACGCCAGCTTATACAGCGGCCCTAACGCCTGCCAGTGGACGCCCCAGCAGATCGCGGCAAATGCTCTGCAGAATATTGCGCAGATCAAAACCGTCTTTCCCAACGTGATCGTGGGTGACATCGACGTCGTACCCGATACAATCGACTCGCCAAACTGGCTCAATCAATACACTGCCTGGCTGGATGCCTGGCGCGCAGCAGCCGGTAGTCCCTTGGCCTTCTTCCATTTCGATGTCAACTGGACGGTAGACTGGAGGTCCAGCGTCGAAAGTCTCTGCCAGGCAGTCGTCCAGCGTGGCATTCCGTTCGGGATGATTTACAATGGTCTGCCGGCCGATTCAACCGACGCGGACTGGGTCAATGATGCCGAGAGCCACTACGTTGGTTATGAGACCCAAGGTGGCACGCCGCCCGACCATGTAATCTTCCAGTCTTGGGACTATTATCCGAAGCACGTCCTTCCAGAGTCCGATCCAACGACGTTTACGCATCTGATTGACACCTACTTTCGGCAGCGGACCAGCCTCTCAATGAATACTACGACTAATCTGGTGACCGGACACCTCGTTAGCAATCAGCAGCCGATTCCTTCCGCTTCGATAGGTGTGACTGTGCGGCCCACATCAGGGCCAGGAGTCGTATCCAATTACGTTCTGAGCGGCGCAGTGCCGCCTTCGATCACAACAGCACTTATCAAGATTTGCGTGAACCACTGCGGTGACGTGGGCACCAATGACATGAATGTGTATTCCTTCCAGTACGCCGACTCCGGCGGGCAGACAAACCTGGATTTTTCAAAGGGCCTCACCGGTTGGGGGGTCGAGGGCAATGGTACCGCGCTAGTCCAACCCGCCTCGGATGCTAACGGCAAATCACTGCAGATATCCGCTACCGCATCCCAGCAGACGTTTATCGATTCAGTCCAATTTGCCGTGACACCGGGGAGTAGTTACAGCCTAACGGTCCAGGCGCGCATCTCGCCGGCTTCTCTCGGAAGCGGGTACTTCGCCGTTATATTCCTTGCTGGTACGGAAGTGTCGCGTGCAACGCTTGCATTTGCACCCGGCACTCTTAACCTTGGAACAGCGCAAACGGGTACCGATGGCAGCTATTCTCTTTCGTTCGCCCCTCAGAATCCAGGGGCGTTTCAGGTGCAGGCGTCGTACTCTGGAAACGATACACTCTGGCCGGCCTTCGCCAGTGGCCCACTCGATTTCACCCCTTCTATTCAATCGAAAGGCGTCGTTAACGGGGCTGATTTTCAGGTTGAACCTTTGGGTCCAGGGACATGGTTTACCATCTTCGGTCAGAGTTTCGGCCAAGCTGGACAGTGGGCGAACCCGAACACGTTCACGCTTGGCGGCGCCAGCGTATCGGTTTGCGGAATTTCTGCCGCAATTTCATACAATTCCGGACCTGTCACGACCTCTGGCGTGATGGGATGGCAACTGAACGCCCTTATGCCGGATGCCGTTGCAGGACAAACGTCTTGTCCAGTTGTAGTGACGGTTGGCGGGCAGACCTCTCAGGCCGTGACGATAAACATCGCAAGCGGAATCATGGAACTCTTCGGCTTTACGTCTTCCGCCGGCTCACTGCCAATCATTACTCACCCCGACTACAGTCTGGTGGGCCCGAACGGCGCCGGCCTAATTCCAGCAAAACCTGGCGAGACGGTGATCGCATGGGGAACCGGCGATTGTTCGATTCCAAGCCTGACCGCAGGAGGAGAATTTGCCGCTGTGGTTTTCTCCGGACGAGTCTCCCCCGGTCTGTGCCAACTCAACTTCGTCGTTCCCAGCGGACTCAGCGGGGAGAATCAACTTAGAATATCGACATCGCCCAATCCCTACGTCTTGTGGGTGGCCCCCTAGGATTGTCCGATGACGAGGCTCTCGCGCGCAGCTTCTACGACGGCCTTGGTCACTCCTGCCAGTGCGTTGATTTCGAGAATTCGCTCCATCCGGGTGAGGAGACGGTTCAACAAGCGGAAGTTGCCACCCGTCATCCGGATGATCGTGGCGACCGTTTCCGGGTCCAAAACCTGCTGGGGAAGGTGCCTTCCTGGTGGCATCCAGCGCTCGATCTCCGCGACGCGCTTCAGCACCGCGCTCAAACCGGCGGCATCGGAGGCCGCTTCCTGGGCCTGTTCCGCGCTGTCGAACCGCAGTTCCATGCCCGAACTCGTCAGGATGATCCTGGGCGCCGTCGCGGCGTCGTCAACCCCGAGCGTGCCGGTCAAGTTTCCACAAAGATACCGTGGCACCTATAATGAAAGAAACGTGGGGAAATTCTTTGTCCAAAACTTCGGTTGCCGGGCTACGCAGGCGGATGGCGCCGCGCTGGAGGCGCTGCTCGCCGCCAAAGGTCTGGAAGCGGCGGAGGTGCGCGCGGGCGCGGACCTGGTGGTCCTGAACACCTGCACGGTTACGTCTTCCGCCGACGACGACGTGCGGCAAACCATCCGGCGCGTCCATCGCGAGAACCCCGCGGCGCGCATCCTGGTGACGGGTTGTTATGCGCAGCGCGCGCCGGAAGAACTGGCGTCGCTGGCGGGCGTCGAGTGGGTGGTGGGGAACTCGCACAAGTCGCAGATCGCGGAGTTGGTGACGGTGGCGCCCTACCATGGCAACATCCACGTGGGGGATATTTTCGCGGAGCACGATTTTCTGTCCGCTCCGGTGGAAGATGCGGCCGGCGACCGGACGCGTCCCAACCTCAAGATTCAGGATGGGTGCAATAACCGGTGCTCGTTCTGCATCATTCCGTTTGTGCGGGGGCGCAGCCGCAGCGCGCTGGCCGGGCGGGTGGTGGAACAGGTGCGGGGCCTCGCGGCGCGGTACCGCGAGATTGTGCTGAGCGGGATCAACCTGGGGCGCTGGGGCCGGGAGCCGGGGAGCACCATGCGGCTGGCCGATCTGCTCCGGCTGCTGCTGGGCGAAACCGAAGTGGAACGGCTGCGGCTGAGTTCCGTGGAGCCGATGGATTTTTCGGACGACCTGCTGGGCTTGATGGCCGGGTCCTCGCGCATCGCCAAACACGTGCACGCGCCGTTGCAGACCGGCTGCGACCGGATTCTGCGCCGCATGCACCGCAAGTACCGGCCGCGGCACTACGCGGATCGCATCCTCCAAGCGCGCGCGCTGATGCCCGATGCGGCCATCGGGGCGGACGTGATGACCGGGTTCCCGGGCGAAACCGAGGCCGATTTCGAAGAGAATCGCCGGTTCATCGCGGACCTGCCGTTCACCTATTTACACGTGTTCACGTATTCGGAGCGGCCGGGGACGCCGGCGGCGGAAGATCCGGATGCGGTGCCCATGGCGGTGCGCAAGGAACGCAACCGCGCGCTGCGGGAGCTGGCGGCGGCGAAGAATCGCGCGTTTCGCGAAAGCATGGTGGGGAAGACGCTCTCCGCGGTGACCCTGCATGAAGCGGGAGTGGCGCTTACCGAAAATTACCTGAAGGTGGAACTGGCCCGGGAGCGCGAGCCGAACCGCATTGTGAATCTGGAAATCGGAGGCGTGGTGGATGGCGGGTTGAGCGAGGCTACATCTCGCGGCGGCCTTCCATGGCTTTCGACATCGTGACTTCGTCGGCGAATTCCAGGTCGCTGCCGACCGGGACGCCCATGGCGATGCGGCTCACCTTAACGCCCAGAGGTTTCAACAGGCGGGCCAGGTACACGGCCGTGGCTTCGCCTTCCACCGTGGGGTTGGTGGCCACAATCACTTCCTGAATCTCACCCTGGCCGATGCGCTCCACCAGGCCCTTGATCTTGAGCGATTCGGGGCCGATGCCGCGCAGCGGCGAGAGCGAGCCGTGGAGCACGTGGTAGCGGCCTTCGTACTGGCGCGTGGTTTCGATGCCCACGATGTTGGTCGGCTCCTCCACCACGCACACGACTTTCGGATCGCGGCCGGCATCGCGGCAGTAAAGGCACAGGTCGCTGTCGCTGATGTTGTTGCACAGGCGGCAAAGACCCAGCTTGTCCTTGACGTCGAGCAGGGCTTGCGCCAAATGTGCCGCGTCTTCGCGGCCGGCGCGCAACACGTGGAAGGCGATGCGCTGCGCGGATTTCTGGCCGATGCCGGGCAGGCGCTTCAAGGCGTCGATGAGGCGGGCCAGGGGTTCGGCGAAATCGGGCATCGCTAAAACAGACCCGGGGGCAGACCCATTCCGCCGAGCATGCCGCCCATCTTCTGCTGGACTTCGCCATCCACCTTCTTGACAGCTTCGTTGCAGGCGGCCACCACCATATCCTGCAGCATCTCGACGTCGCCCGCCACTTCGGGGTCGATCTTCACTTTGAGCAGGTTCTTCTGGCCGTCCATTTGCACCGTGACCATGCCGCCGCCGGCGGAGGCTTCGACCCGGATCTGGGCCACCTCCTGCTGGAGCTTCTCTTGCACCTGCTGTGCCTGGCGCATCATCTGCTGCATCTGCTGCATGTTGCCGGGTAATTTCACGTGGCTACTCCTTGAGA
>Ga0209039_10002131_pt1 | contig 17250 bp, 13 predicted proteins | sample BogFormECP12_OM1_FD_188238 | JGI IMG/M metagenome (GOLD analysis project Ga0209039, IMG submission 188238) | Bog forest soil microbial communities from Calvert Island, British Columbia, Canada - ECP12_OM1 (SPAdes) (version 2) | ecosystem: Environmental > Aquatic > Freshwater > Wetlands > Bog ... | reverse complement strand
AACGTATTACAAGTTAGATGGCGGTTCGTTTTACATCTCCCCTGGCTCATTATCCGTGGGAAATTTCACGGATGGGACGCACACGATTTATTATTACTCAGTCGATAACGCCGGGAACACACAGACAATGCAGTCCGCCATCATCCAACTCGATAAGACGGCGCCAGTTACCACCGGTACTTATACACCCGCATATGCTCCGGATTGGGTCAATATAGCGACTACCGTCACAATAACCCCAAGCGATGCGGGTAGTGGCGTGAAAGCAACATATTACAAGCTAGATGGTGGTATGTTTTACACCTCGCCGGGATCGTTCAACATTGGCAATCTCACGGATGGCTCGCACGTGATTTCCTATTACTCCGTCGATAATGTAGGAAACACGCAAAGCATCCAACAGATATTTCTCCAGCTAGACAAGACTTCGCCCACGTCCACACTTTCGTTTACTCCACACTATGGCTCGAATTACGTCAATAGCACGACAATTTTCACGATTTCAGCCAATGATTTTGGGGGTTCCGGCGTCGGGGTTATTTATTACAAGACCGATCTCATTGCTTGGACCGTCTACAGCGCTCCGTTCTCATTGAATGGGTATCCCAACGGGACATACACGATCAAGTATTACGCTGTCGATAACGTGGGGAATGCCGAGTCACCGCACCAGAGCATCGTGCATCTTGATATCATTGGCCCGACGATCGTGATCACGAGTCCTGCCAATCAAACCTATGGGACGGCTACTATTAACGTGATGTTGAGCCATGCAGACCCGGATTATTTCGCCTCGTGGTACACGATCACAAACATCAGCAACAATCATGTCATGGCATCGAACAAAACGTGGCATAGCCCATACACGAGCGAGACGCTTACCAACGGGGCGTTCTTGATCGAGGCCTGGGGCAACGACACGTATGGAAACATCAAAAAAGCCGCGTCCGTGATCTTCACGGTCGACACGACTGCCGGGATACCTCAGATACAATTAATTTTGCCTGCGAACACTACCTATTCCAACGTGAATCTCTTCGTGGAGGTTCAAAATTTTTCACGCATAGACACTGCTTGGTTTCGATATTTCCACAGCGGGGGCTCATGGGTCGGGAATTTCACGTTGCATTACAACGGGTCGTACTGGATAAATAACACGATCTCCTTGACAGATGATCATTACCAGATCCAAGTATTTGCCGAAAGGGCTGGCCATGTTGCGCAAGTAAACAAGTGGTTCACGATCGACACGGCTCCGCCAGTCACCACGATACACGTGCAAGCCGCCTATGATAATGGTACGAAATATCTCAATTCCAGTTCGCAAATCAGCTTCACGGCGATCGACCTGTCAACCATTAGTGTGACGAGGTTCTGGTTTGATGCACAAGTAACATGGCAAGCTTACCTTACGTCATTTTCCATCGGTGCATATAACCTGTTGAACGGTTTTCACACGATATATTACAACAGCACGGATATTGCGAACAATAATGAGATGACCAAGAGTACCGTGATATATCTTGACACGGCCACGCCGGGCACGACGATCAGTTACAAGGCCGCATATGCGCCGGATTGGATCAATGCGACCACGGTTTTCACGATCAAGCCTAGTGATTTGGGTAGTGGCGTGAAGGCAACATATTACAAGGAAGATTCGGGCAGTTATTATGTCGCCCCGGTGAGCGCATTCGCTTTGGGCAATCTAACGGATGGGACGCACATGATCAGCTATTATTCTGTAGATAATGTCGGGAACGTGCAAACAACCCAGTCGGTCACTATCCGGCTTGATCTATTGACGCCAACCACGAGTATCGCGTACACGCCTGCATATGGACTAAATTGGGTCAACATAATGACTACGTTCACGATCATGCCGAATGATGCAGATAGTGGCGTGAAGGCAACGTATTACAAGCTCGATGGTGGTTCATTTTACACATCTCCCGACTCATTCTCTGTTGGCAATCTAACAGATGGGACACACAACATTGACTATTTTTCCGTAGATAACGTCGGTAACTTGCAGATAATCCAGTCAGTAATCATCGAGCTCGACAAGACCGCACCAGTAACTTCTTGCACCTACTCGCCAGCACGTGGGACGAATTGGGTCAACGCGACCACGACGTTCACGATCGTTCCAAGCGATGCAGGCAGCGGCGTGAAGATAACGTATTATCAGCTAGATAGTGGATCGTTTTACACATCGCCGGGGTCGTTCAACATAGGCAATCTCACGGGAGGGACGCATACGATCCGTTATTATTCTATGGATTTTGTTGGAAACGTGCAGACGATACAATCGTTCACGGTTCGGTTAGATAAGAATGCGCCAGTGACGGTAATCAACTATACGCCACATCACATTTCGAATTTCGTGAATGCATCAATAATATTCACCTTATCTGCCTCAGATTATGGCACCGGCGAGAGCGGCGTGAACACGACGAAATATCGCGTAGATAGTGGCACATGGGTCCAATACTATGCGGCTTTCACGCTGGCGTCGTATGTGAATGGAACCCATGTCATCTATTATTTCAGCAATGATTCGGCTGGAAATTACGAGGGGATCAAGTCGCTCTCCGTGCGATTGGATAAAAACCCGCCGGTGACGATTATCAACTATACGAGACATCGGGTTTCAAACTTCGTGAATGCCACGGCGACATTCACTTTATCAGCAACCGACGCCGGGGCTGGCGAGAGTGGCGTGAATTATACCTTCTATCACATCGATACTCAGCCTTGGGTACAATATTCGGGACCATTCAATCTATCGTCCTTTGGGAATGGTACGCATGTCATCTATTATTATAGTAACGATTCTGTGGGGAATTACGAGGTGATCAAGTCGCTTTCCGTGCGATTGGACAAGAACGCGCCGGTAACGAACATTAGTTATGTGCAGCATTACATTCTAAGTTTCGTTAATCCATCGGCGATCTTCACGTTATCGGCCATCGATGCGGCAAATGGCGAGAGTGGTGTGAACCAGACGTTTTATATGGTGGATTCAGGAACGTGGTCACGATATTCTGGATCATTCACCCTTGCCATATACACGAATGGGACGCATGCAATTTTCTATTGGAGCAATGATTCGGCAGGGAATTACGAGGCAATCAGGTCCCTCTTCGTGCGTTTGGATCGAAATCCACCAGTTACCCGAATTTCTTTCACTCCGAGTCAAGGTTCGAACATAGTTAATGAAACGACAATATTCACGATGTCTGCCACTGATGCCGGGGCTGGCGAGAGCGGCGTGAATCAAACCTTCTATCGTGTTGATAATAATCCCTGGTCACAATATACTGGACCCTTCACTCTGGCTACTCTGGCAAATGGCACGCACACCATTTATTATTATAGTGTTGACTCGGTTGGAAATAGCGAGGCGCTGAAATCGATAGTCGTTCAGCTTGGAAAAGGACCATCTCCGTCGCCAGGACCTTCAAATAACAATATAGAACTCCTTTTGATCATCCTGATCGCTGCTGGTGCCGTCGTCGTGGTCATTGCAGTTGCTATCCGTGCCAGTAAATCTCACTCGCGAGAACTTGTTGTAGAGCCGAATTTAACTCCAAAGCAAATACTCTCGCGGCTCAAGCATCTTTTCGTGTTCCAGCGCATCACGGGCTCGTGCATCGTGTATCAGCCATTTACGCAAGCCGTGTTCGATCCCCAGCTCATCGCTGGCTTTCTCTCCGCCATCACGTCGTTTGGAAGCGAGATTCAGGCTGATGCTAAGCTTCGCGTGCTCGAATACCAGTCTTTCAAGATTCTTATGGAGGAAACCGATCAATGCACCTATGCATTGCTATTAGAGGGAGACTTGATCCAACAAATCAAGGATTTGTATCACCAGTTCATTTTTGCATTCGAGACCGCGTACTCGGATGATCTCGGGAAGTTTGACGGGGAGATCACCCCGTTCAGGAGCGCGAACGAGCTCATCAAGAACATTTTTAGCGTCGACAACTTGCCCGCATCGAATCTATGAACACCTTATTTTTATTCGCGTTTTGCATCAAATGGGGAACCTTTATCAGATAAATCTCAATGAAACCATCCATAGGCTTGATAAAGGTAAAAACAATGTCGGAAAAAAAAGCCGGTGTCGTGAAGTGGTTCAATCGCAAGAAAGGGTTCGGTTTCATCGTGGCCGATGATGGTGGAAACGACATTTTCGTCCACTATTCTGGGATAAAAGTGGAACCAGGTGCATTTGCTACCCTTGACGAGGGTGACGAGGTCGAATACGAGCTACAACAAGGACAGAAAGGTATGGAAGCCAAGGACGTGGTGATCAAGAAAAAAGCACCCCGGAAGCAGCCAGAGCATGGAAATAGAGGCTTTGGAGGGCCCCGTGATGCCGGCGGGTTTTCTCGGGGCCGGCGAGATGATTAATTAATTTATCCTGCATATCACGATTCTTTTTTCCACGCGTTTTTTGATTACTAAAAATGAAATATTGCTTTTAGAACGAATATCGGTTAGCTTAATTTGAACGGGGACACGAAACGTTAACCGAATCCCCCGATTTGTACTTTCAAGGTTAATATTCGGGAAAAAATAGCATTCATTTTTAATCCTTCACGCAAGTTCATTGTAAAGGCGAATGAAAATGGCACATGCTTGCATAACCTGGGGCGGCTACGAGGGCCATACTCCTTCTGCATCATCGATGCTCGTCCAGGATTTACTGGAGGAAGCCGGGTACCAGGTGGATGTCGTACAAACTTTGGATATTTATACGGATGCAAAATATTTGGATTCGATCGATCTTCTCGTGCAATGCTGGACCATGGCGGAGATTTCAGGAGATCAGGTGAAAGGCCTCACGAATGCGGTCATGGACGGCCTTGGTTTCGCGGGTTGGCACGGCGGGTTAAACGACTCATTCCGCCAAGCCTCGGAGTACGAGTTCCTCGTCGGCAGCAATTTTGTTGCCCACCCAGGCGGCAGCGTCGATTACGAGGTGAACATCGTCGCGGAAAAAAGGGATGACCCCATCGTCGCGGGGCTCGATGATTTTCACCTCAAATCAGAACAATACTATATCAACGTGGATCCCGCCATCTTATCCGGCGTGAACGGAGAGATTCTTTGCACGACCACGTTCCACAATTCAATGATGCCGTGGGTTGATGGCGTGGTCATGCCCGCTGTCTACAAGCGTCACTGGGGCGATGGGAAGATCTTCTACGTGTCGTATGGACACAGTTACATGGATTTCGAGGTGCCCGAGGCCAAGGAAATCCTCCGGCGTGGATTACTATGGGCAACGCGAGAGAAGTAATTTCAGAAAAAATCATTTCTGATGATTTTGTACGCGTGGTTCAACGACATCAAGTCATTGATCGGCGAAACGGCGGGCATCATCATCGGCAACAAGTGTGATCTTACCGAACAGCGCCAGGTTGATGATGAGATGATCAACCAGCTCTCGAACGAACTCGGCCTCAAGGTGGCGTTAACGTCCGCGCTCACGGGAGAAAATGTCGAGGAAGCGTTCCGCATGTTCGGCCTGGAAATCGTGGAAAATTCCGGGATAAAAAAAAGGGGATTTCTAAAATGACGGCGACTTGTACTGAAAAAATGCGGTATTTTTGATTATTCTGGTTTCCATTTTAGCAACTTGGGGTTTTTCGGCGGGAATTCCTTGTACACTTGCATTAAGATATCCCGGATAACATCCTCCGATGGCGCGGGGTCTCCTGTTTTTTGCGTTTTCAAGACATCGCCATATAACTTGCAAGCTTTCCATTGTGCATCGCTCGTCCCAAAATACTTGAAGAGTGCAATGCCAAGGCCATAATCATACGCTTGGCACGAGCGGAGCATCTCCTCGGCATTACATTCAACGCTATTCGTGATGCACAAGACAGGCTTGTCACCATACTCGTGAAACCTCGTTGCCATGGTCCAATTGGTGAACCACAATGCGATGTCCCCTAACATGCGCCACCGCCGGCCATCATCCGCGGTACCCATCAAGTACGGGTACACCATCGGGCAAGGTGCATCGAAGGCCGCACCGAGTTTCGTGTAGTTTTGTGCAATGCGGTCACGCGTGAAGATTTTCGGGGCAGGCAGGTTAAACCAACCAGTGATGATTTTTTCATCGACTTCTTTCACGGTCGCGTTGAATTTTTTGCCGTAATCGGCAATGTTATCCTCGCGAAAATCTTTCCATTCCCGCGAACCCATCTTCTTGCCAGGATATTGCGAGCCGAATGTATCGCGACATCGCGGGCAATCGCATAAATCCGTGTAGGAACCATCGTAACGGATGTAATCAGCAAAGACCGCATCCGGATGATAGTTTGTTACAAGTTCCTTGACGAGCGAAAGCATGTAATCCACGTGTTCCGATCTGGGGCAATGAAAACTCGTGAGGGGGATGTACCCGGTGCCTCGGCTGCCACGGGACTTGCCAGCAACTTCTTCTTTTTCGCTCGTGAGAAACGGGATGAGTTTTTGCATGTCATCCAGGGTCATTCCTTCGGGAATATCAACGCGCATCTCTCCTTCCTTGTGCGTTGCCGGAGCTCCAGCTTTGTAATGCTTGCCTTTCTTGGCATGGATCGAGACGGATTCGGGATGGACCGCACCGCGATACGCGTCATTCATGCTCGTGACCGAGAGGGTGAAGAATAAGTTGTATCTTTGGCAAGCATCTTGGAAGTCTTGAACCATATCTATGCCAGTAGGGTTCCAACCGGCTTCCGTTTTCCACACAGTTGCGCCATCCGTGTCCTTCACGACAAGGCCGAAGCCATTCAATCCGTGATCCGCACATTTCTTGGCAATGGCATCGGCATCGAGCGTTTTTGCAAATTCATAGGTGAGCTTTCGAAACCCCTTTTCACCTCGAACTGGCATCAAGGCCTGGGAAAACATTTTCTTGTCCCCAATCCGCTCCTTGAATATTCCAAGAGCAGCGGGGCTTATCGTAGGTTTTGTCATTTGCACTCGATCAATGGGATGCTGCTTGCTCTTAAAAAAGGATCAGTCCAAGCTGCAAATATGATCATGAATGGTCGGATTGCCATTCACACGCGATTTATCATTATTTTACCCGAATTGTAGGATCCGGAATGTCCCAATGCTTCCGGCGTGCCTGGCGTGAAAAAATTTGCGTTTCTCTTGCCATTATCGGCCGATAATCCTCCCGAATAGAGTAATGCCGTACCAGGCTTCAAGTGGCTGTCAGCAAGGAGCGTATACGGAATATTTGAAGCCCCGCTTGAAACCTCAACGATGCACCCGTCATCTGCCCCGATCATCGCGATGTCGTCCGGATGCAAGTAAACGGCGTCGAAATCGCCAGCATGATCCTGGTTGATTTCACCGAGCTGCGAGTGGATGAATCTCTCGTGTTGGGGCGTGATCAAGAAAAATTCGCCTGGTTTCCGGTCAAAAAGGTGGCTCACGGAAATATTTGGCACGGTCACTTGGATGCGATGATTTGGTGTAGGGAATTGCAGGTCATCGAACGGCACGGTATCCTGGTTCACGAAGAGATGATATCCACGGGTGAGCACATCCTGCTGCACCTCAGGCCCTACGATCGAGAGGCATTGATTGACGATGCTAGAATCGTTCTCCGTAAACAAATCTTGAAATTCTTCTTCGTCCAGGCCGAGTGATTGCGCGAATCGTTGGAAAAATTCGATGTTTGACATGCATTCGGGATAGGGGCAAGGCCCAGATCGTGTAATGGAAATGCCAGGAATATAAAATGACCAGAATAGATCGTTTGTTTCGACACTTGCCTTTGCTGGAAACACGATATCGGCATAGCGGGTGGTGGCATTGAGAAACAAATCATGCACGACCACGAACAAATCATCACGCACGAGCTGGGCGCGAAGTTGTTCTTGATCAGGTAACGAGCTAGCGGGATTGAAATTATAAATGACAAGCATCTTGAACTCGCCCGATTCCAGCGCGCTCGCCAGTTCGATAAGGGATACTTCCTTGGCATTGTCCATGCGCTCGTTCGCCGTTATATATCGTGAAATGTCATTCACGATGTCTCGCCGCAACCCGCTTTGTGAATAAACGATGCCACATCCGGGCTTGCTGATGTTACCAAGAAATATTTGCAAGAGAGCGATTGATTTAACCGCCTCCCCGCCGAATGTGTATTTTTGGGTTCCATACCCAATGTCAAAGATCGTGTGATGCTGGTACTCGGCAAGCATGGCAACAAGCGCGTCGATCTCGTCCCTGGTCACATAAATCGAGGAAAGCATTGCATCGTCATCGATCTCGCGAAGCTTGCCGACCAAATCACCATCGATATCAACGTGCGTCGTTATAAATTCGGCGTCTTGCATTTCCCCGGTTAAGAGTTGCTTGAGTGCAAGCAGCGCGATCATACCTTCGGTTCCCGGGGTCGCGTGAATGAACAAATCTGCTTCCGATGCCGTGGCAGTGCGGCGCGTGTCGATGACCGCGAGTTTTGCACCACGATGCCTTGCCTTGCTCACGAGCTGGCGCGCGTGGATGTTATGCCCGGCGAGATCGCTACCCCAGACGACGATTAACCGCGTCTCGGGATCGTTTAGCTGGAATGGATTCGTCGTCGAATACGTGCCAAACAATTCCTTCAAACCGGCAATGCCACCTTCGTTACAAATACCGCCTGTCGTGATCGCACCCCCGAGCGCGCCAAAAAATCGTCGCGAGTAATCCCCGGAGATCAAGCCCGTGTTTCCCGAATAATAAGCCCCGAGAATGGCCTTCGGTCCATGTTCATCCTTGATCTCGCGAGTCTTGGTCACCAACATCTGCCATGCTGTTTCCGAATCGGTTTCCTTGAAAGCATTCGAACCCTTTGGTCCATTCCGCACGAGTGGATGCTGAAGTCTATCCGGGTGATATAAATAGGCAGAACGGTTGGTGTATTTCTGGCAAAAAAACCCTTGCGTGAATGGGTGATCCTTCATGGGACGTGCAGCAACGAGCACTTTCCTTGCATCATCCCACTCACCCTCGAACACGCACGCCCCGTAACAATCCTTGTCACACGTGTGGATACGACGTGTTATTTTGCCGAGCAAGCGCGTTCACCAAGGATGAGGATCGAGCGGAACTTCTAAATCGTTTCGTTGTAAATAGAGAACTCGAGGATAATGATTGTTGCTATCATGCTCTACAACGAGACTGGATTGCTCGTTTATGAGAAACGGTTCGAGCGATGCGAGCTGAATTGCGATCTCATCACCGGGTTCGTGACCGCGATAAATCAATTTGGCTGCGAGTTGTTTCCTAACAACGACTTGTGCGACATTTTATTTTCAAACACGCGCATGCTCATCGAGCCACGTGATGTCGAAGGAAAAAAGGTCACTTTTCTCGTGATCCACGGAGTTTTTGAAGATCAAGAACAAATCATGCAGATCATCGATGCACTTCATGATGAAGTGAAGCGAAATTATGCGAATGCAATAGCCTCCACCTACGTGATTCAATCGAAGTTTGAAGGGCTCGATACGTTCCTGGTGGACTTGTTCCAGAAATTGAACCGGTCTGAAAATCCATACGCGTGTGCCTTGGATGAATGATCCAATATTTCACGGGTGGATGATGACCTTCACCCGCTCTTCTTGCGTCATCAAGGTCATTCCTTGCTCGATATCGTCGAGGGAAAGATGGTGCGTGATGATCTTTCCAGCATCGACAAAGCCTTTTTCTTGCAACTTGATGGATTGCTGCATGGCTCTCGGATACACGGAAAACGAGGCATCGACCCGTGTTTCCATCCAGTGAATGTTGGCAGGCGAAATATCGATCGTACCTTCCGTCGTGACGCCAAATTCATTGATCCGCGTGCCACGACGGCAGAGATCAAACGCAAGCTGCGCTGCAGGCAGAGGCCCTGCTGCCTCGAAAACAAGATCTGGTCCATCAGGAATGATCTCGTAAATCGCTTCCTTGGCATCAACCTTCGCTGAATTGATCTGGTGCGTGGCGCCGCAATTCTTGGAAAAATCCAGTCGCCAATTTGACACGTCGACCAGGATGATCGTGTTGGCGCCTGCCCGCTGGGCGATCATGGCCGCCAACAAGCCCATGGAACCAGCCCCGATGATGACCAGGTCCTCCGTGATCTTGAGCTGGGAATACTCGATGAGGCCCTTGTAACATCCTGCGAGCGGTTCGGTAAGGGCCGCGGCATCGAAAGTGATGTTTGCAGGCTTCTTGTACAATGCATTTTCTGGCACAAGCGTGTACTCGGCGAAGGCACCATCTATGACCGTCTTCATGCCATCCCCGCCAATGACAGCACCTTGCTTGCAATACTGCGTGAATCCGCGCCGGCACTCCGAACAAATACCGCAATTTGCGACGGGAGCACAGATGACATCTTCGCCTGGCTTAAAAAAGCGAACTCCATCCCCGATTGACTCGATGATTCCCGAAAATTCATGTCCACAAACCGTGGGAAATGTCACGTTCGTGCGTTCCCCTGCAAATGCCTTGTAATCGGTAAGGCATATACCACATGAGTTCACGCGAATCAAGGCCAAGTTTCCGCTTGGTTCCGGGTTTGGTACCTCTTTCACGACGAGCTGGTTCACGGCTTCTAAAACAGCAGCTTTCATGAAAAAGAAAAGGATATCCAAGGACTTAAATCATTCTTGGGCTTCATCTGATTGACCAAGCGGGAAACTGATCTGCCATCCGATACCGAATTCGTCGGCGAATCGCGTGAACCACCCTCCCCAGAACATCTGTTGCAGCTCGATCTTGAATTCACAACCCTTTTCCTTCGCCTTGTCGAAGATTGCTTGGATTTCCTCCAAGGAATCGACTTCTATGACGATTTCGATGTCGCTGCCTTCATGGGCTGGCCCGGTTCGATCTGCCAGGGACAACGTGCCACCCTGAATATCGAGCCACGCGTGCAGGGTCGATGCCTCGTAATCGAAATCGTCGGGAAAACCGAATCGTTGTCCAATCTCGGGCGTGAATTTCTCGTGGCGCACCAGCTGCGCGCCGAACAAGTCTTCGTAGAGTTCTATTGCTTTTCTGCCATTTTCCACGGAAAGATGGGGCATTATCTTCGTCATGTTAAAACCACCAGAAAGTAGTATATTAGCTAAAGAAAAACCACTTCCTTTTTATGTGGTTTGATTGTTGGCCATGCGATGAAAACAACTCTTGCTCATGCCAATTCGAGATCGGCCAAGACGGGCCAATGATCTGATGGATAAACCCCTTTCAGGGCTTCTGGATGATCGTGCAAGATGCGGAAATCGTTCACGTGAAAGCTATCCACTTTCGATTCTCGAAGCCAGATATAATCGATTTGCTGGACGAGTGGATGAAATATCGACCACGCGGTCCTGCCGGTGTAATTGTGGAAAGTAACAAGGGATGTGGAAAGCCGCGGGCGAACCGTCGAACTAGCATCTACAAGCTGTGTGTTCAACAATAGATAAGGCTTGGACCGAGGGTTGCAATTAAAATCGCCCAGGAGAATCGCTGGTTCATCATGTAAAATTATCTGCATGCGATCCAGTAACAAAGGCACGCTCTTGAGCCTAAGGCTGTCATTTTTTCTATGATCCAGGTGCGTGTTGAACACGCCGAATCGCCGGCCAGCAGCATCCTGGAGAAGTGCCCAGGTGCACATGCGCGGCAAGCTGCCCCAGGTATTGCTTCCAGGAACATCAGGGGTGTCGCTGAGCCAGAACACGCCGCTTGATTCGATAGTAAAACCCCGGATGAATAAAGGAACCATTTCACTATCCTTGTCAGAGCCTTCCCTGCTCACGGCGACCGCTTTGTAGGATGAAAGCGTGCCTTTGAGCACGTCTAATTGCTCGGGGAGCACTTCCTGGCATGCGATCACGTCCGGAGCATACTTTTGTAGCAATTCCACGACCATATGCTTTCGATTGGCCCAACAATTGATACCATCCTTGGCAGCTGCATACCGGATGTTAAAAGTCATGATCCGAAATCGCATTGTTCATCCCGCGCAACCTTACATAATGATCGGCCACGTTAAGAATATCAAGCTCTCTGGATTTTGCTTCCTCCGATCACAAAAATCTCTTGGAAAAAGCTTCCGGACCTTGATCCGGGGTCGAGAAAGTCTCATCTACCGTGAGCTTTATATGCGCATAGGTCGCTCTATAGTATCGTCCATGAGAACGAACTTGCTGATCGCAGATGATGATGAACCTTTCTTGGAATTCGTGTCCAGCATGGTCAAGTTGCACTATCCTTCAATCAAAATTCATGCAGTACTTGATGGAAAGAACGCGCTGGCAACTGCCAAGGCTTTTCCTCCAAAACTCGTCATCACGGACATAGCCATGCCTTTAATTGATGGTAATAGATTGTGCAAGTCATTACGAATGGCATACGGAGGACGCGTGAAAATTCTGGCAATCACGGGCAACCGCTTGTCCATCGATGCTGATTTCGATGCGATCTTGTCCAAGCCTTTCTCGATCGACGCGTTATTTGCAATGATCGATGAATTGCTTGGTATCAAGGCAAAATCAAGCAATCCTGCTTATTTTTGATGCTCTAGATGATTTTTTTTCTCCTGAAAAAAACGAAGAGTACGATGTCAGCGAAGAGCATGATGACCAGCGCCACCATAAACGATATCTGCGGGAACCCAGGATTGTTCATGCCGAAGATAGTTGCGATCAAATTAGGTAATAGTAACAGGGATGTTGCAAATGTGAACCGTGCCAGGCTCTTGTTTAACCTCGCGGAATCAGCTGAATAATACACGCTCATCAAATCAGACATGAACGATCGCAATATCTCTGCTTCATCGATGATGTGGCGAGCATGATCCTCGATCTCGGGGGGAAGCAATGCTTTGTCAAGGAAGGGCACGCCTTGGGTCACGTGCGCAATGACTTCCGTGTTTGCTTGCATGATCTTGGTAATGTCAAACAAACCATAACGCATGACCGCAATGTCTTCCAAGAAACTCGTTGGAAGGTTTCCAGATTTAGCGGTGAGATTTCGTTCCATTTCATCAGCCATTTTTGACCAATGCTTTAAAATCGCATAGGTCTCGTTCAAGAGCGCCTCGATGTATCTTGAAAACATGTAGGTTACTCTACCTTCCTTCAAATGTTGGGGATGGCGACGCAAGGACTTGAAAAATTTCTCGATTGGGACTTCCTTCTCTCGATGGATCGTGATGATCACGTTCTCCAGGATCTTCATCAAGATCAAGAACTCGCGTTTATTTCTTGGATCCGAAGGAACTTGCGTCACTGATTTAAAAAAGACGAATAACCAGTCGAAAATCTCGATGCGAGGTCGCTGGTCGGTAAAAATATCTTCGAACTCATCAGTTTCGATGTCCAATGCCTTTGATAATTCCAATGCTTCCTTGTTACTATCATAATTCTCATTCTGGTCTTCGATCAAGATGTCCAAAAAACAGCACAAGCATTGGTCCTTGATCGACGCCGGGTGGTATTCCTCCTTGAGCTGATCAAAGGTGATGTCTTTCTCCTCGAACACCATTCCTTCTTCCGATTCATTCACAATAAAATATTTGATCAGCATTGGGTAAGACTCCAAAGGATGAATGGAATGAGTATTTGATTCCCGCTGGATTCATAACGTACTTTCATTAAAAACATTTTTTAAAGTAAATGAAAGTCAACCGTGTATTGTCGAGGTTTTAACCGGTTCTGCTAGGAATTTCCGAAAAATTCTGTCCGAGAATAACTAAAACTTTTTTTTTCGTTTTCTCGCTGAAAAAAGAGAAATTAATAATCAAGAGCGCTCGATCTTGAAGCAAAACGCGTGTTCGCATGGGATCTGTGTATTCAAGGAGGGTGGAACTGTAATAACCAGTTTACCACCAGTATTTTCCCAAGGGAGTGCGTCCTTGCACCCGAGCATCGTTATCATCGAGCCGTCAACCGCTTGGATGCCCTCGATCTCAACGGTGTCGTGCGGCCATCCGACATGGATTGCATACACGAATGCATTATCCTTTGAACGCGTGAGATAAGTGTTATCGCCTTGCTTGTATGCCATGCCATCGACAGCCCGGGTCGCATAAATCGCCTCGCCGTTCACTTTGAGCCAGCGTCCGATGTATTCCAAGATATCGATGCTTTGTTGGGGGAACTTGCCGTTGCCCATGGGCGGGACGTTGAGAGCGAGGGTGCCCCCCTTGGCGACGATGTCGATGAGCATATCGAGTAGTTTATTCTTATCCTTGTAGATCTCGTCGGGCACGTGCGACCAATGCGTCGCGATGACATCGCAAACTTGCCAAGCGAGCGGATGAGGGCGTACTTTCTTCAAGCGAGCATCGTTCGCATCAGTCGGAACCCACCGTTCCGGTGACGTGAAATCGGCCATCGGGCCGAGACCTCGGTCTGAGAACATGCAATCGGGCTGCAATTTTCGGATTTCCTTGACGATTCGCTTCATGTCCTCCCATGCCAGCCCGAACCACGTCCCGTCAAAGAAGATCATGTCAAGGGGGCCATAATTCCCGCAAATCTCGAGCAGCTGTTGCCGTTCCCGCTCGATGAACGCGTTCCAGTCCTCCGGGTTTGACTCGGGTGTATAGTCAGGATCGAAGGAACGGTTAGCCGGATCCCAGCGGAAATTAGGATCGTTCCAGTCAATGTGCGAGAAATAAAATCCTACACCGAGCCCCCGATTGCGGAATGCCCTCGAGACCGCGTCCATGATATCCACCTTGTAGGGCGTGTCCATCATGCTATAATTGATGTAGCAATCCTCCACAGGGCCGATAGCAACGTTGTGGGCGTGGCCAATGCGACGAATCGCCTTGGTCTTGGTTTTTGTGTTAAACAAGCAAAAGCCGTCGTGGTGCTTGGTCGTGAGGATGAAGAACTGCATACCTGCCCGTTCAGCGATCTCTGCCCACTCGTCGGCATCAAAATCCGTCGGGTTGAACGATTGATAGAGCGTGTAATACGTTTCCCACCAGTATCTGGGACAATTCTGGCCATTTGCCGTCCAGCTTTCTGTCAAGCCTAGAACCGAATATTGCCCCCAGTGCATGAACAAGCCGAATTTCATGTCAAGGAACTTCTCGTAGCCTTGTTGAGAACAATATTCATAATCATCGTCAGCATATTCCTCGGGTAGTTTGGTCCAATCCACCGCGCCGAAGATTGGCTGGCCATCCTTGCGGGATGCCAAGGTGATGTCGATGTTCTTGTCCAGGTAATCCTCGAAAAGCTCCTCTAAAGGAATTTCAAGCTCAGCGGCTTCCCTGGTAAATCTCGTCTTGAAATACAGCTTTCCGTCATCGGAACGGATAAGCTTTCCTTTGTGATTTTCCATGGCTCTAGTTCTTATTGCCGCTGTTAAAAATGTTTAGCGAGCAAAGCTCCCAGTTCACATTCTATTTATGAGTCTTTCCACAATAATGCAGATCGTGAAAATTTTTTTATACACGAGAATGAATGTTCGTAATCAGTATCGTGTTTTCTGAATGGTTTAGTTCAATGTTCGGGGCAGGACTGAACTCCAAATCAAAGGGTGAAGATTCTTGTATCGGGTTTCCTTATTACACAGCTGGTTTCACCGCTATGCCATGCTTGGATTATTCATAATCAGTTGCACCTTCGTTGCACCATTCGCCGGTTTGGTCATGAATAATTGGTTCAACGTAAGCAATGGCGGTGATTTAAAATTGATGCAGTCAAGACCTCAGGTTTCCACGATGCCAGGTAGCAGCAACCCATCAAGCGACGAATGGCCCATGTTCCGCGGGGCGCTTAATCATACGGGTGTTTCTAGGACGACAGCTGTGCAGAGCACGGGACTTACCTGGAATGACACCATCGGTGAAAGCATAGAATCATCTCCCGCTGTCGCAAGCGGGCGCGTTTATGTGGGGTGTGATGATCACAACATATACTGTTTTGACGCAACCAACGGAATGCAGATATGGTCATACACCACGGGAAGGAACGTGGATTCTTCTCCCGCCATCGCGGATGGACGCGTTTATATAGGAAGTGATGATGGTAACTTGTATTGCCTGAACGAAACGACGGGTGAACGCGTGTGGAACTATACCACTGGCAGTAACGTGAAAAGTTCTCCCGCTGTTGCTGGCGGGTACGTGTATTTTGGTAGTGATGATTGGAAGGTGTACTGCTTGAATGCCACCACGGGGAAACTGGCATGGTCTTTCACGACGGCAGGCGTGGTTCGATCTTCTCCCGCGGTAGTTGCAGGTTGGATGTACATTGGAGCAAATGATGGCGAGTTGTATTGTTTCAACGCCACTACGGGCTATTTGGTCTGGTCTCATCAAATCGGAGCTGCGGTAGTGTCTTCATTCGCAATCGCTGAAGGATTGCTATACGTGGCAACTGATAAATTGTACTGCTTCAATGCCACTACCAATGCTCTAATCTGGAGTTATTCTCTTTATCCTCTTGATTTTTGGTCCATTGGCCAACACGAGCCTGCTGGCTACACATCCCCACAGCTAGAATGTTCCCCCGCTGTTGCTGGCGGACGAGTGTATGTTGGTGGCTATGACCGCAACTTTTACTGCATGAATGCACTCACGGGTGATGTTTATTGGAATTATACCACGAGCAATATCGTTTATTCATCTCCAGCCATCGCTGGTGGTTGCGTATATATACAGAGTTATGATGGTAACATATACTGCTTTGACACTATCACGGGTGAACTCGATTGGAATTATTCCACGTGGAAAGGTAATGATTATCCAAATTCAGAAAGCTCCCCTGTCGCCACGGGTGGACATCTGTTCATTTGCGGTGGAAATCAACTGTACTGCTTTCCCATGATTTTATTTGCGCTCCCGTCCATGTCGACAATAACTATCATGATAATGCTTGGGGTATTCGCGGGGATTGCTATCATTGCTGGAACTTTCGTTATCCGTAAAAGATTGTTAAAAGCAACAATAAAAATGGAGCCGTCTTCGATCGAGAGGCCTTATCATCCTTGATGTTCGCCAAATTTCTTTATTGAATTTTTTCTTTTTGTTCGCAAAGTCGGATTTACCAAATCATGTTAATTTTCATCCATGGATGGAAGTTGAGCCCCGCAAGAAGGGCAAAATCGTATTTTTGCACCAGGATCATTCGTTTGCGGCAATATCGTCGCCTTGCAATATGGGCACCTATCGATCGCATTTTCCGTGGTGCGGTGTAAAGGGCCTGCAGTCAAATTCGTTAGTTGGTGTTCTGAAGGGGAAAT
>Ga0209039_10002130_pt1 | contig 17250 bp, 13 predicted proteins | sample BogFormECP12_OM1_FD_188238 | JGI IMG/M metagenome (GOLD analysis project Ga0209039, IMG submission 188238) | Bog forest soil microbial communities from Calvert Island, British Columbia, Canada - ECP12_OM1 (SPAdes) (version 2) | ecosystem: Environmental > Aquatic > Freshwater > Wetlands > Bog ... | reverse complement strand
AGGTTCTCCCAGGTGGAGAGCCCGCCGCGCGAGCGTGGAATCACGTGGTCCAGCGTAAGTTCGCCGGACGCAAGCGTGGTGCTGCAATACTGGCAGGTGTTGCGGTCGCGCAGCAGAATGTTTTTCCGCGACAGCGCCCGCGACTGGTGCGGAATGCGGCGATACTCCAGCAGCCGGATCACCGAGGGCACGCGCATGGCCACGCGGGCGGCGTGCAGGAAGTGTCCGTTTTCTTCTTCGGTCATCGCGACGCCCTTCAGTACGAGCACGATCGCGCGGCGCGCGGCACAAACGTTGATCGGCTCGTAGGAGGCGTTCAGCACCAGCACCGGCTGATGCAGCGCGTGGCCATCACCTTCAGAATGCATGCCGGGGGCAAGCATCGCAGCCGGAAGGTGCGGCCGCATGCTGCCACCGAAATTGTGTAATCGCAACGACATGATTTCTATCTGTGAGCCGCCATGCCCAGGCGATCTTCACTCCCCTCTTCCGACAGATTCTCTGGCAGATTCCCCGCCAGATTCCCCGATAACGAGATGACATCGGAAATCTTCAAAGTGCGAGCTGCTGTTGCCACCCACACCCGCGCCGCTCCGGCGCGGAGAAGTACCCGCGCGCACTCCGATGCCGTAGTTCCCGTGGTATAGACATCATCGACCAATAAGATGTCGCGGTTCAATATTCGCGCGGGGTCGCTCACCGCAAAAGCGCCACGCATGTTCTCGCGCCGCTGATGACGAGTCAACCCAATCTGGCTTCCGGTCTCGCGGCGGCGCAGCAAGACTCCCGTGCACAGAGCAAATCTTTTCGGACGCGACAGTTGCTGCAACGCGCCCCGCGCGATCATCTCCGCCTGATTGAATCCGCGCTGGGCTTGCTTGCGCGCATGCAGGGGAACGGGGACGACCGCGATCGTCCCAACCGGCATCGCCTGTTCCAGTTTGGCAATCGTCTCTGCCAGCAGGCGCCCCAGAACTGCCGCCGCGGGACGCACCTGCTGGAACTTGAGCACATGGATCAGGTCGCGCAATTCACCGTCATAGCTGCCGTAGGCGACCGCCCGCTCGAACGGAGGATCCGTGCGCTGACAGAGCAGGCACCGCGTTTCCCTGTGAACCGCCTCTTCGCAATCCGCCTTTCCGCACTCCATGCAGGCTGGGAAGTGCAAGGCTTCTCCGCAAACGGAGCAGTACGACCCCTGCAGCGGTCGAAGCGCGCCCAAACAGTTTTCACAAACGGGAAGCCGGGAAACTCTAAGGAGTGGGGAGCCACAGATACGGCAGTCGGCGGGGAACAAAGTGAAGAATAAAGTCGCAGCAACGCGCTCGGCAAAGCCAGCGAACCCATGCTTTGCCGACCCTCGGTCAGCCAACCCATGGTCCGCCGCTTGGCCCTGGGCAGCCCGTATTCGAAACCCAGTACTGCTGAAGACATCCTCCCGCACCCGACAAGCCAATGGCGCTTTGACGGGCTACACTTGCTTAGTATAAGCCGCGGCGCACACCCTATGCAACGCGGCTATCGGACTTCATGAAACTTCAGTTATCAGTTCTCAGTTCTCAGAACACTCCTCTCTGTTGGGAACTGAGAACTGGTCTTCGCCAGCTTGCCGATGTGAGGGCTGCACTTGTAAATCAGCCTTTCGGCATGTTAAGGTGCGCCGTCGCTGCTACTGTGAATCGGCAATGAAATCCCCAGTGACCACGAGGACCCTATGAGCACTCCGGCGGCGAATACCGAAGCCCCCCGCAAGCATCGTCCTTACGTTCCGGAATCGATGGAGATGAAGGAGTTTACCTTCCGGGCCGTATTGATCGGGCTGTTCCTGACCGCCCTGCTGGGCTCGGCCAACGCGTACCTTGGTCTCAAGGCGGGGATGACGATTGCCGCCACCTATCCCGCAGCCGTCATCTCCATGGCACTGCTGCGCTTGATGAAGGGCTCGCTGCTGGAAGAGAACATCGCGCGAACCGTGGGTTCGATCGGCGAGTCGGTGGCGGCAGGCGCCATATTCACCATCCCGGCCTTTGTGATGGCCGGCCTGTGGCCGGGGCTCACCAGGGACGAGTATTGGAAATCGGTAGCTCTGATGTTGATCGGGGGCACACTCGGCATCCTGTTCGTGACCCTCCTGCGCCGCGTGATGGTCGAGGATCCCGACCTGCCCTTTCCCGAATCCGTGGCCGCCTCCGAGATTCACAAGGCCGGGCAACAGGGAGCGAAAGCCGCCAAGATTCTGTTTGCCAACATGGGCTTCGGCGCCTTCATGTATCTGCTGGGAGCGATCAATGTTTTCAATCCCAGCAACACTTTCCCCATGAAGATCAGCGCCCTCGGAAAGAAGCTGCTGCTCCGCACCAGCACGAATCCAAATGTGGCCACGACGATTACCGGTGGCGCCACGCTGTTAACGGCGCCCGACATCAGCCCTGCCTATCTTGGCGTCGGATACATCATTGGCCCACGACTCGCCGCCCTGAACTTCGCGGGAGGCGTGCTGGCATGGGGCCTGCTGGTTCCACTCCTAACCTTCACCATCGGTCCGTACATCCAGGCATCGATGCCGCAGGGACAAACCATCGCCTGGCCCCTGCTGGCGCAAGCCGTCTACTTTTCGATTGTGCGGCCGATCGCCGTCGGCGGGATGCTCGTAGGTGCGACCTACACCCTGTTCAAGATGCGCAAGCAGTTGGCACTCGGCATGGGCCGCGCCCTCTCCGATTTGAAAAAGTCGGCGGCCGCGCATACTGCTACCAATCGCACCGAGCGTGACCTGCCGGCTAAAGCCGTCTTCGCCGGCATCGCCGTGGTGTTCGTCGCCATGATCGTGTTGTATCACTTCTTTATCAGCGGCGCGGGTGCGCTCTCCAGTTCCAAGATACTGACAGGTTCGTTGGTCGCGGCCGGCGTCATGCTCGTCATCGGATTCTTCTTCGCGGCTGTTTCCGGCAACCTCGTCGGGATGATCGGTTCGTCGAACAATCCCGTGTCGGGACTCACGCTTTGCACGCTGGTGATTGCAGCGCTGCTGATGGTCGCTCTGGGAGTATCGGGCACCGGCGGCGTCGCGGCCGTGCTCGGAGTTGCGGCCGTCGTCTGCGTCTCCTCGGCGGTGGCTGGAGAGATGCTGCAGGACTTGAAAGTCGGACACATCCTCGGCGGCACACCCTCCAAGATGCAGATTGGAGATCTTTTCGGTATCGTGGTCGCCTCGCTCGTTCTTTTCTTTCCGGTGGCGATCCTCGATAAGGCCTACCACTTCGGCAGCCCCGCGCTTCCCGCCCCGCAGGCGGGATTGATGGCCATGCTGTCCAAAGGAATCGTGGGGGGCGACATGGCGTGGCCGCTCGTGATCGTTGGCATCCTGCTGGGACTGGCGATGATCATGATCGAGGTGAAGAGCGTGATGCTCTTCGCGGTCGGCATGTATTTGCCGTTAGGCACAACGTTTGCCATTTTTATCGGAGGCGTGATTCGCTGGATCACCGACAAATTGCGCGACGGCCGCGGCTTGAACGATGCACAGAAGGCGCGCGTGGAAAACTCGGGCGTCCTGACGGCCTCGGGTCTGATCGCGGGCGAGGCGCTGTGCGGCCTGCTCATCGCGGCCCTGGTGGGCTCTGGCCACGACGTAACGCTCGTCCAGTGGACGCCGCCATTTCTGCTGGCGCTGGGCGCGCTCGCCGTGCTGGCAATCGTCATGATCCGCGTTCCGCTGGCCAACGCCGGCAGGCCGGAAGATCCGGCGCCGCCAACGGCAATCATGTGACGCTCGTGGAGGGACGGGCGTCCTCGCCCGTCCGGCCTCCACCACGAACCACGTAGGGACGGCCGCCCCCGCGAGCCTGCCCTGAGCGAAGTCGAAGGGTCCAGCCGAGCAAAGCTCGGCCCACGCCGCATTATCAGCACAGGATTTGCGGTAACCGCCTTCAGAGTTTTATGTCGATTGCAGAAAATATTGCCCAAGTGCGGGAGCGGATCGCAGCAGCTACACGCCGCGCGGCCCGCACTCCGGATGAAATCACACTGATGGGCGTCAGCAAGACTTTTCCAGCCGCAAACATCCGCGAGGCGTACGCCGCCGGGCTGCGCGTCTTCGGCGAGAACCGGGTGCAGGAGTTTGCGGCAAAGGCGGATGCTTTGCGCGACTTGCGTGACACCGAATGGCACCTGATCGGACATCTGCAAACAAACAAAGCCGCGAAGGCGACGGAGTTGTTTGACGCGGTCGATTCAGTGGACTCCGTGCGGATGGCGGAGAAGCTGAATGCATTCGCGGAAAGCGCGGGGAAGATATTATCCGTCCTGATTGAGATCAACGTCGGTGGCGAGCAGGCAAAAAGCGGAGTCGCACCCGGCTCGGACGAACTGGAGCAGATTCTGCGGGGCGCGCCCCGATGGGAAAGTCTGAAAATTCAAGGCCTGATGACCGTCCCGCCGTACACTGAAGATCCGGAGGGCGCGCGAGCCTATTTCCGCCAACTCCGTCAGATTCGGGATAGCATTGCCGCGCGTGCTCTGCCCAAAATCGGCACGGCGGTTCTTTCCATGGGCATGTCGCACGATTTCGAAGTCGCGATTGCAGAGGGAGCAACCTGTGTGCGCGTGGGCACGGCCATCTTTGGGGAGAGAGCAAAAGCTTAACCACAAGGGGCACAGGGGTACAGAGAGGAAAATCTAAGAAAGGTTGTTGGGTTTCCCCTGTGTGTCTCTGTGCCCCCTGTGGTAGCGCTTTTCGATGGTAGCAATTCAAAATTCGCCCACCAGCGCCACCTTCGCGGTCAAAGTTCACCCGCGCGCCAAGAAGAACGCCATCACCGGCGAGGTAGGTGATGCGATGAAACTCGCCCTCACTGCGCCTCCCGTGGGCGGCAGAGCCAACGAAGCCTGCATAGATTTTTTTGCAAAACTTTTGAAGGTACCTCGTTCCTCCGTTACTATTGCAGCCGGTCAGACCAGCCGCAATAAAGTGATCCGTGTGGCGGGCTTGTCGGCGGAGGAAGTCCGGCGGCGTTTAGAAATCTGAAGCCGCCATCAGGAGCGCAGTATCAGGAGCAACGCTTGACCCTTTCCCAACGCTTCGACGAGATCCGCACCGGCTTCGATCGCCCCTTCTGGGTCGCGAACATCAGCGAGATTTTCGAACGTCTTTCCTACTACGGAGCTTTTGCTTCTCTAGCCCTCTACCTGCAGGAGAAGCTGAATTTCTCCACCGAGCAAACCGGCACTTTGACCGGCTTGTTCGGCGGCATGGTGTGGTTTCTCGCCATCTTCGGCGGAGCCGCTGCCGACCGCCTCGGCTTTCGCCGCGCCCTCTCGATGGCGTACCTGATTCTTGCCGTCGCTTATTTCCTGATCGGCTCAATCGGAGCCTCATGGCTGGCGCCAGTGCGCAACGCCGTGCCGCTCGGCCTGTTTGTCGGCTGCATTCTCATCCTCCCCGCACTCGGCGTTTCGCTGGTGAAGCCGTGCGTAGTGGGCACCACGGCCCGAGCTTCCAAAGAGAACGTCCGCTCCATCGGCTACTCGATCTATTACACGATGGTCAACATCGGCGGCGCGCTGGGTCCTTTGTTCGCAGGATGGGCTCATCGCCACCTCGGTGTCGAAAATGTTTATCGGGTCGCTGCGCTCAGTGTCTTCGCGATGTTTTTCGTGGTCATCATCTTCTTCCGCGAACCGCGCAAAGCTGGCGATGCGCCTCCACCTTCAATCGCAACCGTCGCGCGTAACTTCTGCGTCGTGGTGGGCAATTACCGGCTGGTTCTCCCTGTATTGCTGTTCGCCTTACTGCTGCGCGTCGGGCTCTTGATCTATCCCCGCTACACCGTGCCTTGGTGGATCTGGTGCGCGCTCCTGGTTCTCGTGCTCGCCGGGATCAGCCGGTTCATGTGGTTCCTCGTGCTCTTCACGGGCTACTGGGTGGTGTTCTGGCAGCAGTACATCAGCTTGCCCGGCTACATTCACGGCTACATCAACTCCCAGGCTGATGTCGAAATCATTCTGGTAACCGATGGGCTAACCGTGATCTGCCTCACGCTCGCGGTGAATTTCCTGACCCGCAAGATCCCCGCTTTTCAGGCCGTGATCTTGGGCACGGTGATCACTTCGGTCTCATGGGTGATCCTCGCCCTGCGGCCGACGATCTGGGGCGCGGTGCTTTCCCTGTTTGTGCTTGCGCTGGGGGAAATCATTCAGTCTCCGCGCTATTACGAATACATCTCGCGACTCGCGCCTCCCGGACAGCAGGGCACTTACATGGGCTTCGCGTTCTTGCCCATTGGAATCGGATCGCTGATCGGTGGCTGGTTTGGCGGCACGCTGGTTCACCACTTCGGAGAAGTCACTCATCAACCGGCCCGGATCTGGTGGAATGTCACAGCGGTCGGCCTGGCCACCGCGGCGCTGCTCTGGATCTATGACAAGACCTTGAGAACGACCAACACAGCGGGTACCCCATCCTAACGTCGTGCTCTTCGACGTTAGGGTGGGGTAGTTGACCTTAGCGTGGAAGCACGGTTCGTATCAGGGCGCGCTTTCAGGCGCTGGATCTCGGAAGTCCGGTTTCACCACGGGCCGCTCCCGCAACCAGAGCACTGTGACGCTGGATCACAGCTTTTCGCTGGGCACTCCTTTTATCATGAGCACCTCTCCGCGCACTGACAGGCGGAGACGCCGTCGCTAGAAGAGGAGAACATGTCCAACAGCAAAATCACGCCCAGCTACATTGCGGACCACATCCGCCGCGTGCTGAAGGATGGCGGGTCGGCGCCGCACTCGGAAGACGTTCAACACTTTTTCAAGGAAGAAGTACAATCGCGCGGCTGGTACACGGCCGAACTAAGAAAATTTGCGGTGCGGTTCCGGCGCAGCATCGCCCGCGAACGGGGAATGGATTTCCTGGTACAGGTCGCCGATAATCTTTTCTCCGGCCAGGTTCTTGAAGAGAAGGTGATGGCTGTTTTTCTGCTGGAAAACCAGACGAAGAATTTCAGCGACAACGAATTCCACCTGTTTGCCTCCTGGCTCGACCGCGTCACCAGTTGGGCCGATCACGACGCGCTGGCGCATTATCTGCTAGGGCCGCTAGTAGCCGCCGACCCTCCCCGTTGCCGCCTGGTATCTCAGTGGGCGAAGTCACCGAACCGTTGGCGGCGGCGCGCGGCGTGTGTGGCATTGATCCGGGGTGCGCGCGAGCGGCGGTTCTTTGAACAAATCGTGCGGCTTTCGAATCAATTGCTGAATGACGAAAACGACATGGTGCAGAAGGGATTGGGCTGGCTATTGCGCGAGACGGCCAAGGCCGATCCGAGGCGCACCGTGCCGTACTTGGTGAAGATCCGAGCGAGGACACCGCGACGCGTTCTGCGAACGGCTTGTGAGACGTTGCCGGTTGCTACACGGAAGCGAGTGTTGCACGAACGAACAAAACCTTAGACCACAGGGGCACAGAGGTACACAGAAGAGAATCCAAGGAATGGGTCGGTTTTCTCCTGTGTACCTCCGTGCCCCCCTGTGGTTATCGCTTTTCCATGGCACATGATTCACAACTTACCTTCAGTGCCCCTTGTGTTCCAAATATTTCTCCACTTCCAGCGCGGCCATGCAGCCGGAGCCGGCGGCCGTGATGGCCTGCCGGTAGCGGCGGTCCTGCACGTCGCCGCACGCGAACACGCCCGGCACTCGCGTGAAAACATTCTTCTCCGTCACCAGATAGCCATCCGCGTCGGTCTCGAGCTGGCCTTCGAAGATCCTGGCGTTCGGGATGTGGCCGATACCAAGAAACATTGCGCTCGCCGGGAAATCCCAGCTTTCGCCGCTCTTCAAATTGCGCAGACGCAGAGCCGTGACCTCCTTTTTGCTGACGTCGAGAACGTCATCCACCACGGTATCGGTGAGAAACGCGATCTTCGAATTCGCACGGGCGCGATCGAGCATGATTTTCGAAGCGCGAAACTGCTCGCGACGATGGATGAGTGTCACCTTGCTGGCGAAGCGCGTCAGAAATGTCGCTTCCTCCATCGCCGAGTCGCCGCCGCCGATCACCGCGATTTCCTTGCCCGAGAAAAAGAAGCCGTCGCAAGTTGCGCAGGAAGAAACGCCGTGCCCGATCAGCGCCTGCTCGTTCGGCAGGCCGAGCCAGCGCGCGGATGCTCCGCTGGCGATGATGAGCGTGCGGGTCTGAATGGTCTCTTTGCCGACGCTTAACTCGAACGGATGTTTGCTCAAGTCGGCTCTGACCACGTGATCCATGCGATAGTCGGCGCCGAAGCGCGCCGCCTGCTTGCGCATGTTCTCGATCAGTTCCGGTCCCTGGATGCCTTCGGGAAAACCAGGAAAGTTCTCCACCAACGTGGTCAGCGATAACTGTCCGCCCGGTTCATGGCCTTCGATCACGAGCGGCTTGAGGTTGGCGCGGGCGCTGTAGAGGGCGGCGGTGTGACCGGCACATCCGGAACCCATGATCACAACATTGCGTATGTCCATAGAAGTTAGAAACAGTGCTAGTAGATAGATTCTGAAAAATAGATTCCGCTTCAGACCGCAAAACAACGGGACAAACTACAACGGGTCGCATCAACGATTCTCAGGGCGTGATGTCCGGCCCTCAGGGGCTAAAGCCCGCATTTCTTGTGGCTCTGGACGGCACCCTTCGGCTGCGCTCAGGGCAGGCTCTGAAGCCGTGCCCTTCCCAAAAACCTACCGGGAGCCCTGTATGAGACCAGTTCTACTTGTTCTTCTTGCTGCCCGCGCCCGCCTTGGTCGTAGTTCCGGTCGAAGTTCCCACGCCCAGGCGAGCCAGTTCCTGGGGCACCATTTTGCGCGCTCCCAAAGCGTCGCGATAGTGCTCCATAATCGAAGAGGCGGCGTGGAAGATCGGTTCGTACGCGCTCTGATCCGTTGCCCGATTCCCTTCTCCTCCCGCGCACCTGGCCAGCACCACCGACGACTTTCCAAAGCGCTCCAGTTTGACGCGCGAAACCGGCGTATTGGAAGACAACATCGCGGCCGCGGAAGCAACCGCGGACGCACTGTCCTCGATTGAAACCTGCATCAGCTCTTTGGGATCGCGCACCCGCAGCACGAGCGTCTCCACCATATCCTTCGAATCCACGCTGAACGAGTATTGGACATTGCTGAACAGGGTGGCCTCGGGGAACTCGCGCCGAACCCGCACCCAGTCGGCCGCCGAGACCGCACCGGGCGGTAAAGGTTGCATGCCGGGAATCGAAGTGCTCTGGTCGAGTGTGGAGTGCCCGCGCGCCACTTCGTAGTCCGTGCTGAACACCGGCTTGCCCGGCACCTTGGCCAGCGCTGACGTTAATTCCTTCCGCTCGTCGGCCGAGGGCGCACACACGTTGATGACGTTTACTTTTACCGGAGGCTGCTGGGGTGGCTGGGCGCAAGCTGCCGCAGCCATAACCAGCGTCGTGATCAGAATTTTGTGAGGGAACACGGCGAAATTGTATCAGGGGAATGCAGAGGTCAGAGGTCAGATTTCAGAGGTGAAACCCTATGAGTAGACACAGCAGTGCAGCAGCCAGAGGTTTTACCTCTGCAATCTGACCTCTGACGTCTGCATCCCTATTCGGCCGCCCCGGCATCGGGCTCGATGGCGCCATGCCGGCGCAGCAACTGCGGCAGATTCTGCGAAAACGCCGAGCGCGGCAGCACCATGTCACAGCCCACTTCGTGCGCCTTCTGCTTCAAGTCGCCCTGCACGTGCGAAAGAAATCCAATGATCGACGTCCCCTTCTTCAGCTTGCTTTTCAATTTCGGGATGAGCGTCAAAGGCTTGGCATTGGCGTTGTTCAAGTCGAAGATGATCAGCGAAGGCTTTTCTTCGCCGTTGCTCTTCATCCGGTCGGTGAGTTCCTTCTCGTTCTTCACGAACTCCACCTTCACGTTCATCTTGCGGCCCGTGTCCTGAATTTTGCTCAGGAAGAACAGGTCTTCAACAAACGCAAAGACGCGCGAAGCCGCATCCTCTCGGGGAGCGGGCAGAGGCTCAGGATCGACCACCGGGTAGGACGCGGAAAAACCGGGCCGTCGCGCTCCTCGGTTGCCGTTGCCGTTGTCGCCGCCCATATTGGCGCGGTAGCTGTGATCCATGGGAGCGGTAAAAATGCCCTGGTGTTCCTGGCGGTCACGGCCCATGGGGCCACCCGCGCCTCGTCTCGGCGGACGCCGTCCACGGCGCCGTTTGTGTTTCCCTCCTCCTGCGGAGGGATGTCCGGGTCCTGCATTCATATTTTTTCTCTTTTTAATCCCCGGCCTGGATCACAGGCCTGATTGCTTCGTCTTCCCTTGCGGTCGGCGCGTTCAAGGTGTGGCGCAACGCGCAGCTCACTGCGCGTGGCTCACTGCAAATCGGCTACCGGCTGACCCAACCCCGCATCGGCTGGGTGCTATTCGAGAACGATGTTCAACTATCTTTAATCTAGGCGCCTGGAGTTTTGCTTGGCGCGAACGGCCAGCCTGGAAGCACGGCCCTTGGGAACATCTTGATGTTACTCATGAAACCGCCGACTGCGCAAGGGGGGAGTGCCCTTAGTTTTCCACATTTCGACATTACCAAAGTGGGCTATGGACCTTCCCTGCCGTCTCGCCTGAAGTTCCGCCACGGCTACGCCGATATAAGAAGAATGAAACCTGCTCCCGCCAGAGAGAACACCTCCGCATCGCGCTCGCTTGCGCTGCCGGGGCAGCGCTTCGTTGCCCGCCAGCCAATTTTTGACCGCTCGCAGAATGTGTTCGGGTACGAACTTCTTTTCCGCAACGGTGTCGAAGACTACTTCCACGCCGATCCCGAACTTGCCGCCCGCTCCACCCTCGATAGCTCCCTGCTTTTCGGTATCAACACGCTTTGCGATAACCGCCGCGCCTTCGTAAATTGCACCCGTGAAGTCCTGTTCAAAGACCTGATTACGTTGCTTCCCCCCCATCAGACCGTGGCCGAGATTCTGGAAACGGTAGAGCCCGAAGACCGCGTCATCGCTGCCTGCAAGCGGCTGAAAGCGGCTGGCTATCTCATCGCCCTCGATGACTTCGCCCCCAACGATCCGCGCATTCCGCTTTGCGAGTTTGCCGACATCATAAAAGTCGATATCCGGGCAACCCGGCCGGAGGAACGGGCTGGCATGATGCGCCGCTTTGGCTCCCCTAAGTGCAAGATGCTGGCTGAAAAACTCGAAACTCCCCCCGAGTTTCATCAGTCCCGTGACATGGGATTCGTGTATTTCCAGGGATACTTTTTCTGCCGGCCCGAACTCGTCATCGGCCGCGAAGTTCCTGCCAGCCGTTTGCACTATATACGGCTGCTCGAAATGGTCTCCCACTTGGACATCGATATGCCCGAACTCGAGAACATGCTCAAACAGGAAGCCTCGATTTCCTACCGCTTGCTCCGCTATCTGAATTCCCCGCTCTTTGGATTTGGCCTCGAAATCAAGTCGATCCGCCATGCCATGGCCGTTCTGGGAGAACGGGAAATGCGGCGTTGGATCCGCCTCGTCGTCGCCGTGGGCGCGGCCGAGCAGAAGTGCAGCGAACTGGTGCTGATGGGATTGGCCCGCGCCCGTTTTTGCGAACTGCTCTCCCAGCGCCTGCAATCGGACTCTGACTTGTTCCTGATGGGGCTGCTCTCCATCATGGACGCCATCCTTGAGGTCAGCATGGACGTCCTCCTTGAGCAACTGCCCGTGGGCCACGACACCAAGGCCGCCCTGCTCGGCCAGAATAGCAGCCTCCGGCCCCTGTACCAACTTATGTTAGCCCAGGAATCGGGGGAGTGGTCCCGATCGAGCGAACTCGCCCAACAATTGGAACTGTCCGATGAGGAAGTCGCCTCAACCTGGTGGCAGGCACTGCAGTGGGCACAAGAAGCAACCAGCGGCCTGTGAGAAAACAAGGTCAGAGGTAAGAGGTCAGATTGCAGAAGTAAAAGGTCCGATGTGAATTTGGTTTCACCTCTGCAATCTGACCTCTAACCTCTGCAATTGCTCTACGGTGCTTCGATCAACTCCATCTTGCCGTCCCGTGTCCGGTGCAGCACCATCAACTTGCCCTTGGGATCGCGGAATACGAAAACATCTTTGTCGCGGAAGTGCGCCTCTTTAATCGCCTCTTCCAACGTCATCGGATGAAGCGCTACCGCGTCCCGGGCATGCACCAGATGCACTTCGGTGGTTCGTGCTACCGAGGGAAATTTATGAACGAGAACGGAAACGGTGGCACTCTCCGCCAAACCGAGCTCCGCCTCGATGTTGTCTTGCAACGACTGGCCGTCAAACTTCTTGACCGCTTTGCGCTTCTTGCTCAGCCACTTCGTTTTATGTTTGAGCGCCTGCTTTTGCAGGTGGTCGAGAGCTTCATTGACGGCCGACATCATGTCGGTGGTCTGGGCCAGCCCCACAATGGGACCGTTGGGCGGGTTGATCGTGATTTCGGCTTTGTGCTGGCGCTTTTCCACGGCCAGAATCACCTTGGTCTCAAATCGGTCACCTAGAATCTTGCGGATCTTGTTAAGGCCGGTTTCAACTTCCTTGCGGATGGTGAGAGTAATTTCGTACTTCCTCGCGGTATATTCCACGTTCATTAAGCAGCCTCCAACAAGGTCAGAGGTGAGAGGTCAGATTGCAGAGGTGAAAACCTTCAAGCTCGCAGCCCTTGAGTTCACCTCTGCAATCTGACCTCTGACCTCTGCAATTATTTTTTTACTCTTCTTTGATGCGTGCTCGGAATCTTCATATCTTCCCGATATTTTGCGACCGTTCGGCGAGTGACCTGGATGCCCTGCGATTGCAGAATGCGGGTAATCTGTTCGTCGGTCAACGGCCGGCTTGCATCTTCTTCTTCGATCAGCTTCTTAACGCGGCGTTTCAAAATCAGGAGCGAAGTGCCGCCGCCCTCGGGCCCCTGCACGCTCTCCGAGAAGAAATAGCGTAATTCGAACACGCCCTGCTGCGTGTGGACGTACTTATTGGCGACCGCGCGGCTGACGGTAGAAGGATGCACGCCGATCTCTTCCGCCACTTCTTTGATCATCATCGGCTTCAGGAAATCGATTCCCCGCTCGAGAAAGTCCTGCTGTCGAGCCACGATCGAGTAGCAGACCTTGGTAATCGTCTGCTTGCGTTGTTCGATGTTCTTGATGAGCTGGATGGCGGACTTGTAGCGATCTTTGACGTAGTTGCGCGTGTCGCGGTCATTGCCTTCGCGGACCAGCAGGCGCTTGTACGCGGGATTCAAGCGCAACTGCGGCATGTCTTCGTCATTCATGATGACCAGCCACTCGTCGCCATGCTTCACGAAAGCGACATCGGGCTCAATCAGCCGGGCCGGAACTTTGTTGTAGCGCAAGCCCGGCCGGGGATCCAGCGTGCGGACATACTCGAGCGCCGCCTGCACCGCTTCGACTGGACGCCCGATGGCTCGCCCAATTTCCTTGAACTGCTTCAGCGTCACCGCTTTCAAATGCCGATCGACGACGGCAATCGCGTCTCTCACAACTTGCTCGGTCAGGGCACTGCCGTTTCTGTGCAGCTGCAACTGCTCCAGATGGTAGCGCAACTGATAGAGCAGGCATTCGCGCAGGTCGCGACAGGCGATGCCCGGCGGATCGAACTGGCGCACAACCTCCAGCGCTTCGTGCAGATCGGCGACGGTGAAGGTTACAGCCGGAATCCGCGCTGGCGCTGTCGCTGCTCCGGTGGACACGGTTCCCGCAGCCGCTGTTCCCGGGGTAGCATCGTGACTTGCCGCGCTGGGCAGCGGAATCTCGGCTGCCGTCTCTGGGTGAAAATCTGGGTCAACATCCAGCTCAACATCCGGCTCAGAAGACTCCGTTCCAGCGTCCTCCGCCGTGAACTCCGAAAGGCGCGCGTCTCCTGCGGCGAGATCCTCCGGCGCGAGAACCGAACTCTCGAGGTTAGAAGTTTCCGACGAGGCGTCGGCGACGGCGAGCCCTAGCGCCTCCGCCTCGCCAACAATCTTGGCCGCCACTTCCACATCTGCCTCGGGCGTCGCGACCGGAGCGATTCCCAGCAGTTCTTCGTCGGTGGCAATCAGGTATCCTTCTTCGTTCAGATTCCCAATGATCAGCTCAGCGGCCTCGTGCACCGGCGGCCGCACGGAAATCGCGCCCAGTTGCCAGAGCAGGTGGTCGCTCAAGTTCCCCGGCTTCGACAGGAAGTTCTCGAACGAAGGCTTTTCGATCTCTTCCATTTCTCCCGAGCTGCGATAACCGGGATCCAGATAATCCTGGAAGAACGAGCCAAAATCGATCTCCTCGAACGGATCCTTCTTCTCATCGGCGATGGTGGGGGGACCCTCTTCCGTGGCGGTGGCCTTGGCGGCCAGCCGGTCGCGTTCTTCCTCCTGGCGCCCAACATCGTCGAGCAGCGGGATGGCGTCTTCCAGCTCTTCCAGCACCGGGTTCTCGACCATCTCGGCATTGATCATGTCCTTGAGCTCGAGCTTGTTGAGCGCGAGCACGGAGACCATTTGCACGAGACCCGGCGTCAGGATCTGCCGCTGCGACAACTTGACGTTCAGTTTGTGCTGAAGAAGCATAAAAGCAGTTGCCAGTTGCCGGTTGTCAGTTCCCTGGTAGAGTCAGGGTTACTGGCAACTAAGAACTGGCGGTCTAGTCCCGATCGTTCTTCACCCACCCGGCGCGCCTTTCGCTCTGCACTTCCGAGTGTGGAAAACTTAGCTTCTCATGCACCGAGGTAGATCGGGTGGACACGAAAGGTCAATGTGTCCACGCCTTGGTAACTAGAAACAGTTCCCTGTTGCCAGTTGCCGGTTGCCAGTAAACCTGACTCTCACTGGCAACTGGGAACTGGCAACTGGCAACTGATTTCTCATACCAGCGAGAAGCTTTCTCCCAAATAAACCCGCCGTACCTCCGGATCGCTTCCCAACTCCTCCGGCGTACCGGAGCGGAAAATCCGGCCCTCGTTAATGATGTATGCCCGATCCGTCACCGACAACGTCTCGCGGACATTGTGGTCCGTGATCAGAATGCCGATCCCGCTGGCTCGCAGATCGGAAATGATTTTCTGCAAATCCAAAACCGCGATCGGGTCGATTCCCGAAAACGGCTCATCGAGCAAAATGAATGTGGGGCTGATGCAGAGTGATCGCGCGATTTCCACCCGCCGCCGCTCCCCGCCCGACAACGCATACCCGCGATTCTGGCGGATATGCTCCAGTCCGAGCTGGTCAATCAGCTTCTCCGCTTTTTCCCGGCGTTCATGCCAGGAAATGGGCTGGACTTCCAGCACGGCCAGGATGTTCTCCTCAACCGTCAGTTTCCGAAACACCGAAGCTTCCTGAGGGAGATAGCTGATGCCGTATTGGCGCGCCCGTAAGTACATGGGAACGCTAGTGATATCTTCGTCGTCGTACAGCACCCTGCCTGTGTCGGGAGGAACCAGACCTACGATTGCATAGAAGGAGGTAGTTTTTCCGGCGCCATTCGGTCCCAGAAGGCCCACCACCTCGCCTTGCAGAACCTGAAGGCTGACGCCGTTGACTACGCGTCGGCCACGATAGGATTTCCCAATTTCGTCGGTGGCCAGCGTATGCATTTATCGTGCCACTTGCGTCTTAGTGACGGTCGGGGAGACTTCCCTTCCTTCCACCAGCACCCTATCATCGTGTCTATAGAAAGTCAACGAATCGCCCGTAATTTTGCCTCGTTCGGCATCAAAAATGCTAGGCGGTCCGCCCGTCAGGACGAACTTGTCCTCCCCTGCCGTGTACACCAACCGGTCACCGGTCGCATGCCGCGTCGGCTGCGTGATCACGACCCGGTCTTCGGCCACGATCCGCTCCACTTGCCCCGGCATTCCCGGGCCCGTCGCTGTCCCTGCTTGCGACTGGCTCCGCGGCAGCAGAAATACCGTCATCTGTTGTCCCGTCATCGTAGCGTCGGACCCCTTCGCGGTCACCCCGCCATCCAGAAAAATCCTCCGCTCCGCATCGGCGTAATTCAGACGCGCTGACGTCATGTGGACCGGGGTCACCTTCCCGCTCTTGTCCACTTGCACCAGCACGGTCGAAACCGGCTGCGCCACATCTTGTGTGGGAGCGGGGCTCTGCCCCGCTCGGACGGGGCGAAGCCCCGTCCCCACACTGCCCGAACCCTGAGCAACCAGCGAGCGATGGTCGCGATCAAATTGCAGCGTCGGAGCCTCCACTACGTTCGCGTTTTGCCACAAGCGGGCATCGCCGGTGTACACCGCAACCGCCGGTGAGCGATGTGCCGTCATGCTGCGGCTGCTCACGTGGATCGGGTCGGAGGAGGCGAGCATACCGCCGTCCGGTTGCGCCTTTAGATCGGAGTACGTGCTTTTGACGTTGCCCTCGGCAATGGCGTCGCCGGTCGTCCGGTTCATTCGAATCGTCTGGGCCGTTGTCGTCATGCCGCTGTCCACCACCCGAGGCGATCCGCTCAGCACCAGCAGTTGATCGGCGACCGTGTACTCTCCCCGTTGCGCCCAAGCCTTTTGTGTGCCATCGACATAGGCAACACCGCCGGACTGCGTGATCGAGGCGACGCCGCCCTCTGGCCGGAAGACGACATCAAGCATCTTGCTGGTCGATACTCGATCGGCCTGTCCCGGCGCACCCGTCTTACTGCTGACGACCTGACTGTCGCCGATCTTGCCGCTCACAATCTTCGCGTCCGGTTCTCCATGCAGCGTGGCCAGGCGATTCTTCTCCGTGAATTTCGCGGTGAACTTGGCGGCCGTAACCACCGTCTTTTGATTCGCGCCCGGCTGCGTGATCACGATCTGCGGCGGTCCGCTGGTCTCGGCGCTCTCCAGTTGATGACCGCCTTTCACGATGAAGTCCATCACCGGGGCGGTCATTTCGATGTCTTGATTTTGCGCGCCTCCCTTTCCCGGAGACGACGACAGTGCCGACGACGCCACCACGACTCCAGTCTGGCTCTTCTTCTGTGACAGCCGCACGCCGTCTTCGGCATGAACCGTCTCCAGCATCTGCTGCCCGGCCCGCCCAACAAAGTGCAAAGTCACCCGTCCGGCGGAAGCCTCGGCGGGCTGCGCTCCCTGCGTCTGCGCTCGCTCGTTCTGCGCTCCAGTAGAGACGCGGCTTGCCGCGTCTCCGGTGGCGAGTTGCACGTTGCCGCTGAGAATGGCCGTGGTGAGCAGATTCCGAGTTCCGGTCAAAAACAGTTCGGCGCGATCGGAACGCGCGTGCGTTTCCGAGTTGGAC
>Ga0209039_10002129_pt1 | contig 17250 bp, 11 predicted proteins | sample BogFormECP12_OM1_FD_188238 | JGI IMG/M metagenome (GOLD analysis project Ga0209039, IMG submission 188238) | Bog forest soil microbial communities from Calvert Island, British Columbia, Canada - ECP12_OM1 (SPAdes) (version 2) | ecosystem: Environmental > Aquatic > Freshwater > Wetlands > Bog ... | reverse complement strand
GGATCTGGCCGTCGCCCCTCAGCGGCTAAAGCCGCGTCGATAGCGGTTCCGGGCGGCACGGCTAAAGCCGTGCCCTTCCCAAAACCTATTTTTGAAACATGCAAACGGCCCGGCTGAAGCCGGGCCCTTTCAAGGCACCCATTTTTGAAACACGCTGTAGGAAGAAATCGAAAGGAATCCGGAAATGTCGAAATCCACGAGACGCGAGTTCATCCTCCGCAGTGCGACTCAGGCGGCGGGCCTGGGGCTTATCCTGAACGGGAAACTGGTTGCTCTTTCTCCGTCGCCGCTGCCGAAACCCGCGGGCCCGAATGACCGCGTGAACCTTGGCTTCATCGGCTTCGGGATTCGCGGCAACATCCTGCTCGAGGCGGCCAAGGAAACCCAGCAGGCGAACCTGGTAGAAGTCTGCGATTGCTACCAGGGGCACCTCGACCGCGCCAAGGAGCGCACCGAGGATAAGATCGCAACGAATTTCGCGCAGTACAAGAAACTGCTGGACCGGAAAGATATCGATGCCGTGGTCGTGGCCACGCCCGATCATTGGCATCTGCGCATCGTGCTCGACGCGCTGAGCGCGGGCAAGGACGTCTATATCGAAAAACCGATGACCCAAAGAATCGAAGATGGCCCGGCAATCATTCAAGCGGCGCGGGAAAACAAGCGCCTCGTTCAGGCGGGCAGCCAGTGGGTGTCGTCGGAGCAGCACAAGAAGGCACGGGAAATCGTGATGTCGGGGAAACTCGGCAAGGTCACCAAGGTGACGGCATCCTACAACCGCAACAGCTCTACGGGCGCCTGGAATTACCCCATTCCTCTGGACCTCGAGGAGGGCGTTAACTTCAATTGGAAGGAATGGCTGGGTCCCGCGCCCAAGGTCGCCTACAATCCCGAGCGCGTGTTTCGTTATCGCAAGTATTGGGACTATTCCGGCGGAATCTCCACGGACCTCTTCGTTCACCTCATTACTTCCATTCACTTCATTATGGGCGCAGAAATGCCGAAAAGCGTGGTCGCGAGCGGCGGAATCCTGTACCGGCACGACGGGCGCGAAGTGCCGGACACGCTCGACGCCCTGTTCGACTACGGCAGCTTCTGCGTCAACATGGCCGGCACATTTAACAGCGCAAGCACCGCAGGGCAGGGAATCCAATTCCTGGGGACGGAAGGGTCACTCTCCGTTCTGCTGGGCGCGGGGTTGATCGAGCAGGCTGAGTACAAGAGCGAGGGCTACGAGTACTCGATCGACAGCTGGCCAAAAACGATGCAGGACGCATTCCTGAATCAAGGAAATCACCGAGTGGAATCGGAGGGAACGGGAGTTAAGCCAACGCCGGAGAATCTGGAATTTACGAATAAGCCGGACGCGACCGTATTCCATCTGGCGAACTTCATCGAGGCCGTTCGCACCCGGCAGCCGAGCTATGAGACCGCGGAGGTGGGACACCACGCCGCCGCCGCGGGGCACATGGTGAACCTCTCGTATCGCAGCGGCAAAAGAATGCTGTGGGACGCCGCCAAGGGCAGCGCTTCGGAGGCGTAGCCTGGCCGCAAGTGTGGCGATCCTGCGGAGGGCCCATTGGGCCGCAAAAGAAAGCGGCCCGGGAGTCGACCTGGTTTTGGCATCCGTCACGCCAGAGCGAGATGGCGAATTCAGAGAAGTTGTATCCGCAATGCGGAGCTTCGCTCCGCCGGACAGCCGGGGGCGGCTGTCCCCACATGGACACAGCAAGTACGGAATTGCTCTAATGGCTGGTGGCGCCGCTGTCGTTGCTGACCATCAGGCTGGAGACGTTAACCGGCTCGAAGTCTGCCAGGGTGAGGTTTCTAAGGCACGACAAATCGTTGTCGTCCCAGCGCGCGTCGGGCGTGCCGATGAGGCCACCGCTGCTCCCATTATCCGCCAGGATGATCCCATAGTTTTGAAAAGCGATGATGATGATCGCGGCCTGCGGACTGGTAGCGGCACACGACGGAGTCGTAACCGAAGCCTTCAGCCGGTAGATCTCGCCGGCGGGACCGCTCATGGTGCAGCTTTGCGGCGGAGAAGACTGGTAAATTTCTGATTCCGTGGGGATGGTGTTCCCGCTCGAATCCTTGCAACTCCCCTGGCCTGCGCTTTGCGTCCCAGGCCAGACCCAGTAGTTGAGCATGTGTTCTACGGTGAATCGGATGGGATGCTGTATCGTGCCAGTCGGCGCGCTGGGCGTGCCCAATCCGATCACTTCGTCAGCATTGACGAGGAGGGGAGAGATCGGAAGGCCCGCGGCATCGGCTGTGCCATTTCCCTGAAGCGTGAGGGCGTCCGAAATTACGTCCGGCCAAAGGGCGTTTGAGGAATCGGTCCAGCCCTGACTGCCTTCGTAAACCCCCTGCCACATCTCCCACAGGGCAGGTTTCTGTCCGCCGCCCGCCTCCTGGTAAACCAGAACATGTCTGTCCCCATTCGACGCAGCAGCAGCGCTCGTGCCCTCCACCGGCGCATACGGCGGAATGGGACCTGATTTGAAGTAATGCTGATACATCGTCGTCGTTACCGAAACCATTGGCTGGTTGTAAGGAACTGAAATGGCCGGGATTCCGTTCGGGAATCCTGCATAGCCCGTGCCAAAAAAAGGCTTGATTGTCGCCGATTGATAACTGCTGGGAATGGGTGCTGCGGGCGAAGTATCCACGGGAAGGCTGGTTGTCGCGGCATCCACGCGATGGTGAAAGATCGAATCTAACGGAAAGATGCTGGCCAGGAACGCATTACTTCCCGTGATGGCGATGCTGATGTCTTGCGTGGCCTGCGCGCTGGTCGAATCCGTGACCACAAACTCGGGAGTGTAGGTGCCCTGGCCGCCAATGAGGGAACTGCTGACCACTCCGGTCGCTGCGTCTATGGACATGCCTTCGGGCAATGGCGGGAAGCTTGGGTCCGTGCTGACTGAGTAGGTGTAGGGCGGGCTGCCGCCGCTGGCAACGATGGTGCAGCCCGCGTAGGCGGCGCCTTGCGTTCCGTTTGGACAGGAAGTCGTCGTGATTGTCAGCGAACCGCCGGACCCGGTCACCGTAACGGTCGTCGTAGCCGTAGCCGAACCGGCGGCGTTGGTCGCAGTCAACGTGTAGGTAGTGGTCGCGGTCGGACTGACACTGGTCGAGCCACTGCCTGAGGTAGATGTGAACGTTCCGGGCGCGATCGAGATACTCGTTGCTCCGGTTGTCGCCCAACTTAGCGTGCTGCCGGAACCGGATTTTATGCTTGCCGGATTGGCAGTAAAGGAAGTGATGGTTGGCGCCGAGCCATTACCGGAAGGAGAGCTCGAGCTGCTGCAACTTCCCAGGATGATGCAAGAAGCTAGAATCAAGGCCAGCACACAAAGACGAACTACCGGGGGACTGGTCCGGTGTGAAGCGAACACAGTCTTGCAATGCACGCTCATGGTGTAGATTCGCTCCTTTGACTGCCGTCGGGTAGGCCGCAAATCATGGCTCGGCGGATTGCGGTGGCGGCGTCCGCCGTGACAAAACCATGGAGCCAAAGCGGAATACCACAGCCGGAGACTCGCATCCATTCAACCTGTTGGATGCCTGCAATGTCAAGTGAGTAGGTTTCGTTTTATTTTGTTTGATTTCATTCTGTGGAGGCCACTCGCGGGTCTGATCCTGACACCGAATATCCTGCTTTTTCATTGAGCCTGCTTGGTTTATTAAGAACTATTGCAGTTGCGATGAAGATCGCTGCAGGAATAGTATTTGGACGCAGGCACTCATCCTTGGCTATTGTTTACTTTCTTTTTGTTTCTCTCTGGTTTCCTTTGGCAGTTGGAGCGCCGGGGCAGGGAAGCCAAAAAATGAATGAGCATGCCTGCAACAACGCCCTCGCATGGTTGACGAGCGGTGCCCCGGCCCCATGAGTCTGCTCGTTCCGAAGAAATCCGGATGAAGACAGCAAACATTCTCGATTTCTCGATTATCGCCATTTACATGGTGGCGATGTTGAGTATCGGATTCGTCTTTATGCGGTTCAACCGGGGCGCTTCTGATTATTTTCGCGGGGGGAACCGCATCCCTTGGCTGGTAGCCGGACTGAGTTGTTTCATGAGCGGCTTCAGCGCCTGGACATTCACGGGGGCAGCCGGGATGGCATACCGCTATGGCATTGTGGTCGTACTCCTCTACGTTGGCAATGCCCTTTCCTTCTTGCTGGGCTACTTCGTGTTTGCCCAGCGCTGGCGGAGGTCGCGGGTTACGACCACGATGGGATACCTGGACGAACGCTTCAACGAGGGAACCCGGCAGACCTTTTCTGTAGTCAGCGTGCTCTTCCAAATGTTCATGGCGGCCAGCGTTCTCTACGGATTGGGGCTCCTAATGGCCTCGAGTTGCGGCGTGCCGCTGGTGGGGACGATCGTAGTCTGCGGGCTCATTGTGCTGCTCTATTCGACCCTCGGAGGCCTCTGGGCCGTGGTGGTGACCGACTTTCTTCAGGCCGTCATTCTCATGCCATTTTGCCTGGTCCTCGTTGGAGCTTCCCTGATCCGTGTCGGCGGACTGTCGGGGCTTTACCACTCTCTGCCCAGTGGAATGGTCTCACTGCGCCTGCCCAGTCAGTACGGGTGGCTCTATGTGTTTGCCTGGAGCCTGATGGTGAGCGTCGGCTACAACACCTCAGCTATGGCACAACGCTACTTCAGTGTGGATGATGAACGTTCTGCGAGAAAAGTTGCGCTGTTGTGTTTCGGCCTGTTTCTGGTAGGCGCATTCATCTGGTTTATCCCGCCTATGGCAATGCGAGTGATGCATCCCGATCTGGCGACGGTCATGCCTTCCTTCTCCAATGCACACGAAGCCGCCTTCGCAGCAGCCAGCCTTACGTTGCTGCCGAACGGGTTGATCGGAATCATGCTAGCAGCGATGTTCAGCTCCGCCATGGCTAGCCTGTCCGGCACTTTCAACATGCACGCAGGGATCATTTCAAAGGACGTTTACCAAACGCTATTTGCGAAGACAAGTAGTGACGGTGCCCTGCTAAGAGTGGGACGAATCACGACCGTGATCGTCGCCTTGATCATCACTCTTTTGGCAGTGGTCCTGGCCGTAAAGGGGAAAAGTATTTTCCAAGTGATGGTGACGTTCAACACAATCATCTCTCTGGCCTATGGCCCGCCTGCTCTGCTGGGATTGTTGATCAAAAAGACCCCACCCTGGTCGGGCCTGATTTCCTTCCTCACTGGCTTGGGCATCGGGTCCGTAGGAAGTTTTTTTCTCGGTTGGGGTTTGGTCATGAACGTGGTCGTGGTGGTGCCGGTTTCAATCACGATATTTCTGTCCAGCCGATGGTTCGACCGGCCAGAAGGCCCCCATGTTGTGCGGCGGGAGAGGCTCTTCGCAACGCTGAACACTCCAGTCGACGTGCAACGTGAGCTTGCGGATTGCCCTGACCAGACTGTAACCGTTTTCCGTTTCCTCAGCCGGATCACCGCCGGTGTGGGCGCGCTTACCTTGATGCTGCTGTTCTTTGTGGCACGTGCGGACCGCCCTATCGTTATTTCTTATGCCACGATCACAATACTCATCGCCTTCTCGCTGAAGTTCATCAGGGGAAAGCAATCGATCCGGGCGGCAAACGACGTGGTGCCTAAGGAGGTCGAAATCCATGACCATGCTTGATGGGCGTAAGGGCTTGATTGCGGTTGCACTCATTCTTCTGTTCGTGATCCCGGCCGCGGCGGCGCCACCGTCGCCAAAGTTCGTAAAAACGCAGAATTCCGATGAGTGGGTTGCGAAGACATTCCACCTTCAACAACGCTACTCTCGCGTGCTTCTGGTCGGTTCCGGCACGGACGTCAAGAATGTGAGCGTCGCACCACTGGATTTGAACGATCCGTTCGCGCAAAAGCCAGAGCGCTCCTATCCGGTATTCCAGCGCTTTGCCACCCTGCAAGAAGCCGCAGACGCAGCGCACGGCGGCGACCTCGTCGCGGTCCTTCCCGGACACTACGCGGGCTTTGTGCTCAGAGACAAAAGCGATGCTGGGGATGGAAAGTACATCCACTTCAAGGCCCTGGGAACTCCAGGTTCGGTGGTCATCGATCAGGCCAGCCAGATCCCCGACTGGATGGTCTTACTGGAAGCCGCTCACCACGTCATTCTGGAAGGGTTCAACATCGCAGGTATGACTGGTCCCGGTCTCGAACCGAAAGGTCCGAGGGCCGGCATCATGCTCGGCAGCAACTTCGGCCTGCACGGAAAGCAGGCTCACCATATCGCAGTTGTACGGGTGTTTTCTCACAACCATCGAATGTGGGGACTTCATTCGACCGATACGCATACGGTGCTCATCGAGGACAGCGTCTTCGCGCTGTCCTGCCGGGAGCACTCAGCCTATGTCTCTGACGGCTCGGATAACTATGTAATTCGCCGAAATATCTTCTTTGGCAGCTATGCCAGCGGACTGCAGATCAACTTGGATCCCGAAAGTTCATTGCATGAAGTCCTCAGGCATACACGCTTCAAGGATTTTCCTGCCGAGCAACCTACGCGCGAGTGGGCCCAGAAACTGCTGAAAGCAGCCACCCAGGAGTTTGGAGAGAACAATTTCCCGGATGGGCGAGGCACTAATTTCATCGTCGAAGAGAACGTGATCAACGGCAATGGTAAGCGCGGCGGGGGATCATTGAACCTGGCTGGTCTGCAGGATTCTCTGATTCAGAACAACTTGATTTACGGCAATTTCAATCATGGAATTGCACTCTGGGATAACGGTAATCCGTACGATTCCTCCACCGTGTTGCCGGGTCCCACTTCGCCGGAACAGGCGCGGGATCCAGCCTTGTTGCCGTTCTGGGGTTGCCAGCGGAACGTCATCCGCAATAACACGGTTTTGCTCGACGCAAAAGGACGCGCCGCCTTGCTGCTGAACAACGGAAGTTGGGGCAATGTGGTGCGGAACAATATACTCATCAACGACCAGCCCAATTCTCTGGAGGTCACCGCTACCAGCATCTATCGCCTCGATTCCGGTTTCAACATTCTAAACACGATCCACTACGTCGGGATCTCAGCCCATTCTCTCCCCTGGGTAATCGAACCCGGCAGCAAGTCGGTGACGAGTCCGTTCAGCGAAACGGAGATGCTTCCGACATTCAAGCAGGTGGCACTGAATCTCGATGAAGCCAATCATTCCCTGGTTGGCTTCAATCGCGAACGCATTGCCGCAGAATTCCTGAAGTACAACGAAGAACCCTGGATTTTTATTGAGGACAACATGTGGCGCTTGAATCCGGCTCGCCCTGATTTTCGCCCGCGATCCGGTTCGACGCTACTAAGAGACAGCGTCGATCAAAAACAGCTGCCGCAGCGAAACGTCGCTGGGGAGAAACGTCAGACGCCGAGCATCGGTGCCTATTAACTAATGTAGACCACGGAGACCGAGCCATGAACACACCGAAAACGGTTCGACCTGTCGAAGAGGGCGATTGGAACATGGCATTTCTCTTCCCGGACGAAGTAGCTGAGGCGAGAGCACGTAATGGGCTGGTGATTCTTCCCATCGCACCCGTGGAATGGCACGGACCCCATCTCGCGATGGGATGCGACAACCTGCTGGCCCATGCCTTCGCGCGCCGCCTGGCTCGCGAGTTTCAATGTCCCTACTATCCGCCGCTTTTCGTAGGCACTGAGCGCCAGCGGCGGCCGGAGACTCTGGAGTCCATCGGGTTCGAGCGCGACTCACGGATCGAAGGAATGGATTTTCCCAACCACTCCGTTGCCAGCGCCTATCTGCGGGAAGAGGTCTTTGCCCTGGTTGTACGTGATACTCTCAACATCCTGCTGGGCAGGATGGGATTTCGATACGTCCTGATCGTGAACGGCCACGGTGCTGACAATCAGAAGGATGTGCTCAACCGGCTCTGCCACGAGTTTAACGACCCGTCTTCCGGAAAGGGACAGCGTGTGAAATGGGTGTACCCTGGGTTTCCTCGTTCCCTGCTTGCTGGGGCGATCGGACACGCATGCGCTGAGGAGACGTCCATGTTGGCAGCCAGTTGGCCCGGATGTGTCAATCTCGCGAAGCTGCCCCGTGAAGGAAAGCTACGCAACGCGGATTTTGGCATCGTGGACGGGGACACCTTTGATGGCGATCCGACACCGGATCATTGTCTCCGGGAGGCGCAAGATCCTCGCCGTCATACTCGCCGCGAATGGGGCGCACAGATCATGGAGGAGGCTGCGCTGGAGGTGATCGCGGAAGTGAAGAAGGACTGGCCGGAGCTCAATACGCTCCGCGAGGCTAGCGTTTCAAGTTGAGTTTATTTCGTACGTTCACTTCACGCGCCGTGCATATAGTTGCGTTATGGACATCAGCAAGACCATTTCTCCGGCTGACCTCAGGAAGCCACTCACGCAATTGTTTGAGCTGGCAGCGAAAAAGACTGCAGCCTTGGACAAGCGCTGGCGAACGCGCGACGGCGCACCCGTAATCACCGCCCTAGGTAAGTACACAACTCGCGAATGGACACAATGGACACAGGGATTTCAATACGGCAACGCGTTGCTGGTCTTCGATCTGACGGGTGACAAGAAGCTGTTAGCAATTGGCCGCGACCACACGCTCCGCGACATGGCCCCGCACCTCACGCATACTGGCGTGCACGACCACGGGTTTAACAACGTCTCGACCTATGGCCAGCTTCGCCGGCTTATGCTGGAGGGTCGCATCCCTCGTGACGATGGAGAGTTGCGGTTTTACGAACTCGCCCTGAAAGTAAGCGGAGCGGTTCAGACCTCGCGCTGGACGCCGTTGCCTAACGGCGGCTACATCTATTCTTTTAATGGTCGGCACTCCCTGTTCATCGATACCATGCGAACGCTCCGCGTCTGCGGCCTGGCCCACGTTCTTGGCCATGAACTGGGCGGCGAACAAGGCCAGAAAATCAATCTGCTGGCACGTGTGTTGCAGCACGCCGCAACGACCGCAAGATACAACATCTATTACGGCGAAGGGCGCGACGTTTACGATACGAAGGAGCAATGCGGGCGCGTCGCCCACGAAGCGATCTTCAACCCTGTCAGCGGAGCTTATCGTTGCCCATCGTCGCAGCAGGGGTACTCTCCCTTCAGTACCTGGACTCGCGGGCTGGCGTGGGCCATGCTCGGTTTTGCCGAGGAACTGGAATTCCTGCGTTCTCTGTCAGAGAAAGATTTTGACGCCTGCGGCGCCAGCAAAGCCCGGGAGTTGGCGTTGATGGAGAAGGCAGCACACGTAACCTGCGACTTCTACATCGGCCAGGGCACCGCTTCCGATGGCCTCTGCTACTGGGACACAGGCGCTCCGAACCTCCATAAACTAAGCGATTGGCGCCGCATGCCCGCTGATCCGTACAACCAGTGCGAACCTGTCGACGCGTCGGCCTCTGCAATCGCTGCCCAGGGACTGATTCGGCTCGGCGCTGCTCTTGGAACCAAGGGGAAGCAATATCTGCTCGCTGGACTGACCGTCAGTCGGCGATTGCTGGAAGAGCCCTACCTGTCAACCGACCTCAAGCACGAGGGACTCCTCCTGCATTGCATCTATCATCGTCCCAATGGATGGGATTACATCCCGAAAGGTGCAAACGTACCGGCGGGCGAGTCCTGCATGTGGGGAGATTATCATCTGCTCGAACTGGGATTGCTAATCTGGCGCATGGCGGAGAAAAAGTACTATACATTTTTCTGAATTGCTGAATGAACACAATGGGCAAAGTCGCGCTGGTTACCGGCGGGTCCCGTGGAATCGGGCTGGGCATTGCTGAAGCTTTGGCGATGGATGGCTGCAGCCTCGTCATTACCGGACGTCGCCCCAGCGAGGACTGCGCTGCCGTTGTTGAACGCTTGCGCCGGCACGGCACCCGGATTGAATACCTTCAGAGCGACGTGTCGAGTCCGATTGACCGCCGCGCACTCCTCGGGAAGGTTCAGGAAAGTCTGGGGCGTCTTGATGTCCTGATTAATAACGCGGGAATCGCGCCACCCGTCCGCGCGGACATCCTCGAAGCTTCGGAACAGAGCTTTGATGAAGTAATGGCGGCGAACCTCAAAGGTCCATATTTCCTTACCCAAGCCGCCGCTCAATGGATGATCCGTCAGAAAGAGGCCGATACTTCTTATCGCGGCTGCATCGTCTACATCGGTTCTATTTCTGCCACGGTCGCCAGCACGAATCGCGGAGACTATTGCATTTCCAAAGCCGGCATCGCGATGGGGGCCAAGTTATGGACAGTTCGGCTGGCGGAATTCGGCATCCAGGTCTATGAGGTTCGGCCGGGAATTGTCGACACCGGCATGACTGCCGCCGTTCGCGATAAATACGATGCGATGATTGAGGCCGGACTCCTGCTCGAAAAGCGATGGGGCAAGCCGGAAGATATCGGCAAGGCTGTGGCTATGCTGGTACGCGGCGAATTGCCGTACGCCTCCGGTTCGGTTCTCGTACTGGATGGCGGATTGACCGTGCAACGACTCTAAGCGTACTCAGGCAGGACGCACACAAACTGCACTCCCTTGCAATTTCGATTTACCTCCTGGACACCAGATCGCCGAATCCGCCTAGCAGCTCGTATTTGTTTTCCCATGTCGTGTACATGATCCCGGTGGCGCCGGGCGTCTGGTCGAGCGAGCGCAGCCAATCCTTCGGATTCTGGAGATCATCTGCGTCATAATATGCGGCACCCAGAGTATGGTGGCCGAGTTTGGAGAAAAATCCCAGGCTCTGATCGCGTTTCTCGTAATACCAGCAGGCCATAATGAGGTCTTTGGGGATGTAGTTCCAGGTGCCTTCGAAACTGCCGTCGATCAGATAGTACTTCGCGACCGCATTGTGATTGGGATCGAACATGTCAGACCATACATAAACCTGCGCTTGAGGATTGGCGGCGCGGATCATCGCGTACTGCCGGGTCACGCTATCGCCCAGGATCTGTGCCATGGTCAGATGGCGCCGCTTGCAGGCCTGACAAAACCCGCCAATGCGCACCTCGTCCATGCTCAGGAAGTACTTCTTCGGTGCGAGGTAGCGCTCGATAAGCGGAATCTGCCGCTGCCAGATTTCATACACCGCGGGTTCCGACATGTCGATGGGAACCTGCTCCCGATAAATGGTTGTGCCGTGAAAGTAGTCCACCCTGAGCCGATCGCCGGTATGAATCCGGCTGCCCGGCAAGAGCCTGATCACGGGGCTGTCGTGGTCCCATCTGAAATTCAGTTGGGGATCCGATATGGGAGAGAAATCACGGCCTTCTTCGTAAACCTGGCCGGTCCTCTCGTTCGCGACTTTGACCGGTGTTCCTGGACGGCGGATGACATTGGTAAGTCCCACTTCCCCTACTTGAACGTCGTCCACCCAGACTTTTCCCTTCTGACCATCGGAAACCCCTACCCTGAAATCAATTTGATTTGAATTCCAACTGTTGAATGCCCACACCAACTCGTGCCAGTCGCTGGTGGGCGTCATCCAGGGTTCCAGGTAAGCGAGGTCGCGGCCATCCTGGGCAATGGCCCACAGGTAGAAAACTTCACGCGGCGCCACATCTTCGGTCTTCACCCAGCAGCGGATGCGATAGCTACGGTATGGCTGAACATGAAGAGTCTGCGCCAAATACACGGTACCACCAGGGGTGTGGGCAAAGTCTTCGAAACGCACAGATGCTTTCCCTGAGTGATAGATCTGCTTATCAACCGCGGCCCGCGCGCCGTGCAGGGTGAAGTCTGCGGGCAAATCTCCATGGATGCGCTCGAAGCCGCCATTCAGCAGCTTTGCCGGTGAGTCCGGCACGAAATGTGCTTCGTGTCTGCCGGCCACAAAGAGCGCGCCGTGCACCGGCAAACCCGCGGCCAGATTCTTATCGTGAGCCATCACACCGCCGCCGTATCCAACTCCGAAACCGGCGGGAATGATTTCCACTCGCAAACCGTCGCATGTCTGCTTCAGCCGTCGCAAGCGGTCCAGAAATTCCGGAGATGCCAAATCCAGCGCATCGAATCCTGCGGACAAGAGCATCCCATTCAGGCCGTGTTCGGAAGCAGTCTTCACGAGGCCTTCCACCCGCGCGAGCTCCTGGTCGCTTTCGAGACCGGTCGACACATAAAACCACCGGTCGGAATAATGTCTGGATTGGTTGCAGGCAACAAGGCTCAAGATGACGGCACAGCCGAACAGCATAATGAGAGTGTTTTTCATAATTGTGCGAAGACCCCCGAAGGCCCAAGAGCAACCGAAAGGCAGTGAAAATCAATGAACGTACGCACCGCCTGGCAACAGATATTGCACCGGCCAGAGTTCCACTTTTTCGTTCACCAGTTGTGACCACTTCAAAACTCGCGCGTTGGATTGCGGAATCAACTTGATGTCAGGGAGCGTCTCGCTGACAGCATTGGCGAGGGTATACGCGTCACCGGCGCCGGTAATTGCGAACTCAGAACTATCGCCTGTTTTGTCTCGGACGAAACGAGCAGCAATCTCAACGTCTTCAATCATCTGCAGAAAATACGGCCTGCCAGTGAGCAATGAGTTGTAGACGTAGTCGGCCAGCACTCCGGAAATCGGGCTAACGTACGCGAGATCGGCATCCATTTGCGCCAAGCTGGGATCGTCTGGAGACGCGGCTTTGTACGGCATCTGCGTCTCTCCTTGTCCGCGCGGGTCAATGGATACAACGTCGTACCCCTGATCGAGATACTTTGAAACCTCAGGCCAATCCTCCGGCGTCACCTTCCCCTTGGGGCCGAGCCAGAACAGAATCGGGCGGTGGCCACCACCTTTGTGGATGTACAAAAGGGGCATTTCGAGATACCGGCTGTGGCGAAGCAGGTACCGGTCAATCGTGACATCGGCGAACTGCGTTTGCCCCATGAGTTCCCACTGGATCTCGTGTGAACCCCACACGGGGCGTTGATACTGCGAAACATTCCACGACTGAATTTCCGGGTGAAGATCCGAATAGTAGAGCTGCTTGAGGCTGGAGCCCGCCTGCTTTTTTCTTTCTTCGTAATATTCGCGGATCACGTCCATCAGCGATCGCGCGTTGGGATCGTCCATCATCACTTGGCCAGTACGCGTGCAATGCAGGCTCTTCTCCTCCAGATCTTCGACCGGAGGAAGGCCTCGCCGGGAGGGCAGGCCATTGAAGTAATCCATAAACTGGAAAGCTGCCTCCTGGTTTTCTGCGGAATACTCGTGCCCGTGGTATCCCTCGTGCATCGCGATCCGATCCGGATGCCCGAAGCGCGAGTAAAGATCCTCGACTTCACGAAATGTGCTGTGCGTGCCTTCAATGGGGAAAAAGTCCAATACGGCTGCGGCTACGAAGACTGGACGGGGATACATCATCAGCAGGAGGCCGGGGTGATCGATCCCCTTCGAGATCATCCCGTAGAGGTCCTGCTCCGGGTCGCTGTCGGGGTCCTGGAAAATGCGGTTGTACACACGCATGGGAAGGGCAGTAATGAAGCACGACGGCACCACAACTTTGATTCGCGGATCGAGAGCGGCGATGTAAGCCGCCTGAGTTCCTCCGCCACTGGTACCCGTGATGTTGATGCGTTCCGGATCTACATCGGGGCGCGTCAGCAGATAATCGAGCGCGCGAATACCATCCCAAATCTCCCAGCGCGCCAAATTCGTTCCGGCAAGATACGCCAGGTTGCCCAGAACCGCATGTTCCGCGCAAATCAAGTTGTAGCGGCTCCTTGCCTTCTTGCTGTCCCAAAACTGACTGCGTTCTCCCTGGCCGACCGGATCCCAACTGATGACAACATACCCGCGCTGCACCAGGCGCTGGCAAAGAGACTGATAGTGCACCTTCCCGTTTTCAGAGTGGCCGCTAGGCACGAGAACGGCGGGGTGAAGCTTGTTTCCGTCATCCGGTGCATACACCAGAGCGGTGACATATACCCCCGGCAAACTCTCGAAGATCAGCTTCTCAATGTGAAAGCCCCGCATCTGAATCCGGCCCATAATCTGAAGATTCAGCGGAGTCTTTATTGCCGGAAGGCCACCGAGCATGTCGAGAAAGTGTCCCCTCATCTCGTTCTGCAGCTGCAGCAAGTCTTTCTCGGTTTTGAGGGACGCCCATCTCTTTCGGCGCTGGTCGTTCTGAAGCCAAGCCATCTCGGTTTGATATTTCAAGTACGGAGTGATGGTCGGCCCCGGAGCAGAGGTGTGCGGAAGGACACGCAAGGCATCGGGCAGAGAGGTATCCACGCTCGAAAGGCTGCTCGACCAGAGTGTGCAAACGGCCACAATGAATGCTATTTTCATGTTTGAACCGTGATGGCCCGCGTTTAAAGAGGGCGATCCTCTGCTGTCCCGGAAGCTAGTAGCTTCGATCGATGCCGTCGATCCAACGAACAGCGTTATCGTGATATAACTTTCGCAGAACGGGCTCGGGCAGCTTCAGTCCCCGGTATTTCCTGCCTTCGTAATCCACCCACTCGTCGGTGGCGAAGTACTTCCAGTCACGGAGATATTCCTGTTGCCAGTGTGAGAGCGCGGCTGGTGTGTCGGACCAGGGCATGAGCTCCAAGTCTGTGCCGTAAAGAACACGGTCCTGGTACTTGATGAGGAAAGCGCGAACCTTCTCCGGCGGCTGCATCATGAGATAAATGACGCGCGCCGCCGTATCGACTGCGAAATTTGGATAACGGTCGAGACGGCGCGCAATGTCATCGACATCGACCTCCAAGCTCCCTAGATGGCAGCCAACCACGCGCAGCTTGGGATTGTTGGCCAGCATGCGGTCGCGCGCGGCCAGGATTGTCTCCTTCGACGGCCGCTCGGGATGCAAATACATGAACCATTCCGGATTATCCTTGTAGTAGCTGTAGTCGGGATTGGCCGGATCGAGCGGACGCCAACTGGAAGTTGGCTCGGCAATGTGGGCCAGGACGGTGCGATTGTGGGCGGCGATGTCAGCAAAGATCGGGTTGAACACCGGATCATCGGGCATCAGGTAGGAGCCGTCGGGCTTCTTCAGTTCCATCCCAATATTCTTGTAAATCTTGACTGCGACCGCCCCTTGAACAAACGTCTCGTTCAGCAGTTGGTTCGATCGGGAAGAGAAGTCGGGACTTTCAAAGTCCTGCGGATCAAATGTGGAGCACCATGCTGAGCGGCCATGAGTGCTATGCATGATCTCGCGGGCTTTCTGATTCTGAGGAGCAGCCTCCTCGAATCCGCGATCGTGCTTATCGACGACACAAATATCCAGGATGCGCAGGTTGAGACGCTCCAACATGGCCGCAAAGGCGGGATCGTCCTTGAAGACATGGGCATGCGCATCAATGGGAGCCAGGGCAGAAAAAGCACTGAGATCGGGAGTTGGCGGCTGCTCTTTAGAGGCAGACGGGAAGAATGGGCCTGACGCGCTCGCGAAAAGACACACGGCTAAGCCGATGAGAATCGTTATGATGAATCGCTCCGCCAGAAGGCGCACTCGACGCTCTACGAGAGGCTCTTTCGCGTCGATCGAGGATGGGCTGTTGGGCATGGAACAACCCCCTAATTGACATGTTCGGGAAGAACACGTCACGATACTATAGGAAAGTAATCGAAAGCAATCGAAAAACGCCATGGCCGATAGCGGCGAGAAAGCGCGATTGAAATCATGAGCCCCGAGTCAATCTTGCGCCTGGGAGCGCTCAAGGAAGTCTCTCAGTTCCAGGAGCACGTGAAATCGTGTCAACTGTCGATCCCCTGCGATCCGGAGATTTTGACAGGCAATAAGTCGCCACTGCGGACTCCGATTCAACACGGCGCACTCAAGATCGGCAACCGTATTGCCGTGCAGCCCATGGAAGGCTGGGACGGCACGAGCGACGGCAATCCCACCGAGCCTACCTTGCGGCGCTGGCGCCACTTCGGCCGCAGCGGCGGAAAACTGATCTGGGGCGGCGAAGCCGTTGCGGTGACGGAGGAGGGACGAGCCAATCCCAATCAGTTGCTGATCGCAACTCACACCGAAAAAGGCCTGGCTGCGCTAAGAGCGGCTTTGGTCGAAGAACACCGCCTCACAACCGGCTCGGACGACGGACTACTGATTGGTCTGCAACTAACGCACTCCGGACGGTTCAGTCGACCGCATCGTTACGATCTCGCGGAGCCACGCATAGCCTATCATCATCCGATCCTGGACAAGCGAGTGGGATTGTCCGGCGAATCCGCTCTTCTTTCAGACTCGGATATCGATGCGATCATCGACAAGTTCTGTGCCGCGGGAGCCACAGCGCAGAGGCTGGGCTTCGATTTTGTGGACATCAAGCACTGCCACGGTTATCTCGGCCACGAACTGCTAGGGGCGCGGACCCGGGAGGGGCGGTTCGGCGGAAGCTTTGAGAATCGGACCCGTTTTCTGAGGAATCTCGTTGCAGGAATTCGCGCCAGTGCGCCCGGTCTCGAAATCGGCGTCAGAATCTCCGCGTTTGACATGATCCCCTTCCGGACCGATTCTGTTCCGTCCTCAGATAGCAGGCCCGGGCCCGGAGTCCCAGAAGGTTTTCAGGACATGCTGCCGTACCGGTTTGGATTCGGCGTCAATCCATTGAACCCGCTCAAGATTGATTTGACCGAGACCTTTGAACTGCTCTCGCTCCTGGAGCGGCTGGGGATTTCGCTGGTGAACGTGACAGGGGGAAGTCCTTACTACAATCCTCACATTCAGAGGCCGGCGCTCTATCCTCCCTCGGATGGGTATGCACCGCCCGAGGATCCGCTGGTAGGCGTCGCGCGGCAAATGGAAGTGACTCGCTGTCTGAAGCAGAGATTTCCGAATTTGATCTTCGTGGGATCAGCCTACAGCTACCTTCAGGAATTCCTGCCGAACGTGGCACAAGCTGCCGTGAGCAGGGGTTGGGTCGATTCAGTCGGCGTGGGCCGCATGGTGCTGACTTATCCCGAGCTTCTTTGGGATGCGACCGAAGGACGCCCCTTAGACCGCAGACGGATCTGCAGAACCTTTAGTGATTGCACAAGTGCGCCGAGAAATGGATTGCCTTCAGGTTGCTATCCCCTGGACAGTTATTACAAAGAGTCGGAAGCGGCGGCGTTGCTGAAGAAAGTCAAAAAGAAATGAACAGAATGGCGGGTTCCCGCTCGCCTCAGCAACCACGTTCGAGGCTCTCACTAGAGCTTGTTTCAAAAATAGGTTTTGGGAAGGGCACGGCTTTAGCCGTGCCGCCCGGAACCGCTATCGACGCGGCTTTAGCCGCTGAGGGGCGACGGCCAGATCC
>Ga0209039_10002128_pt1 | contig 17257 bp, 12 predicted proteins | sample BogFormECP12_OM1_FD_188238 | JGI IMG/M metagenome (GOLD analysis project Ga0209039, IMG submission 188238) | Bog forest soil microbial communities from Calvert Island, British Columbia, Canada - ECP12_OM1 (SPAdes) (version 2) | ecosystem: Environmental > Aquatic > Freshwater > Wetlands > Bog ... | reverse complement strand
CCCCGCAGGTTCTCCCACGAGGAAATCCTGGCGCCCTTCTTCGCGGGCTCCCCTGCGCGCAGAACTGCCGCCGCCGTGCTCATCGCAATGTGGACCTCGGATTATCCAGCGATGCTCCTTCCAGCAGGAAATTCGTGTACGAAGAATCCATCGATTGATAGCGTTTCGTCGCCGGATTCCACCGCACGGCGATCGGCAACGTGCGCTCGCTTGTGCCCGCTTTTATGGGCGTGAAGTAGAGCGCCATTCCTTCTGTTGGGCCATTTTCGTATTGCAGCTTCCAGCCGGTCACGGCTTGCAGCGGCGTCAGCGCCAGAAACCCTTTCGAGTTCTTCAGGTACTCGTCGCACCGAAACAACTCCACCCACTTCCCGTCGTCATTTTCCGCAACCACGGCGCGCGTCACCACCGTGCCTGCCACCACGCTCTTCGGCGTGTTGGGCACAACGTTCGCCACCAGCACTTGCTGCTTTCCCGTTTTCGCCAGGTCGCCATACAGCAATACCTGCGCATCGCTTCCCAACAGCACTTTCGCGGCATCCTGGATTTCCTCGGGAATGGCGGGCTCGGAAGGCTTCGTGGCCTCTGCGGTAGGCTTCGGTTCCTCGGACCCACATCCATGCAATGCCGCCGCGATCACCAGCAGTCCGATGCACGCGCCAAGCAGCGGCAGACTTACACGGCGGTCGTTAGTCGCAGACCTCTCTTGCTCTTGGGACTCTGCTATGTGCCAAAGGGGGCTAAACATTCTGGTCCTTTCCACTCCCACCCCAACTGCTCAACGCTTACACTCTTTTACTCTTGCACTCTTACACTTCCGAACTCTTCAACTCTAAATAGACGCACAAATCAGCGGCGCGTAATCCCCCATCCCTTTCCCGCGTTTCGCGTTACAAACTCGGCGCCGCCAGCGTGATCTCCACAACGCGTCCCGGCTGCCCGTCCTGCTCCTTCGTGCAAAGCACTTCCATCACCTGCGGCACGTCCGGGCCCGCCCAGTCGAACGCGTAATACATCAATTCTAACGGGTGTCCGTCCTTCGTGCTAGGACTCCGCGAATCCGGCTCTCCATAGAGCTGGACGACTCTCGCTGCCCCGTCTCCCACGCGAAGCCCGTGGCTCGTTTTCCACGGTCCGGGAGGGACTTCGCAATCCACCGTGGAACAACAATAAAACCCCACCCGAACTACTTGAATTCTCTTCTCTTTGTCGCTGTCAACGGTCAGCGACGAATCCCTGCACGCGTCGAACCAGACTGTTTGATCCCCCGGCAGTTCTTTTCCCTTGCCAAATTGCTTGTTCATTTGTGCGGCGCGTGCCAAGCTGTCTTTCCCTGGCCGTAATCCTGCCAATGTCAATTCATTTACCCGCTGGCCTGTCAGTTTCTTGGGTGAGGGCGTCTGATGGGTTTGCGCGCATCCCAACGTGGAGATTAGTAGCAGCCCCAAAGGCGCCCGCTTCAGAAAGCGGCCGCTACAATTGCCTGCCAATGAGCTATCGCTGTCCCAGAATCGCATCGAGCCGCGCCTCAAAGTTTTCTTCCCCTTCGCTCCACAACTCGCTGCGCTGCACCGGCAAGGCGTGCTCCACCGCTTCCATCCACGCAAATAGCTTCTGGATGTTTTCCCGTGTCTTCTGGTGATACTGCTTCAAGTTCTCCCCACTGGCCATCCAACTCCGAAACGTCTTCTCGATGGGGTGATCGCTTTCCGCAAAAAGGTCCGAAGCCGCCCCTGGCGCCAGCATCCCGGCATGCCCGGTGAACAGATGCTCGAAGCCCAGGTCCGCGGAAAGCTGCCCCTCGCTTGCCGCCGCGCCGCTGTCGAAGTCTTCCCCCTGGCAGAGAATCACCAGCGGCTGCGGCCCGTGCTGCCACTTCAATGTCTCAACGTCGAAGGCCCACAAATCCCACCTGGCATTCACAATGTACGCCACGTCCGCATAGAGTTGCTGCGCCGCCAGCGCCGCCACTTCCGCCGCGCCGTAATTCTGCTCGCGCATATCCCATTCCACCACCGGCGTCTCGGTGACATCCACCGCCTGCACCGTCAACTGGTCGAAGCCCGCGTGTGATTCGGACAGGGGAACGCTGGCAAGGAATCGCGCAAACTCCGCGATCATCGTCTCGGTTGAAAAGTCGCGCGTCCACACGCGCAGATACGCTCGGTTGGCCATGGCTGAACCTATGAATTATACAGGGCTTGGCGCGCACCCGTGAAACATGCTGCAAGGGAGAATGACTGTGCAGCGGATGCTTCCGTCGCTAATCGCCAAAGGCTACTTGGGCTCGGTGGTCGGCTTCACGTTCTGCACGGTAAACTGACCGGCATCACGCCGTGGAGGAGCCGCCTTGGGCACTTGCTTCTTGGGTTTTTTTGCTTCGCGTCTTCCTTTGTCTCGGTTTCCCATGCGAGCTAGGTTGCCACAACTCGCCACTCATAGCCAGCGGAATCAACTCGCAGCGGACAATCCCTCTCTTGATTGGATTTCGTGAGGGCGCGGCTTCACACTTAGCCCTGAAAGCTACATCCCGTCATTCCGAACGGAGTCCGCGGAGTGAGGGACGGTTTTGCATTGCACGTCTCCTGTGCGATGAATCACTCTTGATTTTTGGTGATGAACAGGCTCTAACGGCTCGCTCAGTGGCCCGCCGGCGGCGCGGGCTTATCAAAACCCGCGGCAATCTGCTGCAATCGCTCGCGCAGCGTCTCCCCAAACCGCGAAAACACTTCGCTGGTCGCTTCCCTCAAGCGCTCTTCCGCGGTTGCCGCAATCTTGGCGATAACATCGCGGGACTGATGATCGAGTGTAGCCACGGTTGCCACCATCCAGGAGTTGGTGATGTTTTCCAGCCGGCCGCGGTACTGCGCCGCCGTCTCTTCGCTGATCTGCGCCAGGCCGCTGCGCATTTCCGTTTTCTTCGCGTCGCCCAGCGCCTTCCACGAATCCAGAACGGTGCTGAAGCTCGACTGCACCTTTTCCTGCGCTTCCGCCAGGCCCCGCTCCACCGCGCCGTGCATCGACGTTTGGAATCGCCGCAAAAACTCTTCCTGCCCGCTGGTCAGGTGCTGGCCAAACTCCACCCGCGCCGCATCCAGCCGTTCCCGCGATTGTTCGGCCGTTTTCTGCATCAATTCGTTGAAGCCATCCAGCTCTTGCCGGGCGTTGCGCTGAATTTCGTCGGTGAACGCCGCGGACGTGGTATCGGCTGCCTCGGCAAAGAGGATTCGCACGCGCTCGAAAGCGTCGCGCACCGATTCCTCCAGTTGCTGCTGCGTCTGGTTCACAAACCCGCGGCTCGCCTGATGCAATTCGCTGCTGAACACGCTGGAAACTTCCCCGGCTTTTTCTCGCAATTGCGCGCCGGACTGCTCCACCAGCTTTTCCGACAGGTTCTGCATCTGCGTTTGCGCCTTCTTCTCGTACCATTCCGCGGACTTGAACATTTCCTCCAGCGTATGGTGCTTCAAGTCCGCTGTCTTGCTTTCCAGTTCTTCCAGGTTGCGCCCGGTAATGACCTGCGCGGATTCGTTCAACACCTGCTCCACGGTGCCCAGATTCTCCCGGAAGCGCGCGAGGGAATCAGCGAAGGCCTCGTCGGCGGTGGCGCGCACGCGATCCTGCTGCATGGTCATCGCCGCATCCAGCAACGAACGCCCGCCCGCCAGCCGGTGTACCGCCTCTTCCGCGCGGGTCACATGCGGCTGTACCAGGGACTCGACTTGCTGGTCGAATTTCTCGAGCGCCGCGCTGTTGGCCGCTTCAAAACTGTTGCGGATGCGCGCGTGAATCTCCTCGAACAGGATTTCGGAACGGCGGTGCAGTTCATTGCGGTGCAGGCTCAGGGCATCGTCAAGCTGGGATTGGAATCCCTCGACGGCCTGCTGCTGCACCGTCTCCATCCGCGCCGCGTGCTGGTCCAGCCTCTCAGAGACGCTGTCGGCGCGCGCCACAATCTCTTCCAGTTGACGCGTGTGCGCTTCCAGGGCTTCGCGCACGCTCACGCTCTGCCGCGCGCCCTCTTCCTGCAATCCCGCGCGCAGTCCTTGGGTTTCCTCACGCAGCGCTCCTGAAGCCCGTTCCTGGGCCGCCTGCATCGCGGATTCCAGCGAAGCCTGCCAGCGAGCTTGGGCGGAATCGAGTTCCCGCGTGAGCTGCTCGCGCAGCGAATTCTGCGCTTCCGCCAGGGTGCCGGTCACGCGCTCGTGCAATTCGTTCACCGCGCTGGTCAACGCTTCCCGCTGCGCCGCGGTGGTCTCCTCTCGACGCCGCGCTTCTTCTTCGGCTTGCTGTGCCGCCGCATCCAGCCGCGAAGCCACCTGCGTTTCCGCCGCTTCGGCTTGCGTCCGCAGTTTGGAAGCGGCCTCTTCCGCCTGCCCGCAGAGCGTCTGCAGGGTTTCGTGTGCGGCAGAGAGCTGCTTTTCGTGCTGGTCGCGCTGCAACGCGCCCTCGCGCGCAAGTTGTGCCGTCAATTCATGCGTCAGTTGCTCCAATTGCGGCGCCAGCCAGCGCGGCAGTTCCGTTTTCAACGATTCCGCGGCGGCTGCCTGCGCGGAGCGCGTCCGCGTTTCCGTTTCCTGCTGAATGGTGCCGATGGACTGGGCCGTTTCCCGCGCCACTTCATCACGGAACGCCACGTACTTCTGCTCCCACTGCTCAAAGGCCAGCCTTCGTTCGGCGCTGACCGCTTGCGCTGCCGCTTCCCGCGCTGCCGCATGAATCTGCTGCTTCGCCTCCGCCAGCAACCGCGCCACCTGCCTCGCCAGTTGCAACGAAGCGTCCGTGGCGCTCGCCGGGGCAGGGAACACACGCAAATTGTCCGGCAAAGCTCCGCCTGATTCCCCTTCAGCCAGCGGTATCACCACCTCCCCGGCCAAGGGCGCAACCGGACTCGGCGGCAATTCGCTCCCGATTCCGCCGCTCGCCAACAAGGCCGGTTCTTCCGGAAAAACAAACCAGTCGTCCGGCGGGAACGCAATCCCCCAGGCGTTGCCGGCCTGTTCCAATTCCAGCGCCACTTGGAAAAGCTGGCGCACCGTTCGCGGCCTCTGGATCCACGAAACCTTGCCGCGCACCCGCCTTGGCGGATGTCCCGGCTCCGGGTGTGGCACTTCCAGGTTCACCCACATATTCTTCAGGACGTAATGCTTGGACTGGTAGCGGCACCCGTGGCAATTGAGGATCAACGTCGAGGTCCGCTCCGCGAAGGGGCGTCCCAGCGCGTCCACGCCTGTCACCATCAGCGGCACCGCCTGCACGATCCGGGTGCTTCGCCGCTTCCGCAAATCCGAGCCTGTGTTCACTGCGCCTTCGCTTGCCATATCACTCGCCTCGTCCCGCAGAGGAGACCCCTCATCAGGTGCCAGTTCGGGCCCGTCTTCTTCATTTTGCATCGTCGCCGTATCCTGACTAAAATCCACCTTTACAATGACTTAGGACTATTCGTAGGCAGAACATCTTGCCTCTGTCCTCGGCGTGCTCCGCTCAGAAACGTCCATATTTCCTTGGCGACCCAGATCGGCCCTACCAGCAAATAGATCGGGCCCTGAAAGAACGCGGGATTATTTCCCTCGACCCGGTGCCCTGCGAACAGCAGAACCCAGCCGCCCAGAAAACACGGTATTCCCCAGCGCCATTTCAGCAGCACAAGGAGGATAATCCCGGCAAATATCAGCGGGATACCAATGCCATGGAGCAGCTTGTTCCATGGCGAACCATGTTCGTGGTCGTATTGAGCCATGTAGTGCGCCAACCCGGGCATTGCGCACCTCCTGCACTGGTTCATGCAGAACCAGTCGCGATTTGGCGGGGACTCCTACCGCGGGATTGGACTTTATCCTGAATTGCTCTGCTTGCCTAGAGGGACAAAGATGCTAGACGTACTAGGGCTTCCGGTTCACAAGTTTTTCCAAATTTTTCTCTTGCATTTACAATTAACTCGCGGCAATTCCCGCCTGCTGCCGCACCGCCTCGGAAATATTGCGCCCCGTCACCAGTAAAACTGTCTGCCCGGTGCGCGGACCGCTGCTCAGATACGCGGCCACGGCCGCGGCGCCTGCTGGCTCCGCCAAAACTCCCTCGTCCAGGCGAAGCCGCCGGATGGCGTCGAGCATCTGCTCCTCTTTCACCAGCAGCACCTCGTCTACGACCTCACGAATGCTGGCCACATTACTCTCGTCGGGAGTGCGCGTTGCCAATCCATCGGCGCATGTGTCGCAACTCTCGGTTGGCACGGCCTTGCCCTGTTGCCAGGATAAATAATAAGAAGGCGCGCGCTCGGCCTGCACGCCCACAACCTTCACGCCCGGCGCGCGCTGCTTCAACGCCGCGCCGATGCCGCGAATCAACGCCGTATCTCCCATGGGCACAATCACGGTGCTCATCGCGGGCAGTTGTTCGAGGAGTTCCATCGCAATGGTCGCAGGTCCGGCGGGAAGATCGGCGTCGGTGGCGTCATTCAGGAAATACACGCCGGGGCGCTGCGCGTATTCCTGCGCCAATTGAAACGCGCCCGCAAGGTCCAGGCTTCCCGTTTCCACGATCCGCGCGCCCAGCCGTTCGATGTTCTTGCGCTTCACCGCAGTGCAGTTCTCCGGCAGAAAAATCGTGGCGGGCACACCCAGCGATTTCGCGGCAAAGGCGACCGCCGCGCCATGATTGCCGGTGCTCGAAGCAATCACTTCGGCGATGCGCCGGCGTTTCAGGTTGCTGGCCAGCGCGTAAATCGCGCCGCGCGGCTTGAACGAGCCCGTCGGCAATACCGTTTCGTTCTTCAGGTACACCTGAGCGCCTTCACTTCCCAGCGATTTCGACTTGATGAGCGGAGTGGGCCCGAAATAGTCCAGCAGGAGTTTTTGCGCTTCACGGATCGCCGAAAATCGCGGACAAATGGGCATGGAACGAAGCTCTCTAGTCGGCCGGGGTTTCACCCTCGCAACGCAAGATGGTACTTCGCCACTTTTCTTTGTTCCAGACCCTGGCCGTCAACCGCCAAATTCGCAGAGTGCCGTTCGCCGCTCTCCGCCTCACCTGGCTCCATCACAATTCGCGCCGGCCCTCCATGGCTTTCAGCATGGTGACTTCGTCGGCATACTCCAGGTCCGCGCCCACGGGAATGCCCACACCGATGCGCGTCACGCGCACACCCAGCGGCTTCAGCAATTTCGAAAGGTACACGGCCGTCGCCTCGCCTTCCGCCGTGGGATTCGTGGCGATGATAATCTCCTCGACCGTGCCGCCCTTCAGGCGTTCGATCAGGCTTTTGATATGCAGTTGGTCCGGCCCGCGTCCCTGCAGCGGCGAAAGCGATCCGCCCAGCACGTGATACATCCCGCTGTACGTCCGCGTCTTCTCGATGGCCATGATGTTGTGCGCTTCTTCCACCACGCAAATCGTGCCCTTGTTTCGTGTGGGGCCCACGCAATACAGGCACGGGTCGGTATCCGTGATGTTGTAGCAGACCGTGCACGTGCGGATCTTTTCCTTGGCATCGCGGATGGCCTCGGCCAGCGCTAGCGCCTCTTCCGGCGTGGCCCGCAACAGATGGAAGGCCAGGCGCTGCGCGGTCTTCTGCCCGATGCCGGGCAGGTGCTTTAGTTCGTCGATCAGTCTTTCCACGGGAGCGGCAAAATCAGGCATGCCCCTTGTGTAGCACAGGGATGCTTGCCGAAGCAAACGAAGTGCCGTTTCTGGAGTATCCTTGTAGGGGAACACCTCATCTAATCGGCAAGCAGGATTGTGTTCACAGAATATGGCTTATCTACTTGACGGAATCCGCTCCCCTGCGGACGTGAAGCAACTCAACTTCTCGCAGCTCGAGCAGCTTGCCGCGGAAATCCGCGAGGAACTCATCACCGTTCTCGCGAAGAATGGCGGGCACCTCGGCCCAAATCTGGGCGTCGTGGAACTCACCATCGCCATGCATTACGTCTTTGACACTCCCAAGGACCATTTTGTTTTCGATGTCAGCCACCAGGCTTACGTGCACAAATTGCTGACCGGGCGCCGTGACCTGTTTCCAACCATTCGCACGCCCGGCGGCTTGAACGGTTTCATGCTGCGCACGGAAAGCGAACATGATTGTTATGGCGCGGGACACGCCGGCACGGCGCTCTCCGCGGCACTGGGCATAGCTGTGGCGCGTGATAAACAGGGTGGCCACGAGCATGTCGTCGCGCTGGCGGGCGATGCCGCGTTCACCTGTGGGATTACCTTCGAAGCGCTGAACAATATTGCGCATCACACGGAGAAGCTGCTGGTCATCCTGAATGACAACGAATGGTCCATCGACAAAAATGTCGGCGCCGTCGCCGCTTATCTGAATAAAATCGTCACCCATCCGCAATTCGAGGCCCTGCACGGCCACGCCGGTAAATTCGTGAAAATGATTGGCGGGCAAAGCGCCTTCCGCATGGCCAAAAAAGCCGAGGAAGCCGCGAAGAGCATGCTCCTGCCCAGTGTCATTTTCGAGGAACTTGGCCTGAAGTATTACGGGCCCATCGATGGGCACGACATGCCCACGCTGATCCACACACTCGAATCCCTGAAGCGCCAGAAGCGCCCCACCCTGCTGCACGTGCTGACCACAAAAGGGAAGGGCTTCGAGCCGGCCATGCAGAAGCAGAAAAAATTCCATGGCCTCGGCCCTTACGATCCGGAAACGGGCGAAACGCAGCCGTCCGGCAAGCCGACGTACTCCGAAGTATTCGCCGAGACGCTGAACAAACTCGCGGATCGCGATCCGAACATCGTGGCCATCACCGCGGCCATGCCGAATGGCACCATGCTCGACCGCTTTCAGGCCCGGCATCCCGGAAAATATTTCGATGTTGGCATCGCCGAAGAACACGCCGTGCTCTTTGCCGCGGGCCTTGCCACCAAGGGCTTGAGGCCGGTGGTCGCCATCTATTCCACATTCCTCCAGCGCGCTTTCGATCCTATCGTCCACGACGTCTGTCTGCAGAATCTTCCCGTCGTCTTCTGCATGGATCGCGGCAGCCTTTCCGGAGACGATGGCCCCACGCATCACGGCCTCTTCGATATCAGTTACCTGCGCGGCATCCCCAATATCGTGCACATGGCCCCGAAGGACGAAGACGAGCTTGCGGACATGCTTTACACCGCGACCCTTCACGATGGGCCGATCGCCATCCGTTATCCGCGTGGTGCCGGCCTGGGCGTCGAACTGAAACCATTTCCAAGAGCCATCGCCATCGGCAAGGCGGAAATTCTGCGCTACTCCGAGAATGATCGTGTCGCGATTTTCGCTTTAGGCGCCATGGTGCCGCTGGCCGAGGAGATTGCCGCGCAACTCGCAAAACAGGATGTGAGCGCGGCGGTAATCAACGCGCGCTTCAGCAAGCCCCTCGACTCACAGACGCTGGGGTTTTTTGCCCGGAATGTGGACGTCATCCTCACGCTGGAAGATCACGCCTTGATGGGCGGCTTTGGCAGCGCGATTCTCGAGGAGTTGAGCAACCTGGGCATTCAAAAGCCGGTCGAGCGCATCGGCTGGCCCGACCAATTCATTGAACACGGCAAGCCCGAGCAATTGCGCGCGAAGTACGGCCTCACCGCCGCGGCGGCGCTCGATAAATTGCGCCCGCACCTGCAACTCCGTGAAGCTCTCCGCGCCCCCATTCCGTTCCCCGCCGCTTCTCACTAGCATCTGGCTTCCTACCGGATAACAGCGCGTCTCGCGAGGCGGTTGACACTCGGCTCGACGCCAAGTAAGGTTCCACAGGATAATTTGCCCGCCAATCTTCAAGGAGCAACCTGATGAGTTCCTTTCGCCGCCCTGCTGCCTCATCCCGGCGCGTGTTCGTGCTTCTTTGCGCCGCGCTGCTGGTCTTGCCCGCAATCTTCCACGCGCAAGCCAAGCCCGATAATCCTCCCGCCTACGACGTCAAGGCGCATTACACCAAGTATGAATTCCGCATCCCCATGCGCGATGGCGTGAAACTTTTCACCGCCGTGTATGTGCCGAAAGACGCCTCACAAGCATATCCCTTCCTCATCAATCGCACGCCCTACAGCGTCTCTCCCTACGGCCCGGATCATTACCGCAGGTCGCTGGGGCCCAGCGAAGGCTTTGCACGCGACGGATTCATCTTTGTATTTCAGGATGCCCGCGGCCGCTTTCTTTCCGAAGGTGAGTTCGTGGAGGTCACGCCGCACAAGGAAATCAAGAAGTCCGCGAAGGACTTGGATGAAAGCACCGATTGCTACGACACCGTCGAGTGGCTGCTGCACAATGTTCCTAACAACAACGGCAAAGCGGGCATCTACGGCATCTCTTTTGATGGTTTTTACACCGCCGCCAGTATCATTAATTCGCATCCCGCCCTGAAAGCGGCGTCGCCGCAAGCGCCGGTCACCGACCTCTATATGGGCGATGACGCCTACCACAACGGAGCATTCATGCTGGAGGCCAATTTCGGGTTCTATTCCTTTTTTACGCCGCGCACCGAAATGGCCCCCGCGCCGGAGAATTGGCCGCGCTTCGATTACGGCACGATGGATGGCCACGACTTCTATCTTCAGGCGGGCACGCTTTCCAACCTCAAGAGCCGCTACCTGAAAAACAACAGCGTTTTTTGGGATGATCAGGTCAATCATCCCAACTACGACGATTGGTGGAAGGCGCGCAATATCTCCGCATTCATGAAGAATGTGCACTGCGCCGTGCTCGTTGTTGGCGGCTGGTTTGACGCCGAAGATCTGGCCGGCCCGGGCAAAGTTTTTCAAGCCGTCGCGAAATTCAATCCGGAGATGCCGGACACGCTGGTGATGGGGCCGTGGGCGCATGGCGGCTGGGCGTACGGAGAAGGCGACCACCTGGGCGACGTAAACTTTGCCAACAAGAACACGCCATTTTTCAACGACAGCGTGCTGCTGCCTTTTTTCCGCCAGTATTTGAAGGGCGAAGGCAACGCCAATCTGCCGCGCGCGTTCGTGTTTGAGACAGGCACGAATGTCTGGCGCCGCTACGATTCCTGGCCGCCAAAAAATACCGAGCCGCGCTCGCTCCATCTGCACACGGGCGGTCAACTTTCCTTTGACCCGCCCACCGAGTCCGCAAGCAGCTTTGATGAATATGTCAGCGATCCCGCGCATCCGGTGCCGTTCGTGAATTCTCAGGCGCTTAGCGTGCCGCAGCCGTACATGGACGCCGATCAGCGTTTCGCGGCCAAGCGCCCGGACGTGCTTGTCTATCAGACCGCGCCGCTCGAAGAAGATGTCACCGTCTCAGGAGCCGTCTCGCCGCACCTGTGGGTTTCCACTTCGGGCACCGATTCCGATTACGTCGTGAAGCTGATCGATGTTTATCCCAACGACTTTCCGAATCCCGATCCCAACCCGAAGGAAGTGAAGATGGGCGGCTACGAACAACTCGTGCGCGGCGAACCTTTCCGCGGGAAATTCCGCAATAGCTTTGAGAAGCCCGAACCCTTCGTGCCCGGCCAGCCCACCGCGCTCAATTTCGCCTTGCCGGATATCAATCACACATTTCGCCGCGGCCACCGCATCATGGTGCAGATCCAGAGCACTTGGTTTCCGCTGGTGGACCGCAACCCGCAAAAATTCGTGAATATCCCCGATGCCACAGAAGCCGATTTCCAGAAGGCCACCGAGCGCGTGTATCACTCCAAGTCCAACGCCTCCGCGCTCGTGCTTCCCGTGCTGCGTTAGCGCCCAATCCAAACCCCTTCGCGCTTGTGCTCCTATGCCGCGTCGGCGTCTAACCCAACCCCGTCATTCCGAGCGGAGTCCTCGAAGCGAGGAATCCCTCTGATCTTTGCTTCTGCACGGCGGGGACTGCTCGACCCATCTCGGCACGGAATAAACAGTTTTGTCATCCCGATCCCGCAAAGCGGGAGAGAGATCTGCTATTCGCAAAAAACTGAGGAAAAAGCAGTCTCATCACGAAATAAACCGCGAGTCTTCGAGGGATTTGTTTTTTTTGGGAAAGGAATTCGTTTACTGGTCTCTGTAGCAGCAGCTAGAACAATCCGGGGATCTTCAAACCCGCCATGCCGGGTATGCCGCCCGCCAGGCTCTTCATCTGGTTGGCCAGCTCTTCGTCCACGCGCCGCGCGGCTTCATTCACCGCGGCCCGCACCAAATCCTGCAGCATCTCCTGATCCTTGCTCGCAAACACTTCCGGTTCGATTCTCACGTCCAGAACTTGCTTCTGGCCGTTCATCTTTACCGTGACCATGCCGCCGCCGGCCGATGCCTCCACTGCGACGGAGTTCACTTGCCGCTGCAAGTCTTCCTGCACCTGCCGCAGCCGCGAAAGCATCTGTTGGAGAGCGTTGACTTCCATAATTTTAAAGCCCCACCTTTCAGTGCGACTTCACTCCTCTTCGCGCCGCCGCACCTCGGAAATTCTTCCCCCGAAACGCTGCAGCATGGACTTCACCATCGGGTCGTTCTCAAACTGCGCGCGCATTTCCTGCGTCGCCGATGCCGCGCGTGTCGAAACGGAAGCATTCGCCGCACCAGTTTCGAGTCTAGCACAGACGCGCACCGCGCGCCCTAGTACCTTGTTCGATGCGGCACGAATCTTTTCCAGCGTGTCACGCCCTTCGATTAATCCCGCGAACGTGCTCTTCTCCGGCGGAAAACAAATTCGCAATTCGCCGCCTTCGAGCTCCCAACGCGACGCGTGCTCCAGCAATTCCGCGATAAATTTCTGCTGTGCCTGAAGGGTGCTTTTGATTTCGGCCACTTGTTCCACGGTCAGGCCCGCCACGGCAAATTCGCCCGCTGCGGTTTTGATGGGCTCGGAGGCGGGGATGGATGCTTTTTCGTTGGCCAGCGCCGCTGCACTTGATTGCTTCGTGGGCTCCGGAGTGCGCGCGGGCGCCGCCGCAGCCGCAATGCCGCTTGCGCCCCACGCGCTTGTGGCCATCGGCTTCGTTTCCGATTGCGGCGAAAACGCGCTGGCCGACGCGGAGCGCGAAGGGAATGACGGTGTTGCGGATCCTGACCCGGTGCTTCGCGGCGCTGTTCCACCTTGCGAACCGCCGCCAGCGCCGCCTCGCGCTTGCGCCAGCAATTCCTCAAGCGGAGCCAGCCGCGCCGCGTTCACCATGCGCAGCAATCCCATTTCCAGATGCACGCGCGGGTCGGATTTGTGCCGCAAATCATTTTCCGTTTGCAGCAGAATCTGAAAATAGCGCGTCAAATCTTCTTCGCTGAAAAGCGCTGCGGCTTTCGCCAGGCCCGGCCGCTGCTCCGGCGTCGCTGCGATCAAATCGGAATCCGCGCCGCACACACGGGCGATCAGAAGGTTGCGCATGTGGCGAATCGCTTCGCGGCAGAAGTGCTGCAGGTTGCGCCCCTCTTTTTGGAAGATGTGCACCAGACCCAGCGCGCGCTCCGCCGATTGCCCGGCGATGGCTTCCACAAGTTCCTGCAAAGAATCTTCGGGCACGACGCCGAGGAGATTGCGCACCGGCTCGTCATGAATGTCGTCGCCGCAGTACGCGCGCGCCTGCTCCAGCAACGAAAGCGCGTCGCGCATGCTGCCTTCCGCCATGCGCGCCATCACGGAAAGCGCGCCGTCGTCAATCTTCAAGCCTTCTTTTTCCGCGATGTATTGTAGCCGGCTGATGATTTCGTTGAACGTCAGCGCGCGAAAATGAAAATGCTGCGAGCGCGAGCGGATGGTGTCTTCCAGATCTTCGGGTTGCGTCGTGGCCATCACGAAAATCACGCGTTCCGGCGGTTCCTCCAGCGTTTTCAGCAGCGCGTTGGAAGCCTCCCCGGTCAGCATGTGCGCTTCATCGAGGATGACCACCTTGCTGCGCGAAGCGGCCGGGGCGTAGCGCACCATCTCGCGCAATTCGCGAATCTGGTCAATGCCGCGATTCGAAGCCGCGTCGATTTCGATGACGTCCAGCGACGACCCCGCCGCAATCTCCTTGCACGAATCGCATTCGCCGCAAGGCTCGGCCGTCGGCCCATTCACGCAATTCAAGGCTTTGGCCAGGATGCGCGCCGCCGTGGTTTTCCCTACGCCGCGCGCCCCGGAAAAAATGTACGCGTGCGCCACGCGATTCATCTTGATCGCATTGGCCAGCGTTTCCGTCACGTGCTCTTGCCCAACAAGGTCCGCGAAACTCTGCGGCCGCCATTTCCGTGCAATCACTTGGTAAGTCATACTTGTCTTGCATTTTCGGCGTCCGCCCCGAAAAAGTCAAAACCCTTTGGAGTGCAGACCCACTCCTACCAACATACGTGTCATCCTGAGAGCCGCTTCCGAGCGGCTCGAAGGATCTCAACCAATATGTTTGGCAAATTAGTCTTGGAAACGAAGGAAACCGCGACAGAAGCAACCAACCGCATCCTGATCACTGATATCTGATCGCTGATATCTATCTTCAAGATCGAGGAACTTCGGGATCTCCGCGGCACACTCGGCTTACCCGGTACCGTTGCTCCCTTCCGGGCCTGGCGGGGTTCGCGGGACCTCGTTGCACAGAGCCCGAAGTTCCACGCTCCGGCAGTCCCGCAGAGCGAGACTGCTCTTACAGCTTAACACAACCCTCCCGCACGCCTCACGCGCCCTGCACAGCCGGCCCTCTCTGCAGCTATACTCCAATAAACGGAGTGAGATGAATACCACGACTGATCCTCATAAGCGCGCCGCCGCACTGGCCAGGCGATTCGGCAAGCTCGTGATTATCGCCGCCGCTACATCGAGTGCGTTGCACGCAACTACGCGCCCAGCCGAGTATCAGCAAGTGCAGAAGAGGCTCGCCTCCGGCTGGAACACCTGGGACCCACGCAGCGTTCTCTTGCAAGTTTTGCTTCCCGAAGGACTGGCGATCCGCACCGAACTCCACGAGCAGCAGCCGTCGGGCGAACAGGTCATGGAATATGCACAGATCGGGCGGACGGAGAAAGACGCGGAGATCGTGCGCATGGGCGATCATGCGATGGATGGCAGCTACACCGATGTGACCGTGCAATGGCGCCAAACTGCCGTGCGCGTTCAGAGCGCCACGCTCGATGGAGATCTTCTTCTATTGATCACGCCGCTTCAATATGGCCCAACTCCTGTACGAGTTTCCGTGGTGGCGGAAATGTTGTGGAATCGTCCCGGCAGCTTGCGTCGCACGGATGACCAAATCGAAGCCAGCCTCTCTGGAAAGGCCATCCGCATTTTCTCCACGGCATCCGCTCAGGCCGCTACGGCCCATCCGCCGCCGGAACCTCGTCTTACGTTTGAGCTCAGCGAACCGCTGGGCATTTCCACTGGCAAGAAACTCAGCCTTCTTGAAATTACTCGGGCAATCGAGCAGCGCCGCATCGCCCATGAGCAACAACTCTCCGCGCACGGCGATGACGTGGAACTGTTGCGTGCGATCGAAGCCGCCGTCGCCTGGAACACCGTCTATGATCCCGCGGCGAATCGCGTCCTTACGGGTGTGAGCCGTCCGTGGGATGTGAACTGGGGCGGCTACGCTCTGGGCGAGTGGGATACGTTTTTCGCGGCATACCTGGCGGCCGAATTCGATCGCGATCTCGCCTATGCGAACACGATTGAAATGCTTAATGAAATGACCCCGGCGGGTTTCGTGCCGAATTATTCGGCGCCCACCATGTCAAAGAGTTTTGACCGCTCCGAGCCGCCCATCGGTTCCTGGACCGCTCTGGAACTCTACAAAAAATTTCATGACCGCTGGTTCCTCGAAACCGTGTTCCCAGATTTGCTGCGTTGGAATCGCTGGTGGCAGCAGCATCGCGTGCAGGATGGCTACCTGGTCTGGGGCAGCGATCCCGTTGACGCGCGTCTATCGCTCGCTGCGGCGTCAGACGATTCCATCAACGCGCTGCTCGGCGCAAAACTCGAATCCGGCCTGGACAACCTGTGCATGTGGGACGGCACGGCCTTCGATCCCCAAACGCATCACATGCTTCTGGCGGACGTGGGGCTGATCAGCCTGTACATCATGGACTCCGATGCCCTGGCAACGATTGCCGAAATCCTTGGCCACACGCAAGAGGCTGGCGAACTGCAAGCGCGCGCGAAACTTTACCGCGGCAAACTGGCGGAACTTTGGAGCGAGCCGGACGCGCTCTATCTGGACAAAGACCTGCGCGATGGCAAGCCGTGGCCGCAATTCTCTCCCACGACCTTCTATCCGCTGCTGGCCCGCGCTGCCACGCCGCAGCAGGCCGAGCGGCTTGTGCAAGGGCATTTGCTTAACGAAAGAGAATTCTGGGGTGAATGGGTGATTCCCGCTTGCCCGCGCAATGCCCCTGCTTTCAAGGATCAGGATTATTGGCGCGGCCGCATCTGGGGCTCCATGAATTTTCTTGTCTACTTGGGATTGCGGAACTATGCTCTGCCCGAGGCGCGCCACGGGCTCGCGCAACGTTCGCGCGCGCTGCTGATGAAAGAGTGGAGCAGCAAACGCCATGTGCACGAAAACTACAACGGTTCCACGGGCGAGGGCGACGACGTTTCCAGCAGCGATCGTTTTTACCACTGGGGCGCCCTGCTCGGAATGATCTGGCTCCTGGATCAGCGCGATTTCGCGACGGGAGCCGCGAATTAGCAACGTCCGCTTGGGGTTGCAAGGCAGCGCAGTTTAACAAAGGACACTACTTACCATGACAGACTTTGCCCGGCTTCAGCCACAAGACATCAAGCAACTGCACCAGCAAGTCCGCGAAAACTACGATGCGTTCAAGGCGAAGGGCTTGAAGCTCAACCTGACGCGCGGCAAACCATCCTCGGCTCAGCTTGATCTGAGCACTGAACTGCTTTCGCTTCCAGGGTCCGCCGACTTTGTTGCCGAAGGCGGAACGGATTGCCGGAATTACGGCGGGCTGCAAGGGCTCGCCGAGGCGCGCAGGTTGTTTGCCGGGATTCTGGGCGCGCCGCCGGAAAACGTCGTCGTCGCCAATAATTCCAGCCTCGCGTTGATGCACGACACGGTGGTCTTCTCTTTGCTCAAGGGCACGTGCGACGGCGGCTCGCCTTGGTCCAAGCAGGGAGAGATTGCGTTCCTGTGCCCCGTGCCCGGCTACGATCGCCATTTCAAAATCTGCGAGGACTTTGGCATCCGCATGATTCCCGTGGTGCTCGGAGAAACGGGCCCGGACATCGCGCAAGTCGAAAAACTCGTAGCACACGACGCATCAGTCAAGGGCATGTGGTGCGTGCCGAAGTACAGCAATCCCACGGGCACCGTGTATTCCGATGCGATCATTGAGCGATTGGCAGCGATGCCAACAG
>Ga0209039_10002126_pt1 | contig 17266 bp, 18 predicted proteins | sample BogFormECP12_OM1_FD_188238 | JGI IMG/M metagenome (GOLD analysis project Ga0209039, IMG submission 188238) | Bog forest soil microbial communities from Calvert Island, British Columbia, Canada - ECP12_OM1 (SPAdes) (version 2) | ecosystem: Environmental > Aquatic > Freshwater > Wetlands > Bog ... | reverse complement strand
CTGAAGGTGTGGGAGGTGGAAAGCGGGCGCGAGCTACGCACCCTGCAAGGCCACACGGAGGCCGTCCTCGGCGTGGCGGTGAGTGGGGACGGGCGGCTGGCGGTTTCCGCTTCTGCTGACCACACGCTGAAGGTGTGGGAGGTGGAAAGCGAGCGCGAGCTGCGTAGTCTGCAAGGCCACTCTAATGTTGTCCGTGGCGTGGCGGTAAGTGGAGACGGGCGGCTGGCGGTCTCCGCTTCTTTTGACCACACGCTGAAGGTGTGGGAGCTTGCCAGCGGGCGCGAGCTGCGCACCCTCACCGGCCACTCGGGTTATGTCAACTCGGTGGCGGTGACGCCGGACGGCCAGTGGGCAGTCTCGGCGTCTGCTGATGGGACGCTGAAGGTGTGGGAACTGGATATCCAGGCCTCGGGGCAGAAAGCGACTTCGGGTGTAGAATCCGGCCTTATGGAATTTGCAAGCGTGTTGGCGCACGCCGTCGATACCTTCGGGTCGCGCGAGCGCGCCGATGCGTGGTTTCGCCGACCCAATCCACGTTTACGTGATCGCACACCGCTTGAAATGCTGGAGACCGACACTGGCAGGCGCACTGTCGAAGAGCTTCTCGTCCAGATCGATGAAGGCATGTTCGTCTGATGTAAGTTTCGATCCGCATATCCACTACGTGTGAAACATGATGCTTTGGCGAATCAGCCGCCATCGCGACTTGAGCGGCGCAGGCGGACTGCACGCTCCTGGCCGTTGGCACGAGCGAGGGATGCGTCTGGTCTATCTTGCCGATTCGCCGGCAGGAGCCCTGCGTTCATACCAGCGCTGGGGATGTTCCCCCAAGCTACATCCTGCTTGCTATTTCCGTGGCGGAGGACATCTCTATCGAAGTCGTGGATGTGAATAAGCTGCCTTCCGATTGGGCAGACAGCCCCGGGGTCACCCGCGAGATCGGCTCGGCATGGCTCCGCTCCCATCGTTCGGCTCTCCTGCGGGTCCCGAGCGCTTTGGTTCCTGCCACCTTCAATTACCTGCTCAATCCGCTCCATGCCGACGCTGCGCGACTGCGCATCCAATCAGTTTACGAATATCCGTTCGACCCGAGAATCAAGAAATGAAGATCCTCTGTGCCCGGCCATTAGGCCGGAAATGTCGAATCCGGATTCTGTTTGGCCTGCGCGCGTGGCTGGTACTTACGGTCCTCTGCCTTGCTCCGCTGCTGCACGCGCAAGGGCGCGCCGAGTGTTCTGTCGTCCAATCAGCGATTCTCGCGCGCCCGGTGCACTATTGTGCGTATCTTCCGGCGAGTTTCGATCAAGACAAGGCGCGACAGTTTCCTGTTCTGTACTACCTGCACGGATTGGGCGATAACGAACAGTCGTTGCTGAATTCCGGCGGGTGGGATCTCATCGAAGACCTCCGCCGCCAAGGCAAGATCGGCGATTTCGTCGTGCTTGCGCCCAGCGGCGGACACACGTTCTTCCTGAACTCGGCCGATGGCAAGGTGCGCTACGAGGACTTTCTGACCAAAGAATTCATGCCGCAGATGGAGAAGAAGTACCGGGTTGAGGGCGGGCGCAGGACGCGCGGCATCACGGGCGTCTCTATGGGCGGCTTTGGTGCGCTGCGTCTTGCTTTCAAATATCCCCAACAGTTCGCAGCCGTAAGTGCGCAAATGCCGGCGCTGATCGCTGAAATTCCCGCAAACTTCGCTTCTGGCGGACCGGGTTCGCCCGGCTCCATGATGGGCGACGTATTTGACAGCCCCGTCAATCTTGCCTACTTCGAGCGCAATAACGTCTTTTACTTCGCGAAAAGCGATCCCGCTTCCGAGCTCAAGCGCATGAAGATTTACTTCAACGTAGGCAACAACGATGACTACGGATTCGAGCAGGGAGCGGAGAAATTGCATCAACTGCTAGACTCACGCGGTATTCCGAACGAATTTCATATTTACCCCGGGCGGCACGATCCGCAGTTCGCCATTCGCTACTTCGGAGATGTCGTGCAGTTTCAGTGGAAGGGAATTGGAAACTAACGAGGATTCCGTTCCCGGCGAAAAGGGCTCCCCTGGCCTCGCCAACTGATACTCTTGACACGGCGAGTGCCTCGCGGCGATTGACTTCTGCAGGGAGCCAGCAGGGCGCTTCGCAGAGACACCCACCGAAGGGAAGATCATTGGATCAGTCCGCTGTAACAACCCTCCACCCAGCCTCAAGCAGACCGAACAAGCGACCGGTTGTAGCCCCGGGACCAGGAATTTCTTGCTTTGATTGCAGGAGGCGATGCAGCCGTTTACTCGGCGGGATACGCGTTCAACGTTGCTCCCGTGACCGACAATCAGCCTTTCTTCTTTTTCACGCTGAAGCTCTCCAACATCTTTCATCCCGTCCGGGCAGGGAAGGGCATGGATTGGAAAGTGAACATGGGGGTGCTCGTGCGGTTCGCGCTGCTGGCGATTTCGGCATTGGCGGTGCTGGCTTTCCTCATCGTTCCGTGCTCTGGCGGGTAGTGCACGCGGTATTGAGAAGCTGCCGCTGTTGTGCTTCGTGGCCATCGGCCTGCGCTATATTCTCACTGAGATGGTGCTCATCCAGCGCTTTGTACTGTTTCTGGGGCATCCAACGTATGCGATTACCGTGGTTGTTTTTCTCATGCTTCTGGCCAGTGGCCTGGGCAGTCTAACGTCCCAATCATGGATGAGAACAGAGTCTCGATGGCTGGCCGTGATTCTCGCTATCGTGGCGGTCAGCGCGGCTTACTGCTTCGTTCTGCCGTCGTTGCTCACGCCCCTGGTGGGTTTGGGGACAGGGATCAAGCTGATGTTGAGTGCGCTGCTGATCGCGCCGTTGGCGTTCCTAATGGGGATGCCGTTCCCCACCGGATTGCGGGCGCTGGCCCGGAGGCATGGAGGCAGCGTGGAGTGGGCATGGGCACTGAATGCGGCAGCCAGCGTCCTGGGATCGGCTCTTGCCATCGTTATCGCACTGCAGTTTGGATTAACCGCGGTCCTGCTGACTGCCGCCGCCATTTACGCGCTCAGTGCCGCGCTCAGTTATTCGCTGAAATTGCGGACTGTCGATCCGGAGAATGGACTCTCACCGGCAGATGCTACTCCACATCGATCGCGCCAGGCGTAAGCAGCATGTGATCGATGGCGACGGCTAATCCGAAGAAGAAGAATACCGCCATGACGAGTGGCTCCTCGCCGAGGTTGTAGTGTACCAGTGAGGTGGTGAGGAAGCCCGCGAAGCCCGCGAGGACAGCCGTCACAACCGCGGTAGCGAATCGGCTGCGGACGCCCACCTTGCTGATGACACGCGCGAGGAACACGATATAGGCCACGACGAACCAAAGCCACGCCGCCAGCGTCGTCAGGCCGCGTTCCACTGCGATCTGCAATGGTGTTGAATGGAAATGCGCAACCACGTGATACTGGATGAAGCCACGAATGTTCCACTCCAGCCAGTGAAGCCGCACCGTCTCCATACCAACGCCGAACCACGGATGCTGGCGCACCAGGCGCAATCCATCTTCCCAGATGAGTATCCGGAACTGGGTGCCAATGTCGTTGGTGCTTGTCCAATTGATGCCGCGGCTGTGATGAACCCACAGCGCGGCACAAGTCATGAGCACCGCCAGGGCCGCCGCTGCCCATATTCTGGTTTGCTTGCCAGTTAGTATGAACAACGCGATGAAGCAACCAAGAGCAAGGCCAACCAGCGCGGCGCGGGTCTCGGTCGCCACCAAAGCGACCGTCACGGCCAGGAAGATGGTACCGTACAGCAAGCGCAGCCCTCGTTTCCCGGGCCGGACACTCAAGAACATGGTCCACGCCAAGCAGCCCAGTTGCATGAGTATCTCAGCAAATACCACGCGGTGTCCCAACGTGCCTTTTGCCCGGATGGGCTTGCCCCGGTCGAGTTTCATCGATGCAGTTCTGAGTCCCGATAGCACAAAATCTCTGGGAGTGGCTGTGGTCGCGCCCGTATCCAGCCCAAGCCCGCGCAGATATCGCACCGTAACTCTCGCGGTGGACGGAGTCCGTTCGATTGCGCGTGTCAACTGCTCCGGCGTATGTACCGTGTAACCGTTGAACGATGTCACGATGTCGTCCGGTTGGAAACCCGCCTCAGCCATCCGCGATCCGGCCGGAAACTCCGCCAGGCGCACTCCGACGCCATAGCTGTATTGCCACCCGGTGTACACCGCGGCTCCAAATCCGGAGAGAACCAGCAGTATCACCAACCAACGGACTTGCGACAGCCGCTTCAGGTTCTGCGCAAACACAATGCCCACCATGACGAGGCAGACTAATTTCATCCGGTCCCAGCTCAAGTACGGATCGGGCGACAGCATGGTTGAGATCGCGCTCAACGTCACATAGGCCAGCAGAGGAGCAGCCAACGGCTGCCGGAAAGGCCGTACGCGCTCGATTGCAAGTTTGAGCAACCACAGAACGAACGCGATCTTCCATGATCTCTCCGCGCCCTTGATGGAGTGTGGCAGTGTGATGGCAAACAACAGCAGGAAACCGAAGATGGCGGGATCGAGGAAGCGTGTCCAACGTGACTGATTTGCGTCCAAATTGATACCAGAACTATTGCCTGAGACCGCGGACTGCATTGCCTCTGGGGCGGAACTACGCTGTGCAGTAGCCATGGAACGAGTCTTACTACGCCTATCTTACCCGCAAAACTCAAAGCACGGCTGCGGTGCGCCCATCAGCGGACGAAGTCGGGTCCGGCGCGCGCGCTCGACAATCTGCCAGCATCCGTAGTCGGAGCGATGGCGTGGCAGTCTGCCTTCGGTCAGCAAAATGAATCCAGCGCAATTCGCACGAGAATGCCATCCCAGCCATCCGTCGGAAAACACGACCGTTAGGCTCCATGTACGTGCTTACATTTCAGCACGAAATGCCCGCAAATCGGTGTACAATCTCCTTATAGCTGGGCCGTTCGATCTCCAGCGCCCTAGGTCTGATTCCATTTGGGGGCCCCGGTAAAGGCCTCCTGAACGATTCCAGACGGTTTTCGTCCAGAACGCCTGTTCGACGAAGACAAAGAAGACCACCCAGGACCTGCCGTGTTCGATCGACGTTCCAAGTTTCTGAGCACCGTGACCCTGCTCCAAGACCTGGCCGTGACGGCTGTGGCCTTCGCATTGGCCTACGTGCTGCGCACTTTCCTGGTGCAATTTGAGTTCTTCAGCCAGCACCTGCCGGGTATTTTTCCCTTCGGCCATTATTTGCCGCTGATGGTGGCGTTCCTGTTGGCATGGGCTGTCGTGGGCTATGCCTCCGGGTTCTATCGGGACTTGGAGATGTCGGGCCCGATTCAGCTAGTTTTGAACCTGTTGAACCAGCTTGCCATCGTGTTGGTCATCATCTACGCCGGGCTCTACCTCTTTCGCTTCATCTTCATCGACATTAGCCGCACTTACGTCCTGCTGATCGGGGTGGTGGACTTTGTCCTCCTGGTGGTCGGACGCTACCTGTCGTACAACGGCATCGCGTGGATGCGAAAACGCCTGGGGCGATACCACTACTTCCTCATTGTGGGATGCGGAACCCGGGCGCGTGAGATGGCGACGCTTATCGAAGAGACCCGCGGTATGGGGCTCCGCCTGGTCGGCTTCGTTGACCCCAACAGCGAGGGCTCCATGCTTGGCGACAGGTTTGGCCACTACGACGTCTTTCCGCCCAGTGAGCTGGAGCAGGTTCTGCAGGACAAGGTCATCGACGAGGTCGTGTTTGCCGTCAACATGCAGGAGCTCGCACGACTGGAGCCACTCATGGAGCACTGCGCCAACGTTGGCGTGAAGATTCGGATGCAACTGGAGTTTCTGCCGGAGGCGTATTCGCGCATCTACCTGGAGAATTTCCACGACGTCCCGTTGCTCAGCCTCTCCAGCGCGCCGGAGAGCGAACTGCTCCTGTTCTTCAAGCGGGTTTTCGACGTAGTTGTTGCGGCGTCCTCGTTGGTGGTGCTATCTCCCTTGATGCTTGCGATTGCGGCTGCGATCCGGATCACTTCGCCAGGGGAAGTGCTCTTCCGGCAGACGCGCTGCGGCCTGGGTGGCCGCAGATTTACGCTCTACAAGTTTCGTTCGATGGTGAACAACGCTGAACAATTGCGGGCTGAACTCCACCAGCTCAATGAACTCGACGGGCATGCGTTCAAGATCAGCGATGACCCGCGCATCACGCCCGTAGGCCGTCTTCTGCGCCGCTTCAGCCTCGATGAACTACCGCAGTTTTGGAACATTCTGCGCGGCGACATGTCGTTCGTGGGTCCACGTCCGGCGGTCCCCGACGAAGTTGAGAAGTACGAGCCGTGGCAGCGCCGCCGGCTGCGGATGCGTCCTGGCCTGACCTGTATTTGGGTCATCGAGGGCCGCAGCAACATTGAGTTCCACCGCTGGATCCAGCTCGACCTCGCCTATATCGACAACTGGTCGCTGTGGCTGGACGCCAAGATCTTCCTCCGCACGATTCCGATCGTCATTTCAGGCCGGGGTGCATACTAAGGGCTGATGGTCTCAGTCCTCATCGTCACTTGGAACTCGGCCCAATATCTCCAGCAATGCTTCGCGTCCCTCGATCGACAGGACTACCGCGACTGGGAAGTAGTCGTCATCGACAACGCCTCCGCCGACAGCACGCGAGAACTCTTGCAGCCGCGGGAATCGCAGTGGCGTGTGATTTACAACGACCGCAATGTCGGCTTCGCTGCCGGACAGAACCAGGCCATTCGTGCTGCGAAAGGGGAGTTTCTGCTCTGCCTGAATCCCGACGTGATGCTGGCTGACGATTTTGTGGGACGCCTGGTGGAGGTAGCCTTCACACATCCCGAGGCCGGTTCGATCTGCGGCAAGCTGCTGCGCTGGGATCCTACGAACGATCGACACCAGACGCGAATCGTCGATTCCACAGGTATTTACTTCACCCGCAACATGCGACATCTTGACCGCGGCGCGGACGAGACGGACAACGGCCAGTACGATCGCGCTCAGTACGTGTTTGGAGCCACCGGCGCGGCGGCCATGTTTCGGCGCTCGTTCGTGGAAGCTGTTTCGGTGGACGGCGAATTTTTCGATGAGGACTTCTTCTCGTATCGCGAGGACGCGGATCTTGCCTGGCGGGCGCAAGTCATGGGCTGGAAGTGCGTTTACACTCCGGAGGCGGTGGCCTGGCACGTGCGCCGGGTCACGCCCGAGCGACGCGAACAATTACCGCTGCTCATCAACTGGCATTCGGTGAAGAACCGTTTCCTCATGCGCGGCAAGAATGCTTCCGGCTGGCTCTGCAGGAAGTTGTTATGGCCCGTGGCGTGGCGCGACCTCATGATCATTGGCTATGCCGTGGTGCGCGACCGCCGATTGCTCTCGGCGATTGCCTATCCCTGGAGAGTGCTCGACAGCATCCGCCGCAAGCGGACCATCATCCAAGCGCGGCGCAAGGTCTCAGACCATGACTTGATCTGGTGGTTCAGTAACACACCGCGAGGAGTTGACGTCAACTTGTCAACCCCGTCGCTGTCCATCTCTGGGGACCGGCCTTGAAGATCGCGATCGTTGGCACGCGGGGCATTCCCAATCACTACGGCGGATTCGAGCAGTTCGCCGAGAAGGTTAGCTCGACCCTGACGGACCGCGGCCACGAGGTCACCGTGTATTGCCGCAAACCGTTCACTTTGCCGGACGACGTATACGACCGGCGCGTGCGGCGGGTCATCCTGCCCAGCATCCATCAGAAGCATCTCGATACGTGGTCAAGCGGTCTGATTTGCACGGCGCACGCGGCATTCAGCAGCAACGATGTTGTGCTGCTTTGCAATGTCGCCAACAGTCCATTCGCGTGGTTCCCACGCCTGTTTGGGAAGCCGGTGGTGCTGAACGTCGATGGTCTCGACCGTGAGCGCGGGAAATGGAATGCACTCGGCCAGGCGGCCCTGCACTTCTGCGAATGGCTGTCGGTGTTCACGCCCACCCGCGTGGTGACCGACGCCGCGCGAATCCAGGATTACTACCGGAAGCGCTATCGCAAGCAATCGACGCTGATCGGATACGGCTCCGAAATCCCGCCCGGCGAGCACAAAATTGATGGATTCAATCTGCAACCGGGATGCTACGTGCTGTATGTCAGCCGTCTCGAGCCGGAGAATAATCCTGACCTCGTGCTGAATGCGTGGCGCAAGGTGCGCAGCGACTGGCCGCTGGTGATGGTCGGCGATAACCGCTACGACAGCAGTTACGTCGAACGCCTTAAGGATCTGGCTGACGAACGCGTGGTTTTTCCGGGAGCGATCTACGGCGAGGGCTATTGGGCGCTGCAGAAATATGCTGGCATCTTTGTGTTTGCATGTGAAGTGGGCGGCGTACACCCCGCGCTCATCGAAGCCATGGCCGCGCAGAACGCGGTGCTCTACCTGGATTCCCCTGAGAACAACGATACCGCGGGGGACACCGCGATTCGATTCAGCAAGTCGACCGACGATCTCGCGGCGAAGTTGCGGGCGCTGCTGGATGACCCTGCGGCGCGCCAGAAGTGGGCTGCTCGCGCCGGCGCGCGCGCCCGCCAACTGTATCGCTGGGATGAGGTTGCTGAACAGTACGAGAAGCTGTTCGAGGAAGTACTGCGCCGGGGATGACTCTATGTTGTCCGTTTGTAGTTAGCCGGATCGCCCAGGCCGATCGCCCACCGCGCCACGCACGCGTAGCTGCGAATGGGCTCTCCCGGAGGAAGATCGCGCGGTCCGCCGCCGAACAGGGACACGAGCATGCGTAGTAGCATTCCCTTGAAGATCGCGAGCCGCAGAATCACCACCTTCGCGGCCGAAAAGTGCTTCCGGGCGTAACGCACCATGTTCTGGTACCAGTACATCTGCTTGTCGCGGAACGCGAGTTGTCCCACGCTGTGGGCCCCACTGTGATGGAAACGCGCACTCGGACAATAGACGATCAACCCGCCGTGATCCAGTAATCGCTTGCAAAAATCCACGTCCTCAAACCAAACCGGGTAGAACGCTGGATCCATGCCGCCCACTGAATTCCACGCCTTACTCTTAACCGCCAGGCACGCACCTGCTGGCTGCTCGATCTGCTGTTGCTTCAAATAGTCGACGTCGAGGCAGCGGTAATGGCGATTCACCGGGTTCCCCGGCCACGCCTGATTCACCAGGAGCACTTCGAACAACAGGCTGGTCAGCGTTGGAATCGTGCGGAACGCGAAGCCCTTGGCGGGTTGGCCATCGCTCTGCAGCAGGGCGCCGCCGGCCGCGCCCGCCCCGGACGTTTCCAGGCACGCCAGCATTGCGTCGATGGCTCCCGGTTCTGCCACCACATCCGGGTTGAGAATCAGCAACACGTCACCGCTGGAGGCGCGTACTCCCTGATTTACTCCCGCACCGAATCCGATGTTGCGCGAAATGGTGACCAATTGTAGAGGTATCTGTTCTGCCAACGACTTAACGCGCGCGACGGTGTCGTCCTGCGAAGCATTGTCCACCACGATGATTTCGCAGTCCTGCGACGACAGCGCGCGCAGACACGCCTCAATCTGCGCGCCGGAGTTGTACGTCACGAGGATGACTGAGCAGTGAGGCATGATCAGGAACCACGGATTATAATCTTCCTTTCTCATCATCCACTGTCATCGCGGCGCATCAGCCCATGCGCCATCCTTGAGGCCTCGCTTGGAAATCGTCGAAACCTCCCTCCTCGGTGTGCTCCTGATCAAGCCGCGCGTCTTCCAGGACCCGCGCGGGTTCTTCATGGAAACCTATCGTGCCGATGCGCTGGCTGCGGTTGGAGTGCACGAGACGTTTGTGCAGGACAACCATTCGCGCTCGTCACGTGGCGTTCTGCGCGGATTGCACTACCAGTTGCGTCATGCCCAGGCCAAGCTGTGCCGCGTGGTGTCGGGCGAAGTCCTCGACATTGCCGTCGATATTCGCGTGGGCTCACCGAATTTCGGAAAGTGGGTAGGCGCCGTGCTGTCCGCCGAAAACTGTCACGCCCTGTACCTTCCCAAGGGTTTTGCTCACGGATTTGTAGTGCGCTCTGAGACTGCGGACTTCCTTTACAAGTGCAGCGACTACTATGACGCGGCCGACGACTGCGGCGTGCTGTGGAATGATCCCGCGCTCGGCATCGACTGGGACACGCCCTCGCCGATATTGTCCGCCAAGGACCAGGGCCATCTGCCGCTCGCCCAGATCTCGCTCGACCGATTGCCGGTCTACCAGCCATGAGCTTGCGACTGCTGATCACAGGGGCTACCGGACAAATCGGATGGCAGTTGCAGCGCACCCTGGCTTCACTGGGCGAGGTGATGGCGTGTAGGCGTGCGCAGGTTGATCTCGCGGATCCGGAAGCGACTGCAAAGTTTGTGCGCGACCTCGCGCCCGACGTTGTCGTCAATGCCGCGGCGTACACCGCAGTCGACAAGGCCGAGAGCGAACCTGAACTGGCACATACCGTGAACGCGGTTGCACCCGCGCGGATCGCCGAAGAGTTGGCGCGTACGGGCGGCCTGCTGATCCACTATTCCACCGACTACGTCTTTGACGGCGCCAAGCCCGACCCTTACGAGGAAACCGATCCCACGGGGCCGCTCAACGTTTACGGCCGCAGCAAACTGGCAGGCGAGCAAATGATCGCGGCCAGCGGCTGCGCCCACATAATCTTAAGAACTACGTGGGTTTACGACATTCGCGGCAAGAACTTTCTGCGGACGGCGTTGCGCCTGGCTCGCGAGAGGGAAGAGTTACGCATGGTCGGCGATCAGCACGGCGCTCCGACATGGGCGCGCACAATCGCCGAGAGCACCGCGCAGATCGTCGCCCGCTGCGCACAACGGCGCAATTCGACAGGATGGGGATACGGCGGGGTCTTCCATCTCACAGCCGCGGGCCAGACGACCTGGGCCGGCTTCGCTGAGCAGATTCTTGAGGACTACGATTCACTGGCGTCCTGGCCCGCCGACACCGGAGAGTTCGGATCACCCCTGGTGGCCAAGCGAGTCGTCGCCATCACCAGTGAACAGTTCAGGGCCCCTGCGCGGAGACCCCATAATTCGGTGCTGTCCAATGCCAAATTGCTCTCAACCTTTGCCCTGCGGTTGCCGGATTGGCATGTCCAATTGCGCCTCGCCTTGCAGGATGCAATTCGCTGATCATCAGCCCCGCCAACAATAGAAAAAAAGAAAGGGCTGCCCTCTGGCCGCCCAGTCTCGTCCAACGGAGAAATCCTTTTACGGCTCCAAAACGTGCTTCGCAGTATCGCCGCGGAAGGTCATTTCGACCAGTACTCGCTCGTTCTTCGCGTTCTCGGTATAACGCTGCTCGGTGGTCTTCGCTTTTTCGTTCAATGGCACCAGGTTGCACTTTGCCTTGGCCTCAGCCTTGCCGCCGATCTGCTTGAAGATCATGATGTGCTCGGTGCCCTGCATCTCGTGCGAAATTTTGTAATCGCCGGCAGGGAGCAGGCTTCCTCCCACAAGGGTTGGGGCCGTAAAGCTGATTTCCTGCTTGAGCGCAACGCCGGCCATCGCGTTGTCGGTCGCCGTCAGCAGCGTCACGCCGCCCAGCACCAGCGCTGCCAGAAGGATAACGAACATACGTTTCTGCATTTGCATAAAACCTCCAAAAATCCCGCACGTTTGCGGGCCCGTATAAATCCAAACTAAGTTTAGAACGCAGCCGCCATGGGGGCAGTGAGGTGCATCACATTAAGGTGTGAGAGTGAACCAAATGTTTCAGGCAGTTGCCGCGAGCGACTCAGCGATCAGGGAAAGAGACCGAAATCGGGCGGATCGTTGGCGTTTGCGGTGTCTTCGTGGAGTTCGTTCTGAAGCCGCGCGGCCATCGATTCGAAGTTCCTGCGGCCCAGCGTTTCAATCAGACCACCCGCCATGAGCGCCAGCGTTCCGTCCACCGAGACTTCGCCCTGCCAGTTCACCTCGGTTGCCGCCTCCGTGGGAGCGATACTATATTGCATGGCGAAGTTGAGCTGGCTCCCGGCCACAATTCCCTGCCCCCGGTACTTAACGCGAGTGGGCCGCACGGCGTCGCGCAACTCCATCGCCAGGTTGACGTGACCGCTGATCTGCCCCACTACGATGCTGATCCGCAAGGTGAAATGGATAGCGTCCTGAATCGACAGGCTTTCGAAATCCGGAAGCAGCGGCCCGAAGCGTAGCGGGTCCGCCACGACATCGAACACGTCTTCCGCGCTGCGGTTGGTGAGGAACGTCCCGGAATGATTCATGACGATGTTTGGCCCAGTCGACTCTCTTTTGCGATGGCGGCCAGCGCGTATCGTAACAGACGCGTGCCGGCTGCATTCTGCTCACTTCTGCTGTTGCAATCAAAGCGCGGCGCTCAGGTATAGTGGGCGAGAGAGACAGACCCACACGCCCAATGAACGATTCATTCGAAGTCACATCGCAGGAATTTCGCGCGGCCTTAGGACGCTTCAGTTCCGGGGTTACGGTGATTACCGTCGAGACGACTGTGGGCCAGGTGCACGGCATGACGGCGAGTTCGTTCTGCTCCGTATCGCTGCGGCCTCCGCTGATACTGGTCTGCGTCGATCACCTCGCCGAGACCTACCTGCATCTGCGCGAGCGCGGACGCTTTGGCGTGAGTGTTCTGAAGGAAGAGCAGGAAGCTCTGTCGGAGTTTTTTGCCGACCCCGAGCGCAACCCTGATGCCGCCCGCCGCCTCGGCATTCATTACAACCACATGAAAAGTGGGACACCTGTGGTGGCCAACACACTAGCCAACCTCGACTGCGAAATCGTGCAGGCCCACGCCGCGGGCGATCACACCATCTTTGTCGCTGAAGTCAAAGAAGTTACCGTCGCTGAAGGCTCCCCTCTCCTCTACTTTCGGGGACGTTATGGCGTTTGCCGAGAGCGCCAGGAACAGTAGCACTCACGGGCCACCCGAGGTCGCACGAAAGATGCGGCCGGCCGCGCATTGCGGTATCCTTCGAAGATATTAGGCCCGAAGCTTTCGTGCGTTCCGATTCGAATTTCCATGTCCGTCGAAGACATAAAGCGGCAACTACCAGAGGAGGCGTCCTCGGCTGATCTCATCGCGTTTTTGCGCGAGGTCCGCGATGGTCAACTCGTCTCGCGGGAGTCTGCGATCCAGTTCTTGAGCTGCGACCACGAAGTCCTGCCCGAGTTGCTGGCGACAGCTTGCTATCTGAAGGAACAGTACCGCCCAGGCATCATTACCTACTCGCGCAAAGTCTTTCTTCCGCTGACCAACCTGTGCCGCGACTACTGCGCCTACTGCACCTATCGGCGTGATCCCGGCCAGCCCGGCGCGCACACCATGTCGCCCGAACAGGTTTTAGAGGTCGCAAAACAGGGCGAAAAGCTCGGATGCACCGAGGCGCTTTTTTCGCTAGGCGACAAGCCCGAGGCGGAATTTCCGGAAATGCGGGACCTGCTGCGTAAACGCGGCTATCGCAGCACGCTGCATTACCTGGAAGCCATGTGCAACCTGGTGCTGCGCGAAACCTCGCTGCTGCCGCACTCCAACCCCGGCCTGATGAGCGCGACTTGGATCGAGCGCCTGCGCACTAGCAATCCCAGCCTCGGACTCATGCTGGAGACGACCAGCACCCGCCTCACGCAGAAGGGCAGCGCGCATGGCAACGCTCCCGACAAAATTCCGGTGCTGCGGCTCAAGACGATGGAAGACGCAGGCAAACTTGGCGTGCCATTTACCACCGGCATCCTGATCGGCATCGGAGAAACCCTCGAGGAGCGCGTTGACTCGCTGCTCGCCATCCAGCGCCTGCACCAGCGGTTCGGGCACGTCCAGGAAGTCATCATCCAGAACTTCCGTGCTAAGCCCGATATTCCAATGGCCAATTCGCCGGAGCCGGACACCGACGACCTGTTGCGCACGATTGCCGTAGCGCGCCTCTTGCTCCGCGACATGAACATTCAGGCGCCGCCCAACCTCACCGAAGTCCACTATGAGCGCCTTATGCAGGGCGGCATCGACGATTGGGGCGGAGTATCGCCACTGACTCCGGACTACATCAATCCCGAAGCACCGTGGCCGCACCTGTTGGACTTGCAGCGCCGCACCGAAGCTGCCGGGCAACAACTTCGGCAACGCCTGCCGGTGTATCCAGAATTCGTTTCGGGGGTGGTTGATCGCGGCGGTCTGCTGGCCGGTCGCCTGCTTGCTGCCTCTGACGAGCATGGCTATGCGAGGGCTGCGTAGATGATCGTCGTTCTCACTGGGGGGACCGGAGGCGCGAAACTCGTTCAGGGGCTGCATCACTCAGTCGCTCCCGAAAATCTAACCGTCATCGTCAACACTGGCGACGACATTGAATGGTGGGGGCTGCACGTTTCTCCCGACATCGACTCGATACTCTACGCGTTGGCAGACCTACTCAGCGTGGAGCGCGGATGGGGAATGGAGAATGAAAGTTTTCGCTGTCTTGAGCGCATGGCGCGTTTAGGTCAGCCCAACTGGTTTGGCCTCGGCGACCTCGATCTTGCGACCCATCTCGCCCGCACCGGTATGCTGCGCTCCGGCAAGTCTTTGAGTGCAGCGACGACGGAACTTGCCAGGAAAATGGGAATTCACGCTCGCGTTTTGCCCATGTCCGACAACCGCGTCGCAACCATGCTCGACACCGCCGATGGCACGCTGAACTTTCAGGAGTACTTCGTACGCGAACGGCACCAGGTTGACGTGCGTGCTGTGCGCTTCGAAGGCGCGGAGAACTCGCGACCAGCTCCCGGCGTGATCGACAGCATCGAGGCGGCGGAGGCAGTGATCCTGGCGCCGAGCAATCCCGTTACCAGCATCGGACCAATTCTCGCGGTGCCGGGCGTGCGAGAGGCGTTGCGTTGCACGGCGGCTCCCGTGGCGGCCGTCAGCCCGATCGTCGGCGGCGACGCTGTCTCCGGTCCTGCAGGCGCTTTGATGAAGCGCAAGGGTTGGCCCAGCACCATCGCGGGCGTAGCGCAGGCATACGAGGATTTTCTCGACGTCCTGGTGGTGGACCTGGAAGATCATGCCGACGCCGATCATCTGCGCGAAGGGAGCCTGCGTGTCGTCTGCACCAACATCGTGATGAAGTCGCTGGAGGACCGGTTGGAACTCGCGGACTTTGCCCTGAACGCCGCCCTCCAGGCTCGCGGAGTCAAGAGTTAGCCGATGCGCGCCGCCCTGCTGATTCCGGTCAAGGACCTCACCACCGCCAAGCAGCGGCTGGGAGAGGCTCTCGATCAAGCGCAGCGTTCGCAATTGGCGGAAGCCATGCTTCGCGACGTGATGAGCGCGGCCGCTGGCGTTACTGAACGACTCGACATCTTCCTCGCGACTGGCGACTCGCGCGCTCAAGTCATGGCGCGTAAGTTCAACTTCGGCGTCATCGTAGACAACCGCAACGAAAGCGAGACGGCTGCCATCGAAATGGCGACCGCGTGGTGCGAGCAGCGGCAATATGACACCACCGTTGTAGTGCCTAGTGACATTCCGCTGATCACCGCCGTCGAACTTCATCGTGTGCTCGATGCCGCTCCCCCGGAAGGGGCCGTGTTCGTGCCCGCCTACGACCGGCGCGGTAGTAACTGCATCCTTCGCCGTCCGGCGTCGATTATCCCGCTGCGGTTTGGTAATGACAGCTTCCTGCCCCACTGTGAGGCCATGAAGAAGACCGGCAAGCCGCTGGTCATTCTCGAAATGCCGGGCATCGGGCTCGACATCGACAATCCTCACGAGCTGGAATTGCTGGTGCAGCGCGACGGCGATACCCACGCCCAGCGCCTGCTCCGCTCCTGGGGCATCGCGTCACCGGACACGGAAGCATGGGAAGCGGACGGCTGATGCCGTCGCCTTTTGTGCCAGAGTCCACCGGCATGACCGAACTTCATGCCATCCCAGTTTGGGGGATCGGTGACGTGTTACCCGGCGATTCCATCGCTGACCTAATCGTCGATGCGCTCGCGCTTGGCGGATTCCGCCTGCACGTTGGTGACATTCTCGTGGTCAAGCACAAGATCGTTTCCAAGGCTGAAGGCCGTATGGTCTCGCTCGCTACGGTGAAACCATCGGCAGCCGCCAAACGCTTCGCATCGAAAAATGGCGTCGATTCCCGCGTCATCGAACTCGCCTTGCGCGAGGCTAAGCGGGTGGTCCGCAAGCAGCACGTGCTCATCACCGAGACGGCGCATGGCTTGGTCTGCGCCAATAGCGGTATCGACGTTTCCAACGTGGACGGCGGGAAGACCGCAGTGCTGTTGCCGCTCGATCCCGACCGCTCGGCAGCACGCATTCACCGTCAACTCAAGAAGCGCACCACACTGCACGTTGCTGTGATCATCGCCGACAGCTTCGGCCGCGCCTGGCGCGAGGGTCTGCACGAAGTCGCCATTGGCGTTGCCGGAATGAAGCCGATCCACGACTATCGCGGTCGCGTCGATGCTTACGGCTACAAGATGCACTCGACCGAGGAGTGCGTCGCCGATGAATTGGCATGCGTCGCGGGCCTGGTGTGCGGGAAAAATGCTCTGGTTCCGGCTTGTATAATTCGGGGGTACCAATATCGCCGCGGGAACGGCAGTGCGCGACAGATCGGCCGTCCCGCCGCGAGAGATTTGTTCCGCTGACCATCCGGTCTACAACCGGTGCAACCTACAAGCCAGCGCGGCGATTAAGACCGCGCACCGCGGGGAGCAGGGAACTGATGCAAGATCTGAGCTGGTGTAATCGGTGGACGCTGCAAGATAGCTCCTGGAACGCCGTCTGCGAGCAAATTTCTCCTGCCGTGCGCTCGTCGCTGGAGAAAGTTCTCGCTTCTCTCGACGGCGGTGCGCTGAGTCCCGAGGAGTGTGTTCGGCTCGCCCGCACGAAAGGCGTCGACCTGTTCGGGCTGGTGGTGGCCGCCAACGAAATCCGACGGCGGCTGGTCGGGGAAGTCATTAGCTACGTCGTCACCCGCAACATCAACTTCACCAACGTCTGCTTTGTGGGATGCAAGTTCTGCGCGTTCAGCGTGGCGCCGCGAGACCAGACTGCTTATTTCCTGACGCCCGAGGAAGTCGGCGACAAATCGCGCCAGGCCGAATCGTGGGGCGCAACCGAAGTTTGCATTCAAGGCGGACTGCCGCGCCAGCTGCCGCCCTTTTATTACCGCGACGTGCTGCGCGCGGTGAAATCAGCTACGCCCAAGATGCACGCCCACGCCTTCTCGCCCATGGAGATGGTGTACGGCACAGAACTCACCGGCATGC
>Ga0209039_10002125_pt1 | contig 17270 bp, 15 predicted proteins | sample BogFormECP12_OM1_FD_188238 | JGI IMG/M metagenome (GOLD analysis project Ga0209039, IMG submission 188238) | Bog forest soil microbial communities from Calvert Island, British Columbia, Canada - ECP12_OM1 (SPAdes) (version 2) | ecosystem: Environmental > Aquatic > Freshwater > Wetlands > Bog ... | reverse complement strand
GGAGTTCCTCGTAAAAGGATCGCAGGCCGGCGTTAAGTTCTGCGATTGGCTTTCCCGCCATGGAACCGGATGTATCCAGCAGCAGGAGGCAGGGACACCTGGGTTCGGGGTTTTCTGCGAAAGTAACTGGTCCCAGCGGCTGCTGATCATACATGGTGTCGTCACTCATCAGATCTCTCCTTCTCGTACTTATTATATTCAATAATCAACCGTATATCTTTGTTGAGCCTTGCAGGCCCGGATGGTTTTTGAAAAGGAATCGGAAGATCTTCCTTACCGATGAAAAGATGCGATCCCCGGGTATCAGGACGGCTTTTTCCTCTTCGTTCTTTGAGCAGCGTTTGACAGGTCTATCGGGAAATCTCCCTGATCCCTATAAAACCCCTCGTATTTTTACGAAGGATAGAACATGGAAAAGTTCCCTGCGGTTCTTTGGGAAAAAAGGAGGGGAGATTAATACCTTCTGCGCACGGCAATTCCGGCAACAGCACCACAGCCGATGAGCGCTGCGAGGGCGTCATAGCCGGGTGACTTTTTTGTGGGAGTGGCGATTTCAGCGTTCTGCTGTGCAAGCCAACTGTCGACCGAGGACGTCGTTGTTGATTCAGCACCGACCGCAAAGGTGGGTGCTGTGGTGAATATCGGGGTAGGAACCGTAGTCCCCCCTTCTGAGTCCACCGTTATGGTCTGGGGAGCAGTATTCGTGCTGCTCTCTCGCATCTTTTTGTAAAATATAATTTACATTTTGTGCTATATACATTCTGCCTTCATGGCACCACATATGAATTGCCTGAGTGGGGAACGCTCGCGGTGCCCTGCACTTACGAATGCCGGTTTTATCTCACCCATGTGGGCTGCTTTTTTCAATTTATAATTTTATAATGAATATTATGCCAATCCGGCAAATTGATCATCCTTTTATACCCCTTTATTTCCACTGGAGATTGGGGCAAATATTACCCTGTTTTAAGTACAACGCCCGGATCAGCGCTTATTTAAATAGTGTTTAAAGTGGGGCTGCAGCAAAGATATGAACCAAAAGAGAGCTCTTTTTAAATCCCGGAAGTATATTGAAGCACTTTTTTGGTCCACGGCAATTTTCCGATCACCCTCCGGGTTATCCCTATCCAAAGATTAACAAAAAAGCCCGGCTCAGGTTCTCCTGAGATCATCAGCGATGAAATATCCCTTCCTTATATCGATCCCTCATGGTGGCGATGAGATCCCGGCAGAGGTTGCCGGCCGGTTCGCTCTTTCGGAAAAGGAGATCTCCTGGTACTGTGATCCCTCGACCCGGACGCTCTTTGATTTCGGCCGGTCGGTGGAAGCAACGCTGGATACCGGGATCTCCCGGATGGTCATCGATCTTAACCGTCCTCCTCTGCCGCTCCCCCCCAAAGACCCGGACGGGATTATCAAGACACGAACTGTCGATGGCCGGCCGGTCTACCTGCCCGGGCAACTTCCTGACCTGCCCCTCATCCACCGGCTGATGATGAGATGGTATTTCCCTTATCACCAGCGCATCGATGAGATCATCGATCGTTATCCTGTGCGCATTGCGTTCGACTGCCATTCGATGCTGCCTTATGGATCGGCAGAACAGAATGATGCCGGCAAATGCCGGCCGCTCATCTGCCTGGGAAACTACGGTGACGAGAATGGCCAGGCAAAGCCCGGGAGCCTGACCACCTGTCCCCCGGACTGGATTGTGCATCTTGCAGAATCATTCCGGGAAGAGTTCTGCGGGACCGGTGAGGTGGCAATCAACACCCCGTTTTCCGGAGGATTTATATCGAACGCCCACTACTGGCGTAAAGGTATTCCCTGGATCCAGATAGAAGTGAACCGGGCACTTTATGAACGTGAAAATTCGCCGATCTCTCATTCCGCCGTAAGGGAAAAGCACGTCACTGAATTACGCCGCAGGATCTGGCAGATCCTGGCCCGGTTCTGGGATGCGATTCCTGCCGGGGAGCCGACGGAATAGGACCCACGAACATGCGGGATCCCGGGCAGGGGCGATACCCGGTCCGGAATTCACGTACTTCCGCCCCCTCATCCCGACCCATGCAGGTTTGTTCGTCATTTGACCATGGTCAGGCATCATGGGAGGTCTAGATTCCCTTTTTTTATAAAACAAGGTTTTATGCTTTGAACATTTGCGAAAAAGTCCGAAAATCCGGGAGCAGGAGGATATATACTTAAATGGGATCAGGTGAGAACAATCGTTAATGATCTCCCTGCTCTATGTCGATGACGAGCCGGCACTGCTGGATGTATGTCGGCTTTTTCTGGAGCAGGAGGGGGATATTTCCGTCGCTACAATAGCATCGGTAAGTGAAGCGCTCACCCTTATTGCCACGGGAAAGTTTGATGCCATCATATCCGACTACCAGATGCCTGAGATTGATGGCATTACGTTCCTTCGTACGATACGCAGGCAGCATCCTGATATGCCGTTTATCCTGTTTACCGGCAGAGGTCGCGAAGAGGTCGTTATCGAGGCTATCAACAGCGGTGCGGATTCCTATGTCCAGAAAGGAGGCGATCCACGATCCCAGTTCAAGGAGCTTACTCACCTGATCCGGCAGATCGTGCGGAGGAGAAAGGCAGAAACCGAGCTGCGTCTGATGAAGTTTTCCGTCGATCATGCATCTGAGGGCATTGTCTGGATGCGGATAAACGGCGAGATTACCTATTACAACGACGCCCTCTGCACCATGCTCGGCTATACGCCACAGGAATTTTCCGGTCTCTCTGTCACGGATATCAGGCCGGGGTTGTCCCATTATTCCCTGTCCTCCGGCTGGAGCACACTGCTTACCCGGAAATACGCTATCATAGAAGAGATTCTCATAAAAAAAGATGGATCGTTTCTCCCGGTCGAACTGGTGCTCAATTACAACGAACAAGGATCCGAATCGCAGATATTTGCGTTTGTCCGGGACATCAGTGAACGACGGCGCTCTGAGCAGGAATTAAAAGAAGCGTTCCACCAGCTGATGCTGAATGAAGACGGGCTGCAGCAGCAGTTCGAAGAGCTCAAAAAGAGCGATTATGCGATACGGGATATAGGGCAGCGGTACCAGATGCTTTACGGGGAAACCGAAGACTGGATCTGGGAGTGTAATCCTGACGGACGCATTACCAGCGCGAGTGAGCAGGTACAGGAGATCCTTGGCTACAGCTCTGCAGAAATGAGGGGAAAGACATTTGTCGATCTTCTGGCCCCGGGAGATGCGGCCCGGATCGTATCAGAACTTACTATGGTTATAGAAAAAAAAGAGGCGTTCCGGTCTCTCCTGCTGCGTGCAGTGCATTGGGACGGCCGGGAGGTAACGCTCGAGCTGACCGGGATGCCGGTACTTTCCCGGGAAGGGGTTTTTTCCGGATTTTACGGTATCGCGCGCGACGTCTCCCACAACAACCCTCCGTTGAACACCCACTCTGGCCGGGTACCCGGTTGCAGTTCTCTCATGGAGCAGACAGGCGATGCAATCTTTATTGCCGATGCGCAGAACGGTATGCTCATTGATGCAAACCAGAAAGCTCTCCATCTGGTGAAAAGGACTCTTCCTGAAATCCTCGCGATGCGGGAGTCCGCGCTCCACCCTGACGGTGGAGAAGGGCAGCAGTCGGACCAGATCCTGCAACAGTGCGAGAATGATTCAGGGGTTTTCGAAGAAGTGATTGTTGACCGGGACGGGAACCGTATACCGGTGATCGCGAGCACCAAGCTGCTTCAGGTAGCCGACCGTCAGCTCCGTATCGGGATATATCATGATATATCGGATCTCCGGGCCATCCAGGACACACTCAGGGAGAAAACCGGCGAGCTCGACCGGTTTTTCACGACCGGTCCTGACCTGCTCTGTATCCTTGATGCCGGCGGCAGGTTCTTACAGCTCAACCCTGCCGGTGAAGCCCTGCTCGGCTGTCCGGCGCGTAAAGAGGATGTCCGGTCGCTTGTTGAGATCGTGCATCCCGACGATCGTGCAGCAACCCGGACTATCCTCCAGCATATGGGATGGGGGGGAAAGGCGGTTACCTTTGTCAACCGGATTGCGTACCCGGATGGATCCTGCCGATGGCTCGAATGGCGGGCATTCATGTCAGGAAGAAAACAGATCTATGCAGTCGGACGTGATCTGACAGAGCAGAGAAAAGTGGAGCAGGCTCTTGCGCTTGCCAACCGCAAACTTAACCTGCTCGCGGATCTTACCCGCCACGATATCAGGAACAAGCTGACCGTGCTTGTGGGATATCTCGATCTTTTCCGGAACTGCCCTGCTGAACCGTACTTCTCGATGTACACGGAAAAGATCAACGAGACCGTTTCTGCCATTTCCGCTCAGGTGGAATTTACCCGGGTCTACCAGAACCTCGGCACGTCGTCCCCGGGATGGTTCAGTGTTGACGACCTGTTCTGCAAGGTCTGCCGACAGCTGGAAGTACCTTCTGGTTCGTTTTCATCCACGCCGGATGGGTGGGAGATTTTTACCGATCCTCTCATTGATCGGGTTTTTTATACGCTGGTGGATAATGCGTTCCGCCACGGTACGACCCTTACGGAGATCCGGCGCAGCGCATACGAGACTCCTGATGGCCTTGTGGTGGTGATCGAGGATAACGGAATCGGGATTGCGCAGGACGACAAGGAACGGATATTCGGCAAAGAACCCGGGAATTTTTCCGGCAACAGCCATAATCTGTTTCTCGTCCGTGAGATCCTTTCCATCACGGGTATTACGATCCGTGAGACCGGCAAGGCGGGAAAGGGCGCCCGCTTTGAGATGCATGTTCCAAAAGGGATATACAGGGTCTTTGTACCTGTGCCGGACCAGCGGAGCGGGCCACTCCCCGCCCCAGACTTTATCACCCCTACGCACCATAACCACACATCATGATCCGTGAAACACCGCAGGAGTTCCTGGACATCCTCAAGTCCTATGTCCCTGACGCCAACAAGCCGGCCGGTGTAGCCCGGCAGGAGTTCTCGGAATTTTTTGCAGAATTTCAGTCTGATGAGCGACCGGCCGTAGAACCGGTAGCGATTCGGGACGACCTGCGGGGAGTGTGGTGTTCGGTACCCGGGGCAGTGCCGGATCGAACCCTCCTCTTTTTCCATGGCGGTTTTTTCTCGGCGGGATCAACGGCTGACCATCTGGGATTCTGCGCTGAGCTCGCACGGGCTGCACAGGCCCGGGTCTTTTCGGTCGATTACCGGCTTGCGCCGGAGCATCCCTTCCCGGCACAGGCAGAAGATGCACTTGCTGCCTATCGCTTCCTTGCCCGCCATGGCTGCCCGCCGCACCGGATTATTCCTGTCGGACTGTCTTCGGGGGGGACCCTCGTGCTTGACCTGCTGCTTTCGCTGCGCGATCAGCACCTCCTGATGCCCCCGGCAGCCATCTGCATGTCCCCTGTAGTGGATCTCTCGTTTGGTGGGGATTCGGTGACCAGAAACCAGGCAAGTGACTGGCTTACTGCGGCCCGGCTTGCCGCGATACGCACCCAGTATCTCGCCGGCAGCGATCCGGGCGATCCGCGTGCTTCACCGGTCCATGCAAACCTTTCCGGGCTCCCCCGGCTCTATATCCAGGCCGGCTCCGGTGAACTCATGTTTGACGACATTTCTGCATTTGCAAAGAAGGCAACCTGGGCGGGCGTGCAGGCGAGGTTCGAGATCTGGGAGGGTATGTTCCACCTCTGGCAGATCTTTGGTAAACAGGTGCCTGAGGCCCGCGACGCGGTTGCCCGCGCCGGAACCTTCGTGAGGGAGACGTTCGGGAGGTAAGGCGCACCGGGCCGGGGTAGTCCGGAAAGTGGCAAAAAATCCGAATTTTTCTGTATTATCGGGAAGTTTTCCTTTCTTACTGATCTGCGCGATGAATTCCCCGGGAGTCGCGCCGGTTTTATGAGAAATTCCTTTCACGCCGGTGAGACTGGATGCCGGCCAATGAGGTAAAAAAACATTCATGCCATAGGACTGCAAATACCGGATCATGATAGACAGGATTATTCGTAGTTTCCGGCTGGTAAAAGCGAGCTGGCGGATCCTGATGGAGGATAAAAAACTCCTTGCATTCCCCATCATTTCCGGTATTGTCACCCTGCTTGTGATTGCAACCTTCATACCGATTGCATTCTTCTCGAACGGCTGGTTTTCTTTCTCCACAAATACCGTGGGCGGCATCGTCTCCCTCTTCATATTCTATCTCATCAGCTACTTTGTCGTGATCTTCTTTAACGTCGGTCTGATCAGCTGCGTTTATGCAAAGATGAACGGGAAGGATATGACGGTCAAAGAGGGGCTTGCCGCTGCAACCAGCCACCTTGGTTCTATCATTGCCTGGGCGGTCATCGGAGCGACTGTCGGCCTGATCCTGCATATGATTGAGGACCGGGCCGGGTTCCTTGGCCAGATTGTCGCCTCAATTATCGGCGGGGTCTGGAGTCTTGTTACCCTGTTTGTCGTGCCGGTGCTGGCATTTGAGGACAAAGGCGTCTTTTCGGCGATGAAGGAATCGCTGGAACTCTTCAAAAAGACCTGGGGTGAGAGCGTTGTCGGTACAATCTCGATCTCCCTCATTTTTGCCGCGATTGGGTTTGTCGGCCTGCTTCTGGTGCTCGGCACACTGTTTATCGAGAGTACAACGCTCTTTTTCGTCGCGCTCGCGCTCTTTATCGTGCTGATCGCCGTCCTTGCGATCCTGGCATCGGCAATGCAGGGGATTTTCACCGTGGCGTTGTACACGTATGCAAAGACCGGCTCGGTGCCAGGAATTATGCCCCCCGGTGTGATCGAGAGTGCGTTTGCCCCTTCAGGTCAGCAGCAGTTTGTCCCGGGCAACATCTGATCTCCCCTTTTTTGAATTTTACCGGATTCGTATCTCTGGTGGTCGTCAGGTCAGCACGATTGCCAGCGTTGAGAGTGCTGCGCGCTGTTTAATACGGAATGTTCTTTTCGGCCGCGTGAAATGCGTGGCCGGCGTCTCTTGCGGAATTTTCCTGGTCCTTGCGACCCGATTTTACGTTTGCGGGGGTGCTGACCCGATGCAAAGCTGGCATTTTTCGAAATGTCCGCCGGTGTAAACCATGACCGTTATTGATGCCCCTTTCCGGTATTGCCGCATACGTTCATCGTAGATCTTCTGAACATGCCGGAGCCGGTGCCGGGTGAACCATTCCTGCGTGCATTCCAGAAACCCGATCTGGTGGTCAAGGAATGCATGCTCATATTCCAGAGTCTCACGGGCAAGGGTGATGCATTCATCATCCGGGATCGCTGCCCCGTATTCGCCATGCCTGTCAAGACCGGAGATCTGGCGCCAGTCGATCTTTCCCTGTTCGTCAGGCTCCCGGTGGAGCATGTAGGGGTAGATCCGGCAGATGGCAAATCTGCGGTCATAGATCCTGCACCTGCCCTTTTCAAGAAACCAGCATGACCCTTCGGTATCTTCTCTCACCCTGAGCGCATAACCGGAGACATAGAATGAGCCGTTCTGGTCGCAGAACTCGGGATCCGGGGCCGGCTCGAGCGCATTGGGATCGATTTCCTTTACAGTCGCCACATCCCGGTCAAGCAGGAAGACATGGCCATTGAATGCCCGGGTGCAGCACTTCGCGCAGGCAGTACACCGGAACCCAACGTCCCGGATCACACCGGCAAGACGATCTGATGGGTACTCAAAAAGGGCGTTTTTTTCTGCCGTGAGGGCAGCAATACGGAAGGGTATAGGGATGAGGGAAACGATAACCACCGGTATGTACGCATGGGTAGGGCGGCACGGGATATTGTTTTTATGCAATTCTTCTGTGCTGATGGAGGACGGATGTGTCGATCCCCGTGAAGCTTATACTCCGGGAACTAAAAGAGAGAGGCCTATCGTTTTCGCATAAGCACCGTTCAGCCTTTTCCTTACTGCGGTTCGCTGACGTGGAGCGCAAGAGAATTGGCTGGTTATCTGGAATTGGTATAAAAAACAGCGCAACAGGAAATGTTCAGTACCGGATAAATAAAATATTCCCTGAATCCTGAATATTTTTCCTGATAAAAATTTTTGTTTGATCCTTCAGAGTACAGTACGCAACAGAGCGATGTTTTTTTCCAGTTTTGCAAGGATCTTTTCGCCATTCCGGTTCTGGGAAATCTTTTCTGTAGTGAAATTTTTGTCCAATCCGTATTTCACAAAAACTTCACCCTCCGTGTTGACATAGATATTATTGAGGACCCGCTGATCCCGAAACCGGTCAAAATCGTTGATCCCTTTCTGGGATAGTATTTCGCGTATTCGTTTCACTTTTCCGCGTTCATACGCACTCAGGTTTCTGGAACCTTTTGGCCGTCCTCGTGGCATATACAAAAAGTTTTGTCTGGATCTATATATATGAATAGGGTTCTTTGAGGGAGCCAGGGCTTTTCCCACTATAAAATTTAAAAGATAATCCGGGATCAAGGGAATAAATTAACCCGACTTAGACAGTGAATTTCCCAAAAAACGGCAAAATTGTGGGATTTTGTTTGAGTTTTGCATATAAAAAAAGATATGCGCGGGAGCAAAGAAACCCCCACAAAAAATTGTAGCACTTTACGAACCGACCACAATGGGTGTCTGCTTCTCGGGTGCTTTTTTCTGTACCGGTGGTTTTGGGGGTGGGGCAGCATGCGCGGGATCTTTTGGTTTTTCCTCATGATGCCCGGTCAGGATCCTGTTCTGGTGAGCGATCGCCGAAAGGATCTGCCTGCTTACGTCAAGGTTCTCCTTGGTGAGCGCTGCCATATCACTCATGATCTTTGTCTGCTCGGCGATCAGTACCTGGATCTCCCGGGAATTTGGAGTCCCGGGTTCTGCCTGCGAAAGAAGCTGCGGCCGTTTTTTGGCAAATTCGCTCCGGCGTTTCCATATCTTGCTGATACTGTCGAGGCCTTTTTTTGTATCCGGGAATACTTTGAGATACTGCTCGTAAAATTCGTGGCTGTCCCTGCACTTGAGGACGAGATCAATCTCTGCCTCCTCAACTACCTGGTATTTTCGGGCTGGGGTTTTCTGCATAGCTATACATTCACTAAGTCTACCATGCGGGAAAAAAGAATTGTGGTTCATGCATATCTGCTGATTCCCTGAAAAACGGAGATGCAAAACCGGCAAGCGAAAGAGAGTGATAGTTTTCTGTATTTTATAGTATCATTTCGGAGATGACAGGGCCGGCTTCGGACAACACCCGGGGTTGTCGCAGCCTGTAGGTTTGCAAGCGGTGCCTATCGGATGATCTGAATCGGAATCCGCTACAAGGCAGGGCTCAGTGCATGAGGGAACGGGGAGTATCGTCTGGTAATGCAGCGGTTATTTTCACCCCGCCCGCCCATCTGCATAAAAGACCGGCATCGCACCATTCATTATGGCGTTTGAAGATATCCTCGGTTATGTTATCATAGCGCTGGTCGCCGGGTTTTTGCTTGGCTGGCTCTTTGTAAAAGCGCAGATTAACGCCATCGAGCAGCGTTACCGGGCGGACCTTGAGCGATGGAAAACGGAATCTGCAGCAGAGATTCGGAAAGACTCGGTCAACCGCTCCCGCTCGACCCTGAAAGGGAAGATCGCAGAACAGATGGCACCCCTGCTGCCCTCGTTTGGATATCTTCCGGCCGATGCCCGTTTCATCGGTTCTCCAATCGATTACATCATTTTCGATGGCCTTTCATCAGTTGCCGATGAAAAGGGGTCAAGTATCAGGATTGTTTTTATGGATGTGAAGCACGGCAGTGCTACCCTTTCCCGGACCCAGCGGATAATAAAAAAAGCCGTTGAGGAAAAGGCGGTTGAATGGCAGACCCTTCACTTTGAGGATGACCAATAATATGTGTCTGGTGAAGGACCCGTGCAGATCAGGAGTTTAAGAAAGGCCGATGTCTACCAGAAAAAAGCTATTCCTTTTTCGATTAAATCCGACAGGCAACATGTCTCATTACCGCGCGGAACTCACAGGGCACAAAGGGGATTGTTGTGTTTCTCCAAACGTAATCCTTTAAGAAAGACACACCGGTAGACGGACCGACCTAGCCCGGTGGTCCTGGCGTCTGGTTACTGGATATCGTGGGATAAAAAAAGATTAGTTGTAAGATCGGAAGGGAACATACTTGTCAACGATCTTGACCCTGTCTCCATGGGGGGTTATTACCCAGACTTCGGCCCGGTCGTTATTGCCGGTCGTCCCCGGGAGACTGACAGTCTGACCTACGGACAGGGGCTGCGTCATATTGCCGATCTCAACGGTACCATCGGAACGGGTGAGCATGACATCGATTTCAGGAATCAGATTCATACCCATACCACCATTGAAGGTGTAAATTACCTGCGGGTTGACAGACTGCCCGTTGCTCTGCACCTGGACACTGACCGCCCAGTTGCTTTGTATTGTATCGGTGGGGCCCGGTGTAGCGGGTACAAATGTGGTTGGTACAGCAGTGGCAGTGGTAACTGGTACTGTAGTTGGTTCGGTCGTGGGAACCGGGGTTGCCTGCGGGGCTGCGTTTTGTGTACAGCCGGCGATGAGAAGCAGAAGCATCAGGAATACGATTCCGCCAAAGATGATTTTCATATTCATGCAGTTTAATTCGACCTGCGAGATATTGAGGATTGCGTGTGGCAGGCGTCCTTATTCGCGCCTGCCCTGCGCCGGTTCGATTCCCGTTGGCTGGCCCCGGATCGTGCGCTCCTTCATGATCGTGTAGACCTCCTCTGCGCAGTCGCGGGGGACCTCGACAAAAGAGTAGGTGTCGAGGATTCGTATCGCCCCGATGGATTTACCGGGGATGCCGGTCTCACCGGCGATAGCGCCTACAATATCCTTGGGAGCGACATTGTGATCGCGGCCAAGGCCCAAAAAGAACCTCACCATGCCGGCCTCAGCCCCGGTATCGCCAAAGTCTGTCGGGGCTGTACGTTCCTTGTGAGAGTCTGCGCCCTGCTCCATGCGCATTTTCAGGAGTGCGGCGGCGATCTCAAGCATAGTGAGATCCCCTTCGCTTTCCTGCTCGACCATACGGGCATACGGCTCGGTGCCGCCTTTTTGTATGATCTCGCGCACCTCTTCGAGTATTGTCTTTGTTTTTGACTCGACCACATCGGTAGCCGTTGGCAGGGGTTTTCTTGGGATCTGGACTTTTATGTATTTCTGGATCTCGCGGATCTTGGTGAGATCCCGGGGGGTGACAAGGGTGATCGCCCGGCCGCTTTTCCCTGCCCGTCCCGTCCGGCCGATACGGTGCACATAGTACTCTACATCCTGGGGAACATCGTAATTGATCACAATGTCCACATCCTCCACGTCTATCCCACGGGCCGCGACATCAGTTGCGATCAGGATGTCGATGGTGCCTTTCCGGAAACTACTCATGACCCGGTCGCGCTGGGACTGTTTCAGGTCTCCATGGAGTTCCTCGGCACGGTAGCCCCGTGCCCGGACACGGCCGGCAAGGTCTTCTGCACCCCTCTTCGTGTTGCAGAAGATGATGGCAAGATGCGGATCGACGACGTCAATCACCCGGCAAAGGGCATCGAGCTTCTCCCGGTCCCGTACTTCGACATAGGATTGCTCTGTGGCGGGGACGGTGAGTTCTTGGTATTCGACCCGGACAAACTCAGGCCTGTTCTGGAATCGCTTTGAAATCTCGATGATGGGCTGGGGCATCGTCGCAGAGAAAAGGAGTGTCTGTCTTTTCTGGGGCACGCGTTTTAAGATGCGCTCGATATCGTCCCGGAAACCCATGTCAAGCATCTGGTCGGCTTCATCAAGCACTACGATGGAAACATTATCGAGCGAGAGGGTCCGGCGCTTGAGGTGGTCCATCACGCGCCCGGGTGTACCTATCACGATGTGAACACCCTGTGCAAGGGCCTTGAGCTGGCGTTCTATGGGCTGGCCGCCATAGACCGGGAGGACGGAAATTTTCGGGAGGTGGGCGAGAAGGTGGGAGAACTCCTCGGCAATCTGGATGGCGAGTTCCCGGGTCGGGCACAGGACGATGGCCTGCACGACCCTTTGTGATGCGTCGATATTTTCGATGACGGGGATGCCAAATGCGGAAGTCTTTCCGGTACCGGTCTGTGCCTGTGCGGTCACGTCGCGGCCGGCCTGGATGAGGGGAATGGCGAGTGCCTGGATGGGGGTGGGCTCTTCAAAGCCCATAGTTTCTATGGCTTTCGCGATCTCTTTTGAGAGTGAGAGATCGGAAAACTGCAACCTTGAATTCATATCGCACGACTATTTGGCGCGCGGGCTCTTAAGATGGTACCCCAGCAGCTGCAGGAAAACGGCAACCTTCTTCGCCTCCCTGCACCGTAATCCGGTCCCATTGAATATGTCCTTGGTTCCGATTTCCCCCGGGATACTGATATGATTATGTACATAGCGATGCCATAGGGATTTATCACCGGAGAAAAAGACCATGAAAGTTGTCGCATTCAATGGAAGTGCACGCAAGGACGGGAATACTGCGATCCTCGTACGGGTGCTGTTCAAGGAACTCGAAAAAGCGGGAATCAAAACCGAGCTTGTGCAACTCTCAGGAAAGAAGGTGCACGGGTGCACCGCGTGCATGAAATGCAGGGAGAATCAGGATCGCCGCTGCGTGATCGATGATTTTGCAAACGAATGTATTGCAAAGATGGATGAGGCTGACGGGATCATCCTTGCCTCGCCGACCTATTTCTCTGACGTGAGCGCTGAAATGAAAGCCCTGATCGACCGGTCGGGTTTTGTTGCCATGGGTAACGACAGCATGTTCCGGCGCAAGGTCGGGGCAGCGGTCGTGGCTGTGCGCAGAGGTGGGGCGATCCATACGTTCGATACGATCAACCATTTCTTCTTCATCAACCAGATGGTGGTCCCGGGCTCGTGCTACTGGAACGTGGGTATCGGGCTTGCACCGGGCGACGTGGAAAACGACGATGAAGGGCTCAACACCATGAAGGTGCTTGGCGAGAATATGGCATGGGTCATGAAGAAACTCAGGAAGTAACCCTTTTTAGCATTGCTGCACCGGGGATGTTTCCCGGGATTTCATCCTTTCCAGCATTCGAGTGATCTCGTATCATCGTTTATCCTGCTGTGGTGCCGGCTGTAGAGGATATAGAATACAAGGCCAATAGCAAGCCAGAGTACAAAGCGTAGGTGGGTTACCAGCGGGAGTGCGAGGATCAGAAGACCGCAGGAGAGGATGCAGAGAATTGGAACAAGGGGAACAAGAGGGCACCGGAAGGGCCGGGGTAGCAATGGCTGCGTGTGACGGAGCACGATCACGCCCAGCGAAACGATAATGAATGCGGCCAGTGTCCCTATGTTGACAAGCTCGGCGATGGTGGTGAGCGGGAGAAATCCGGCGAGGATGGCAGTGACGGTTCCAACAAGGATGGTGACCTTGACCGGGGTCCGGTACACGGGATGGATCTGCCGGAAGAGGCCGGGGAGGAGGCCGTCACGTGACATGGCATAGAAGATGCGGGTCTGCCCATACAGGAGGACGATGATAACCGAGGTGATACCGCAGATTGCCCCGACCGAGATGAGCGCGGATCCCCACGAGATCCCGATCTGTTCAAGGGCGAAAGCGACCGGGGCGCTTGTCCCGGCAAAGAGCGAATAGGGTACAATCCCGGTGAGGACTGCCGAGACCGCGATGTAAAGGACGGTGGCAATGGCAAGCGATGAGAGAATCCCGATGGGCACATCCCGCTTTGGGTTTTTGACCTCCTCGGCCGCGGTTGAGACTGCATCGAAACCGATGTAGGCAAAAAAGACGATTGCGGCCCCGGTGATGACCCCGCTCCAGCCAAACGGCATGAAGGGTACCCAGTTGGCAGGCTGGATATGGCCGAAGGCCAGGTACAGGAAGAGAAGGATCACCCCGAGTTTTATTGCGACGATCACCGTGTTGACCCGGGCACTTTCACGTACACCGATGATGAGCAGGAGGGTGACCAGCAGGATGATCACCATCGCCGGGATATTGACCAGTCCCCCGCTTGTACCGGGCGGGTTGACCAATGCAGCGGGTAACGTGAATCCCGCACCCGCTGCAAGGCTGGCGACGTATCCCGACCAGCCGACCGCGACCGCCGCAATAGAGACGGCATATTCGAGGATCAGGTCCCATCCGATAATCCAGGCCCAGATCTCGCCAAGCGACGCGTAGCTGTACGTGTACGCGCTCCCGGCAACAGGTACCATCGCAGCAAACTCCGCGTACGCGAGGGCGGCAAAAGCGCAGACGATGCCGGCGATCCCAAATGAGACCACAAGCGCCGGCCCGGAATAGTTGGCTGCGACAACGCCGGTGATGACGAAGATGCCGGTGCCGATGATGGCACCGATGCCCATGAGCGTGAGGTCAAGCGGGGAAAGCACTTTCCTGAGCGCGTGCTCGCCACTGGTGCACTCTATGAGCTTGTCGATGGTCTTTGTCCTGAATGCCTGGGCGTCCTTCGGGATCAGCGCTCGGAGGTCCATGGATATACCAAAGTGATCTGCGTCCGGGTTAATAGAGGAAACGGAGTGAGGCGGGGGGCCGGCAGATTTTCCCCGGATAATGAGATCTGAATTACAGCAGGGAAAAACGGCGCTGATATAGTGCCTTACCCCAATTATAGTGCCTTACCCCAATTAAAAAGAACGGTATATCCCCGGTATTTCATTTCCGCGATCGGGCAGGGCGGAATTTCGCCTCCAATTCATATCTTTTGCCAGCACGGGTTGATCGTCGCAGTGACCCGGGACTTTACCTCCCGTGAGCGCCACCACCACCAAAACCGCCGCCTCCGCCGAATCCACCGCCACCGAAGCCGCCTCCCCCGCGCCCGCCGCCAAAACCGCCGCCACGCGGCATCGGGGTGAACATCATAATCGGGATAAATGCGTAGCTCATGCCGATGACACCAATCGGGACTCCGGTCTCTGCAATGTGGATATTGAGCGACTTCATTGCATTTTCAACTTTTTCACCGACACCAAGGGCCGTGCCATACACCAGCCAGTCCCCCCACATGGAGAGATCGGAGGGGGCATATTTTTGAATCATCGCCATATCCGAGAGGAAATGGGCAAAAGAATCCCATTCGAGCTTTTCCTTGTAGTGATCATCGGTCCAGTGCCCGAAAAGGGCGGGGGGCGTCGAGAACGCAAGGAATGCCTGTACGGCTACAATGCCCCAGAGCACGACGGCCGGGTAGAGGATGGAAGATTGCATGGATGCCACGAGCGCGATGATAACCGTGATCCCGAACGCTACGACACTGGTAAAAAGCAGTGGCAGGATATGATCCCTTCCGTCCACGACATACTTAAAGGGAAGGGCTGCATCGGCCCGGCTGGTAATATCCGCAAGATTTGCCTGGAATCTCAGCGCCTTTTCTTGTGACGCATACCCTGACCGGGCCTGTGCTGTCAGTTCCCCGAATTTTGCCGTATCGAGGACACCATTCTCGGAAAGCTGATCGATAAAGGCCAGCACCCGCAGTTCGTACAAATCCGTGGTTGCGGCCGAAAGCTTCCGGATTTCGATGCTTTTTTCTCCTCCCTTCTCCGTGATCGCGATAATTTTTCTCCGGTGCATGTCCAGCAGGGTGGCATAAAAGCCGTCCTTGTCAAACTCCATTGCATCACCCTTGAAGAGCAGGTTCACCTGCCAGGGTTTCTTCGACGGGTCCGGGATGGTGCTGAGGTATGCAGGGACGACAAAGGTCTTCTCCCGCCCGTACCGTTGGTAGATAAGGAGAAGGACAAACGGCGTGAGGATCACTGCGACCATTCCCAGGTACAAGAGGAACCACGCAATATAGTAGGGCAGGTCGTACCAGAAGCTTCCTGAAGCCGTGCTTCCCGCGAGACCCTCCACATTACTCCTGAACCCGGGGATCTGTCCGAGTCCGCCGGGGGTCGTAAGAACCTCCACCGCGACGTTCTCATCTGCTGCGGCACTTCCGGAAAGCGTGTACGTACCACCGGTCTTTTCTGTCGTCAGGCTTGGGGGATATGCGTATACCTGCGTGACACCGGTGGCAGGGATTGTAATCTGGACGGATTGGTACGGGATATGGCTCCCGCCCGCCAGCAGGAGGTTCAGGTGGTCGTTTGCGGAATCATATTCGATCGGGGGATGGATCGTGTAGGTGTACCCGACCGTATATGTCCCCGCTGCAAAATAATCCGGGTCGTAGATTCCGACTTCATTGGTATCTGCGAGGTACCCGACCTGGTCTGAAACAGATGAACTCTGACCCGGGGTCGAAAGATAGACATTTCCTGAATAATCCTTCGCGTACCCGATCGTCCCGGCCGGTGCATCGATTGCGACCAGCTGGATCGATGACTGGTTGGCAGCTGTGAATGTCAGCGGTGCCTCCCAGCTCCGGTAGAGCATCCGGTACTCGCCGGATGTATCGACCGTGTAGGTATAATGCTCATGGAGTGTGCCGTTCGGATAGAGAGTTGCTCCGTAGGAACTGGCAACGAGGTCGCCCTGGAGTAACGGGGGGATGGTGAGGACGGCCGCAAGCCCGATTATCCCGATAAGAAGTGTGGCGATAACGAGCACGGCCACCTGTTTTATTTCGCTCATGGTACTTTTCCTTTCAGAACTCGATCTTGAGGGGTGTCTTTATCTCTTCTTCGAACTGGAGGTACTCAAGTTTCGACAGGTGGGTCAGGTGCCCGATGAAACTGGATGGTATCGTATCCATCATCGTGTTGAACTCCTGTGAGATATTGTTGTAGGTATACCGGTGACGGGAGATCTCGTCCTCAAGGCTTTTGACCGAATCCATGAGCGAGGTGACGCTCTGGGAGGTCTTTAAGTCCGGATAGTTTTCGGCAACGGCAAGCAGGCGCCCGAAGATCGAGCGGGACTCTGCCTCGACTTTGTTTAAATCCCCCGGTCCTGCGGTCGCAACGGCAGCCCGCATGGCAGTGACCTTGGTAAAGGTCTCCTGCTCGAACTTTGCGTAGCTCTTCACCGCACCGAGCAGCTGCTCGATCATGTCCAGCCGTTTTTTCATCGCAACCCGGATCTGGCCAAGAGTCGCCTCGGACGAATTTTTCAGGATGTAGAAATGGTTGTATATGCCGATGGTCCGTGCAACCAGCCAGACGATAAGAATGATGATGACCAGGATAACAATTCCCAGTATAATCCATCCAAGAATATCCCCGAACATGGTTTCTCAATGTACTGATAACCGTGCCACTACATAAGACATGATGCACCGGCA
>Ga0209039_10002123_pt1 | contig 17288 bp, 14 predicted proteins | sample BogFormECP12_OM1_FD_188238 | JGI IMG/M metagenome (GOLD analysis project Ga0209039, IMG submission 188238) | Bog forest soil microbial communities from Calvert Island, British Columbia, Canada - ECP12_OM1 (SPAdes) (version 2) | ecosystem: Environmental > Aquatic > Freshwater > Wetlands > Bog ... | reverse complement strand
AGCCGCAGAGTAGTTCCAAAAGGCGGAACAACTCTGCGCTACCCGCTAACTGTTGGCTGTCGGCTGTGAGCTGTCAGCTACAAGTCGCGCCGGGAGAAGTTGCGGACGGCCAGGGCAAGCGCCACGAGCATATAAAGGCAGGCATAAACGATCATGAAGCCGCTGGGGACGGAGGCGGCGCTGAAGGGCGAGAAGCCCAGGGCATTCAAGAGGGGGGATTGCATCTCGAAGGCGGCGCGCCGCCACAGGGCCTCGCTGGGCATGATGAGGCTGGCCGCGATCCCCACGTTGAGGGCGCGCGGGCTATGGGTCAGGGCGGCGGATTGTTCGATCCACCCGCCGATGAAGGCGATGCCGTGCAGTCCCAGCGCCACCACCCCATTGGTCAGGGTGGAAAAGCTCGTGCCCATGCGGAACGTCAGGCAAAGCAAGAGAACGCATTCCAGCCAGATCAGGCCCGCCCCGCGCAGCAAGTGATGGGGCAGAAGTCCCCCCAGAGCGCGCCAGGTCATCAAATAGGATACTACGGTGATTCCACCTACCATGAGCGCGACGTAGAGGGTCAGCATGCCCACAAAACCCAGCCATTTCCCCAACAGGATTTCCCAGCGTGCGATAGGCTTGGTGGCCACGGCCTGGATGGTCCCCGACGCCAGTTCTCCCGATAGTGTATCCACCGAAGTCAGCACGGTCATCACGATGGCCATCGCATCCACGGCATAAAGGCCGACCATGATCAAGGCGCTGAACCCCTCGCGCTTGATGATGGGGTTGTCGCCGGGCTGGAAGTCTTGCAGCTCAAAATACAGCCCGGTCCCAAACAGACACAGAAACGCCAACCCGGCCGCCAGGGCCATCCAGAGCACTTTCTTGCGAGCGGCCTCGCGAAAAGTCATACCGGCCATGATCCAGGCGCCCATCACAGGCCTCCGTCGGTGCCGACGATCCGAAGAAAAAGCTCTTCCAGGGAAGTCCGCTGGGGAGTGACTTCGTACACGTCCACGCCGCGCGTTACCAGGAAGCGGAGGATTTCCGGCAAGACCTCGGTGTCCGCGACCGTGAAGGTCAGTCGCTCACCCTCCAGCCGCACGGCGGAGGCCCACTGGGAAAGCCCGCTGACGGCTTCCGGCGAGAGTTTTCGCGCCCGCACGGAAACACGCAGGGCCTCCCCTCCCGCGTCGCGCAAATCGCGGGACTCCAGGACTTCGCCATGCTTGATGAAGGCCACCCGATCGCAAGTGATTTCGACTTCGCTCAGGAGGTGAGAATTGAGGAACACGGTGGCGCCCCGCTCGCGCTGCGCCTTGATGATATCGCGGACCAGGCGCCGCCCCACCGGGTCGAGTCCGGAAGTGGGTTCATCCAGGAAGATCAGGTCGGGATCATTCAGCAGCGCCTGCGCCAGGCCAATGCGCTGCAACATCCCCTTGGAGAAATCCCGCAACCGCTTGTCCCGATGTTCCGTGAGGCCGACCCGATCCAGCAGGACGGGTATGCGCGAGTGAAGGTCGGGGGGAGAAATACCGTAGAGCCGGCCGTGAAAGCGGAGAAGTTCCGCGGCGGTCAGCCAGTCATGAAAGCGGAAGTGCTCGGGGAGGAAACCGATCTTGCGGCGAGCGGCCACATCTCCGGGAGGCTGCCCCAGCACCAGGGCGCGGCCGCCGCTGGGAGCAGCCAGTCCCAGCAGGATTCGCATCGAGGTGGTCTTGCCCGCCCCGTTCGGACCGAGAAAGCCGAACACTTCGCCGCGCCGCACTTCGAGCGTGAGACTGCGGACGGCCACTTTCTGGCCATAGACTTTCCGCAGCCTCCACGTCTGGATGGCAATATGGTCGGCAGGCGGCAGTGATGCGACCCCTATTCCAGCGAATCCGCCAGCGGCACGGCCTGGTCGGCGCTGCCAAAGCCGGTCAGCGAGTATATGATGCCATTTTTCACCCACAAGAGCGAGTACCCCGGCATGCCGCTCCACCACCCGCGCAAGGTGATGAGCGTGCCCTGGACCTCGTCCACGCTGGTGGTCTCATACGATCCCGCGTCACGCGCGATGGGCACCACCAGCGTCGATGTCCAGTCCACCGTCTGGCAGAAGGCCTGCGCGTCCTGGGCGCTCATGCCGGCCGCTTGCAGAGCCAGGGTGGCCAATTGCTGAATATTGAGGTCAGGGGGAACGCTGACGGTGGGGCTGGGAACTTGCCCCAGCATGACGCAGCCCACCAAATCGGCAGCCTTGGGTGGATTGGTGGAACTGTTCTCACCGTGCTCGGGGCATTTGCCGTAAACGGCCGCCACGGATTTGGGGATATGAACCGCGAGCAAGGCTCCATCAATGGAGGAGGGCAATTGCAGGTCGCGGCGCCCAAACTCGTCCAGGATGGCTTGCAAGCGATCCCGGTTCAGGGTCATCTGGAAGCCCTGCTCTCCCACAATGGAGATCTGAGGGGCATCCGAGCGGCTCCCCAGCAGCCGGACCGGGAATCCCGCAAGCCGGCTGGCTTGGGCCGCGTCGGGGGCGCTCTGGGGTTGGTCGGAGTGCATCGTGACCACGATGTTGTCAGAAATGAGCTGGCCGATCATCTTTCCCGAGGATCTGGCGCCCTCGGACCCCGCGAACGCCTGCGAGTCAATCGGAACCACCGCAATGTGCTGGACGCGCATCATTGCCAGCAGGCGCTGGGCCCAACTGCGTGCGGGAGCAAAGCTGAAGCAGGCGACGAGTATGGTGAGCGCGGTCGCTGCCACCCAGGCAGGCCGCAAGGGGGCCGAGAAAAGGCGGCTGAAAATCGAGGGGTGCGGAGCTTCCGGCCGCGCCTCAGCCTCGAAGCGTGCCAGTGCGAGCCGGGCGCCACTGAGCTCATCCTCGGAGCATGGCGCCAGGGCCGCCAGTTCAACGCGCACGTGCTCCGCGTTGTGAGTGAGGGCCTCCGCCGTCCGCCGGCAAACCGAGCAGGACGCCAGGTGACGATCGACTTCGCTGGATTCCTCGCCACTCAATTCACCATCAAGTCTGGCACGCAGAATCCCATCGGCAAGACAGTTCATGACGCCTCCTTGTTTCCGTACATTCCCCGGAACTGCTTCTCGAACGCCGCCTCGGCTCGCACCAACATCGTCCCCACCGTTCCCAACTTGATATCCAGCGCCTCGGCGAGTTCTTTATAGGAAAGCCCACTGGCCCGCAGAATCAGAATTTGGGCCTGGGCGGGCTTGAGCCGGGCCAGGACGGCGCGCACCCGGCGGGACCTTTCGGCGCGCAGGACTTCCTCGAGGGGATCGGCGGGGGCGCCGGCTTCAATCTGCACGCGTGCAGCGGCCTGCTCGTAACGCTCCCTCCGAGCCCGCGCGCGCAGGGTGTCAATTCCCAGATTCGTGGCAGTGCGGCAGAGCCAGCCCCCGACGTTGCCATCGGATTGCGGCCACCACGGCTGCCGGTAGAGCTTCCAGAAGACGTCGTTGGCCAGTTCTTCAGCTCGGGTACGGTCACCCAGCAAGCGGTACAGGACGCCTACAACCCGCGAGTAGTGCTTGAGGAAGACAGCTTCGAAACCCGCTCCCATCCAGCCGGATTCACTATCTGCGGCCTCGATTCCTCGATCCGGATTCAACATGCTGCGTAGCCCGCCCGCGCTCGCCACATCCACCGGTTGCCTCCTTGCCCGCATGGCCGTTCCTGAGGCTAATACGTCTCGCGGTGAAGATTTGTGACGCCGAGCGGTCCCATTTTAAGCCTATTCTGCCGGTTCGGGGACACCCGATTCGAGAATCCTGGTTGTGCACGGGGTCTCGAGCGGCGGTCACGGTCACGAAAGCATTAACCGTGGCTACGCCACTCTGCTTACAAACTGCTCCCGACCGCGTCAATAAATATAGGATAAAGCGGGAGCCGTGCCGGACTTCCAGGCGGTGGCCAGGAAGTATCGACTTTGCCGGAACCCGTAGCCACGCGCACTCGTATGGGGAATTAGGAGGTCGATGATGCCAGAACTGCTCAGCAATCTTCGTTACGCCGTGCGACAGTTCCGCAAGTCGCCGGTTTTTACCGCTGCGGCGGTACTTACGATGGCTTTGGGAATCGGCGGAACGACGGCAATATTCACGTTAATTCATGCCGTAATGATGCGCTCCCTGCCGGTGTCTGATGCCGGAAGACTCTACCGCGTCGGCGAGGGCGACGATTGCTGCGTCGAAGGGGGGCCTCAGGACCAATGGGGAATGTACTCGTTCCCTCTCTACGAACGGCTGAAGGCCGAGGCGCCGGAATTTGAAGAGGTGGCGGCTTTCCAGGCCGGCGGTGCGCTCCAAAGCGTGCGGCGCGAACGTGAATCGGCGGCCAGGCCGCTGCGCTCTGAATTCGTCACCGGGAATTATTTCTCCATGCTGGGAGTGGGGGCTTTCGGGGGGCGGGTGCTTACCCCCGATGACGACCGGCCGGCCGCGCCGCCGGTGGCCGTGCTCAGCCATCATGCCTGGCAGAACAGCTACGGCGGTGACCCTTCGGTGGTAGGTTCAGCCTTCTTCATCGAGGGGCATTCGTTCACCGTGATCGGGGTGGCTCCGCCCGGATTCTTCGGCGAAACGCTGCGCAGCGACCCTCCCGATATCTGGATTCCCGTGCAGCAGGAACCCTTGATCGACGGTAAAGGTGAACTGCTGCACCAGTCCGTGGCCGCCTGGCTGCGCATGATGGGCCGCCTGCGGCCGGGAGCTTCGGTTAAGGGAATGGCTCCGCGCCTCACCGGAGTACTGCGCCGATGGATCCAGTATGATTCCGGGTATCCCGCCAACTGGATGCCGGATGTGATCCGAATGCTTCCCAAGCAGGTCATTAATGTGATCCCCGCCGGCGCCGGCGTCGCCGAGATGAAGGAAGAGTACGGGCGCAGCCTGCAGATCCTACTCTCCGTCTGCGCCCTGGTGCTGCTGATTGCCTGCGCCAATGTCGCGAACTTGCTGCTGGCTCGGGCGGTGGCGCGCCGGGGTCAAACCGCAGTGCGCCTGGCGATTGGCGCCACCCGGCGGCAGATTATTGCGCAGGCGCTCACGGAAAGCGTCCTCTTGGCGATAGGCGGCGGCATTGTCGGCCTTCTGGTGGCGGTGGCCGCGGCGCGCCTGCTGCTTTCGCTTGCCTTCCACAGCGCCCATTTCCTTCCCATCAGCCCTCTGCCATCGCCGGCGGTCCTGGCGTTCGCCTGCGCATTGGCCCTGCTTTCGGGAGTCATCTTTGGCGCGGCGCCCGCGTGGTTTGCCACCCGCACCAATCCCGCGGAAGCGTTGCGCGGGGCGGGCCGCAGTACGAGCGATCATGCCTCCCTCACGCGCCAAGGGTTGCTGATTGTGCAGGCCGCGGTGTCGGTGGTGTTGGTTGCCGGGGCGACGATGCTGGCGCGGAGCCTCAACAAGCTCGAGCATCAGGATTTTGGATATGGAGTTCAGGGGCGGGTGCTGGTGGAGCTGCACAATCCGCCCTCGAGCTACACCGAAGCCAAGTTGGCCGTGCTCTATCGTGAGCTGGAAGAACGCCTCAATCGTCTGCCGGGAGTGCAGGGAAGCGGACTGGCGCTCTATAACCCCCTCACCGACAACTGGGGCGAACTCATTTACGTGACCGGCCATCCTCCCGCCAAAATGGACGAGGAATCCGGCGCCTCGTGGGACCGCGTGAGTTCCAACTATCTTCAGAACTTCGGCATAGCAGTTTTGCGTGGCCGTGCTTTTACCACCGCCGACAACGAAACCACGGCGCCGGTGGCGGTCGTGAACGAAGCCTTTGTGAAGCGCTTTTTCAAGAGCGGCGAAGACCCGCTGGATCAGCACTTCGGCCTCGACATGCCGGAGAATAACGGCACATTCCGCATCGTGGGCATCGTGCGGGACGCGAAGTTTGCGGGCTGGGGCTTGAGCAGGCCGGCACGTCCCATGTTCTATGTGCCCCTCGCTCAGAATGTCGACTACAAACAGGATCTAATGAAGAGCATTGAGCTGCGCTCGCATTTTATCGGTGGAATCATGTTGGTGACCGGCGCCACTCCCGGCGCGCTCGAGCCGTTGCTAAGGAGAACTTTGGCGGAATTGGATCCCAACCTGACGATCACTAGCGTCCGGACGATGCAGCAGCAAATTGCTCTCTCCTTCGATCAAGAGCGCGCCGTCGCCAGTCTCGCCGGCCTGTTCGGGATCGTCGCTCTCCTCCTTGCCGCCGTTGGACTCTACGGCGTAACCGCCTACTCGGTTGCGCAGCGGACGAACGAAATCGGCATTCGCATGGCCCTGGGCGCTGATCGCGCCAATGTGGTCCAACTGGTACTACGTGGGGCTTTTAAGCGCGTGATGGTTGGGCTGATCCTGGGAGTGCCCCTCTCTATCGGCGCCGGACGCCTGATCTCCGCACAACTCTATGGTATTGCCAGTTGGGATCCATTCGCGTTATCCGCGGCTGCGAGTGCGCTCGCCGTCTGCGCATTTTTCGCAGCTATAATTCCGGCCAGCCGCGCAGCCTCCATTTCACCCGTGGACGCACTGAGGGCTGAGTAGCGCACCCCGGGGGAGTTCTGCGCCAAGCAGGTTCTTGAGATCGAAAAAGGCCTCAAGACGGGCGATCTCGGCGTCCGCTTCCGTGCGGAAGTCATGGTCCGCTGGGCGTTTCTCGACGAAGCCGAACTGGACGTTCAGACCTTGTCCGGCGACTTCCGCGTTCGCCCACCCGATGACCCGATCACACCAGAGGAGGGGCATGGCGTAATAGCCGCGGAGGCGCTTGGCGGGAGGCGTATAAGCTTCGAAGCGGTAGGACCATTGCCAAAGATGCTCAAATCGACCCCGATCCCAAACCAACGGATCGAAGGGGGCCAATAGGCGCACTCGGCGGGGCGGCTCTTCGCGAACTATCTTGGACGGGGGCCAGACATAGCTGATCTTGTCGATCGACTGCTTTTCGAGTTCGCCGGTGTGGAACAACTCGCGGAGCACCGTTCGATGATCCGCGATGCCCGGGACGAAACGCCGGATACGGCTTGCGATCGCCTGCAATGTCCTTTCGGCAACCGGCGCCAGAATATTTGCCACCACCAGCATCAACTTCCGCAGCCGTTGATGCGGCGGCATCGGTTCCTCGGGTAAAACTGCCGCCTCATAGACGCGGATGCCTTTTTCCCTGCGCGCGATCCGCAGTAACCCATAATAGTGCAGGCGTTCCAGTGCGCGCTTGGTGGCCTTGGAGTACCCGCCCCAGCTATTGATCACCCGGTCGCGTCCGAAACCGGCTTCCAGATCACTCGGGTGGATAGGACCCGCCCGGCGTACAGTTTCCAGGACCTTCTGCTCAAGATTGGACAAATCGGTTGTTGCCCTGGGATGCACCATCTCCCAGACCTTGCGTGAAAGGTATCCGTAAGCGTAAAGAAAATCCTCTTCGATATCCAGCGAGGAGTAACGGCGGTCAAGGTCTCCCACGCGGTAACCTCTGACCCGATGACGAAGGATCAAATCCTGGGCCCTCGCGGGGGAGCGGATGGGATCTGCCTGAACGAACCCCAGGCGCGTGATTGCAGCTTTCAAATTCGTTGGGTAGAACAGAGATTGCGAAATTGCGTGGAAGCGCAACTGTTCGAGGTTTGTCATACCAAAGACGCCATTAACCCACTTCTCACCGCGCTTGGGCACGCTTAGGGAAAGGACGGAGCCTTAAGAGCGGGAGGGCCGATGAAAGGTTACCTTACTTTCGACGGCCCCCGGCGCAGGCAACCGGCCATGCAAAGGAGAAGGCCACGGGGACAACGGACGGAACGGGTTTGCCATCCAGCATTGCGGGCTTGAACTTCCACTCCCTGATGGCTTCGAGCGCGGAGGAGTTAAACGCCTCGGAATCCTTGATGACTTTCACGTTTTGTATCTCACCCGCAGCATCAATGCTTACAGAGACGACAACGGTCCCGGACCCCATCGCATTCACCGGGTAGACCGGTTCAACGCTGGAGACAACCGCGGCGGGCTCAAAACTCGGGGCACTGGGTTCTTTGGTCTTAGCGAGGGACACAGCCAGCAAACACGCAAGAACCAACACTCCGATGATCACCTTTAGTTTCTGCATTGTTCACCTCCGGAGATCTCGGGTCGGCGCAGGCCTAATTGGCGGGGACGGCGCGCTCCCGTGCCCATTCGCGCAAAGCCTCGATCTTTTCTTTCATGGTGACGGACAGCGGGTAAGTGGAGCACAGTTCTTCCAAGAGCATGGCGGTGGAGAGAGGCGCTTTTCGGTCAAAGGCGGTGTAAAGCGCCGACTTCACGGCTTCCTCAATCTCCGCGCCGCTAAAACCCTCACTCGCCACGGCAAGCTGTGGGAGGTCGAACTTCGCGGGATCTGCTTGGTGCTTCGCCAGGTGAATGGAGAAAATGGTCTGCCGCTGTTCCGCATCCGGCAGGTCCACAAAGAACAACTCATCGAAGCGGCCCTTGCGAAGCAACTCCGGGGGAAGCGCGGAAATATCGTTCGAGGTCGCCACAATGAAGACCGGCGATTTCTTCTCCTGCATCCAAGTCAGGAATGTCCCGAACAGCCGCAGGGAAAGGCCGCCGTCCGCGTCGGAGGTCAGAGCGGCGTGGGGAAACATCTTCTCGATTTCGTCGATCCAGAGCACCGCCGGCGCCTCGGCTTCCGCCACCTGGAGTGATTTCCGCAGATTCTTTTCCGATTCACCGATGTACTTCGCGAGCAGCTCGCTGGAATCAAAGTGGAGCAGCGCCAAGCCCCACTCCCGCGCCACCGCCTTGGCACACAGGCTTTTTCCGCAACCCTGAACACCAAAAATCAGGATGCCCTTGGGAGGATCGAGCCCGAAGCGCTCCGCCTCGCGCGAAAACGCCGCGCGGCGCTTCTCCAGCCAGGCTTTCAGATGCGCCAGTCCACCCACTGACCCCAGACCGGCCTCCGGCTTCACGAACTCAATGACGCCCTGATCTTTGATGAGTTGGGTCTTTGCCCCATACACTGCCTCGATGGTGGCCATCTCGAGGCAGGATTTCCCCAGGATGGCCTGGGTAAGGATCCGTCGCGCCTCATCCAGCGTCAGGCCGCGCAGGCAACGAACCAGGGCAGGCATCTGCCCCGGCGGCAAGGCGTTGGTCACGTGCTGCTTGTCCATTAATTCCCGCACGGTCATGCGTGCCAGTCGATCCAACTCCGCTTCACCGGGCAAATCCAATGAGAAACGTACCGTATCCTTCTCCAGCTCGACAGGGATGTTCACTACCGGTGCAGTGATGATAATGGCGCGCCCCGCGCGCCGGAATTCCTGAGTGAGGTCGCGGAGTTTCCGTACGATGACATCCTGGTCCAGGTACTTGTGGAAGTCTTTGAGCAGAAAAAGGCTATCGCCAGTCATCGTGCTGACGGTGGCCAGAGCTTGGGCAGGCTCGTGCATGTTGTAGATCGGCGCACCGCCCAACCTCGCAAGTCCCGTCGTCACTGCCCACACGTAGAAAGGCACACGGAGGTCCTCCGCCACGCTCTCCAAAATGGCAGCCGCGCGGGCCTCTTCCCAGGTCTCCATGTAAATGAGGGGATAGGCGGAGGTTACTAGCAGGGCGAGTTCGCGGCGTGGATCCTGGTCCGGCATAGCTCGTAAGCCCTCAAGAGTGTGTAACGCGGCCCCCGTTCCCCGCCGGGGTCACAGCTTTCGCACGAACTCCCCCAAATCGCGCAGGCGCGCCACGAGTGGCTTGAAGCGCCGCAGGTCGAGGGAATTCGCCCCATCGGAAAGCGCCCGGGAGGGATGATCGTGAACTTCCATGAAGACGCCATCCACTCCCGCCGCAACACCCGCGCGCGCCAGCGTTTCAATGTATTGCGGCTGGCCGCCGCTGCGATTGCCTTCTCCACCGGGGAGTTGTAGCGAGTGGGTGACATCGAAAATAACGGGAACACCAAACTCTTTCATTACCGCCAGCCCCCGCATATCCACGACCAGGTTATTGTACCCGAAGCTCGCGCCGCGTTCCGTCACTAAAATGCGGGCATTCCCCGTACTTCGGACTTTCCCGATGGCGTGGCGGATGTCCCAAGGTGAAAGGAACTGGCCTTTCTTGATGTTGACCACGGCGCCGGAGCGGCCAACTTCAAGTAGCAAGTCCGTCTGGCGGGAGAGAAAGGCAGGAATCTGGAGGATATCGCAGACCTCCGCCGCCGGCCCCACCTGCCCCGCCTCGTGAACGTCCGTGAGGATGGGAACGCCCAACTCCCGCTTGATTCGCGCCAGGATCTCAAGACCGCGCGCGAGGCCGGGGCCGCGATACGAATCGAGCGAGGTTCGATTGGCCTTGTCAAACGACGCCTTGAAGATATAGGGGACGCCCAGTTCGCGCGTGGCTGCCACGAGGCGCCGCGCCATCTTGAGCGCGTGACGTTCGCTTTCGATGACACAGGGACCAGCGATCACCGCGAGCGGCTTCCCGGCTCCGAGCTCGAGCTTGCCCATTCGCACCACGCGACTCATCGCTTTATTTTCGCAAGATCGAAGATATGCCGAGCGACTCCCTCGTGTTCCTGAAATCACCGATCGCCGCATCGCGGCTATCGATGTTTAAGATGCCGAAGCGCCGGCTTCTTTGACGGCCACCCCGCCTCCCGCCGCTCCGGTAGAAGCAAGTCGGGACGCGGATTCGGTCAGCGCGCTCGCGCTCCGCGACTTCAACCGCCGAAGACGGTATTCATGCGCGGCGCTGATGAACGCGGTGAAAAGCGGATGCGGCTCCAGGGGCCGGGACTTGAATTCTGGATGGAACTGGCAACCCAAAAACCAGGGATGGTCGCGGATTTCCACAATCTCCACATAGGTGCCGTCGGGCGTCACCCCGGTCAACTGCAATCCGTTCGCCACCAGGGTTTCTTCGTACTCGCGGTTAAACTCATAGCGGTGGCGGTGCCGCTCGGAGATTTCGAGTGAGCCGTAAGCCTGGTGAGCGAATGAGCCAGGCTTCAAGCGTGCGGTCCACGCGCCCAACCGCATCGTCCCGCCCAGCTCGTCAATGCCGCGCAATTCCCGCAATTTGTAAATCACCCGATGGGGTGTGGAGGGGTCAAACTCCGAGCTGTCCGCCCCCGTAAGGCCGCAAACGTTGCGCGCGTATTCGATCACCGCGCACTGCATGCCCAGGCAAATTCCAAAATAGGGAACTTTGCGGGTTCGCGCATGCTCGATGCCCTTCAACATTCCCAGGATGCCGCGCCGGCCGAATCCGCCCGGCACCAGAATGGCATCCAAGTCGCGCAACTGCTCGGCGCACGCCTCGCCCTCCAAACCTTCCGCCTCCACCCAGGAGATGTTCACTTTCACCCGCCGCGCGATGCCGCCATGGAAAAGCGCTTCATGAAGGCTCTTGTAGGAGTCCTGGTAGCCCACATATTTACCCACGATTCCGATGTTGACCTCATCCAGGGGATGGCGGATTTTTTCCACGAGATCCACCCACGGCTGCATGTTGCGCTCGCGAGTTTCCAGCTTCAAGCAGCGCTGAATCTGCGTGTCCAGCCCCTCATGGCCCAGCACCAACGGAACCTCATAGATGTTTTCCACGTCTTTCGCGGTGATGACGGCTTCTTCCGGAACGCTACAAAAGAGCGCAATCTTGGCCTTGATCTCCGCAGAGAGGAAGTGGTCCGTCCGGCACAGCAGGATATCCGGCTGGATGCCGATTTCGCGCAACTCCTTGACGGAATGTTGAGTGGGCTTGGTCTTGAGTTCGCCGGAGACTCCGATATAAGGGATCAGGGTGAGGTGAACGAACACCACGTTGTCGCGCCCCTGTTCCAAACGCATTTGGCGAATCGCCTCCAAAAACGGCAGCGATTCGATGTCGCCCACCGTGCCGCCTACCTCCACAATCACCACATCCACATCGGTCGCCACCTTGCGGATGGCCCCCTTGATTTCATTGGTGACGTGGGGAATGACCTGCACCGTCTTGCCCAGATAGTCGCCGCGCCGCTCTTTGCTAATGATGGTTTCGTAGATGCGGCCAGCCGTGCAGTTGTTGTCGCGGAGCATGCGGACGCGGGTAAAGCGTTCGTAATGCCCCAGATCGAGGTCGGTTTCGGCCCCGTCATCGGTCACGAAGACCTCGCCGTGTTGAAACGGGCTCATCGTGCCGGGATCGACGTTCAGGTAGGGATCAAACTTCAGAAGCGAGACTTTGAGACCCCGCGCCTCCAGCAAAGCTCCCATTGACGCCGAAGCTAACCCCTTCCCCAATGAGCTGACTACACCCCCAGTGACAAAGATGTATTTGGCACCCATACGCCTCCCCAAATTGTGTGCTCGGATTGACGATCCGGTAACTAAACATGGTGTGCGGCCTGCGTTATGCTTTGCCCACGCAGCCAACTAATATGTCCACATGTACCGAAGTTGACGACTGGATGGAAGGAATCGGTACGGACAAGTATCCGTCAGTTCGCCCCGTCAGTCAATGTCAAATTCTGTAAAAACGCGAAGCCTCGGTTCGCGCGGCGTAACAACTGCCGAAGAAGTGTGTTAGAATCTTTCCAGGACTGTAACTGGAATGAGGAGTTGCACACCCAATCGGGCGGGTCGCGGCTCGAGTCCTTTCCCTGAGGGCTGCTAACATGACAGCTCTTTCACTACGCCGTTCTCCATGGCTGGGGTTCATCGCGATGGGCTTGGCGGCTTTTGGAGCAATCGGGTTGTGGAGTGGCTCGGATGACCAAAAGTCCACTCCCGCGCCGCCCGATGACCAGGGAGGTGCGCACGTCACCGTTCGCACTCCTCCCGTCCATGTCACTCCCCTTCAGGTCGATGTCAATATGGTGGTGGTAAACGTGACCGTCACTGATCCCTTCGACCGGATCGTCACGGGCCTCGACCAGGAGAACTTCCAAGTCTATGATGAAAAGGTGGAGCAGAAAATTACGGCCTTCTCGACCGAAGACGCTCCCATCTCCGTGGGATTGATTTTCGATTGCAGCGGTTCGATGGGCGATAAAATCCAGAAGTCCAAGGAAGCAGCCCTTCAGTTCTTCAAAACATCTAACCCCCAGGATGAGTTTATGCTCGTCAGCTTTTCGGACCGGCCGGACATGATTTCGGGATTTACCGCCAAGTACGAGAACTTGCAAGACCGGCTGCTGACGGTAAAATCCGGTGGGAGGACGGCACTTCTCGACGCGATTTATCTGGGATTGAGTGAAATGAAGAAAGCCACCACCAACCGCCGTGCGCTCCTGGTGATCTCGGATGGGGGTGACAACCACAGCCGTTATACGGAAAATGATGTCAAGCGCGCCGTCAAGGAATCCGACGTGCAAATTTACGCGGTGGGCATCTTCGAGCCCATGGCCTCCCGGGCGCGCACGTCGGAGGAAGCCGGCGGCCCCGGTTTGCTCGCGGAACTCGCGGAGGTCTCCGGCGGCCGCCTGTTCAGCGTTGAAAACACCAATGAATTGCCCGATATCGCGGACAAAATCTCTATCGAATTGCGCAACCAATATGTGCTGGGTTATAAACCTTCGAATCTGATTCGAGACGGCCATTGGCGGCGCATCCGGGTCAAGCTGAACCCGCCCAAAGGGTTGCCGCCTCTTCAGGTTTACGCTCGAACTGGCTACTATGCACCGACTCAATGATTGGCACTGCCGAAACCTGCTCGTCCGGAGTGGATTCTTTGCCCTCCTCTTGTGTCCAGCCCTCGCCCTGTGCGCGCAAACACCACCGCCGGCGAACCCCCAAACGCCTCCCGTGGACAAAAAAGGCAAGGAATATACCATCCGCGTGGACGTCAACGAGGTCGTTCTGCATGCCACCGTGCTCGACAAGAAGGGGCACATCATCAACGACCTCAAGCAGGACGACTTCCGTGTCTATGAGGACGGGGCGCCCCAGTCCCTCACCCACTTTGCTCATGCCGATGTCCCCGTAACCATGGGCATCGTTATCGACGACAGCGGCAGCATGCGCGAAAAGCGTCAGGCGGTGAACGCTGCGGCGCTGATTTTTGCCAAGACTTCCAACCCCCAGGATCAGGTCTTTGTGGTGAATTTTAACGACGTGTATTACCTCGATACTCCGGGAGACTTCGCGACGACGATTGAGGACCTGAAGTCAGCGCTCGATAAGATTGATTCTCGCGGCGGCACGGCGCTCCGCGACGCGGTTATAGCTTCGCTGGATCACGTCAAACTGGGCAATCGCGACAAGAAGATTCTGCTGGTGATCACCGATGGCGAAGACAATGCCAGCCGCTATACCTTGGAAGAGCTCATGGACAAGGCCCAGAAATCCAATGCCGTTGTTTATACCGTCGGCTTGCTGGGCTCGGACGAAACCAGCAGCCTCTTCAAAATCCGCGGCGGTGAAGCTCATCGCGCGGCCAAAGTCCTTAAGGAGCTTTCCGAGGCGACGGGTGGAGAACCCTACTTTCCCAAGTCGCTCGACGAGGTGGAGAGCACCTGCCGCCAGATCGCCCGCGACATCCGCAACCAGTACACGCTCGTCTATCGCCCCAGCAACCTCAAGAAGGATGGAACTTTCCGCAACATTCGCGTGGACGCCTTTCAACCTCATAGCAAGAACAAGTTGGTGGTGCGCACTCGCCCCGGCTACTTCGCACCCAAACCCGTGGGCCCCGCCGCCGTGGCCTCAAATTAAGATGGGCATCGCCGCCCTTTGCCACTTTCAGCCTTCGATGCCAGAACCTTCCCTTTCCAGGCTACTCGGCGTTCTCGGTCCGCCCGCGCTGCACACCTCGCTCCGCCCCATGGTTACCCGCGGTGGGTCCGGCCAGAGGCCGCAGGTCGCTGCGATACCCGAGCCGGTAGGAAATTTGCTGGCTGGTCTCCCGCACCAGTTGGGCGATTTCGGGGATGCGCGCCGGCGTCAAGCGCGTCGCCAGCCCCGTCACGCTGAACGCCGCCACAATTTGCCCGGTGTGGGTGAATACCGGCCCCGCCACACAACGTAATCCGTCCGCGGCTTCTTCCTGGTCGAGCGCGTAGCCCTGCTCGCGAATCCGCTCCAGCTCCTTGCGCAGTTGCGGCAGACCCGTAATCGTGTGCTCGGTCATACGCGTGAGGCCCGGCGACTGGGCAATCTGATTCAAGAGGTCCTCGCCTTGATAAGCCAGCAACGTCTTCCCGACTCCCGTACAATGGAGGGGCATCACTCGGCCCAAGCGGGCGTCCAAACCCACCGGCTGAGGGCTGTCAAACTTTTCGATGGAGATGGCCCGCGTTTCCTGCAAAATCGCCAGGTGTACGGTTTCCTTGGTCCGCAGATTAAGATCGCGCAATAACGGATTCGCTACGCGCCGAAAATCCAGACGGTCCAGAACGCGCAAGCCCATGCGCAGAACACGGTAGCTTAGCTGGTAGCCTCCAGAAACCGTATCTTCCTCCACAAACCCATGCCGGACCAGGTTGACCAGTAACCGGTGTACCGTGCTCACGTGCAGGTGCAGCCGCCGGCTGAGCTGGGTCAGCGTGTAGGGCACCTCCTCATCCGCCAACACTTCCAAAATGTTCAACGCCTTAACCAGCGACTTTACGGTGTAGGCCGTGGCCGGGTTGGGGGGATCCTTAAGGGTTTTCATAAAGTGAGAATTATTGCAAAAATTCAACTCGTGTCAAGCGGCATTTCCACGAATTCTCATGTTTGCCGTGCAGTCCGCCGATAAAAGGGAGTGAGGAAAAAGCCGCCGGGTTTTGACCGGCGGAGCAAAACTGAATGTCCGAGGAGAAAGGAGCAAAATGCAAACCAGCGTGGGCGTCCAACAAGAACCCAAAGAATGGATCACCTTGCGGCCCACCGTGAGAAGCTCCTGGCTCGAACACGTCGCGCGGTGTTGGACGGCAAGTGTGGTCGGCCAACCCCAAGCCACCGATTCGATTCTCCGACTTCTTCAGCGAATCGAAGTGCAAGCCCGGCAGCCGCGCCGGACCATGGGCTCCGTGCTCTTGCTCGGGCCACCTGGCTGCGGGAAAACTCATTCCGTGGAGGCGCTGGCAGAAGTCTTGCTCGGCAGCCCCAGCGCCCTGCTCAAGGTCAATTGCGCCGAATTTCAGCAGCAGCATGAAACCGCCCGGCTGGTCGGCGCCCCCCCAGGTTACATCGGCCACGCCGACACGGAACCCGTCTTCACCCGCGAGAACATCGAGCATTACCGCACGCCAGAGTTCCCCTACACACTGATCCTCTTCGACGAGATTGAAAAGGCCCACCACTCGCTCTATTCCCTTCTCCTCGGGGTGTTGGACCGAGCCGAGTTGAACGATGGACGCAACCGGCACGTGGACTTTTCCTCCTGCCTCTTCTTCTTCACCAGCAACATCGGCTCCAAGGAAAGTCTGCGCGCTACCACGCCCTCGGGCTTCATCCCGCAGTTGGCGGAGGAGGAAGCCAAGGCGCGGCACTTCCGCAGCGTATCTTTGCGCGCCCTCAAGCGCCATTTTCCCCCGGAGTTTCTGCGCCGCATCGAGGAGACCATTGTTTACCACCCGCTTCGCCCCACCGACCTGAGAAAAATCCTGGACCTCGAACTTGCCAAGGCTAGCCGGGTTTTCCTCCAGCATCCCACCACGCCCTTTCAGGTGGAGTTCACCTCCGGCGCCAAATCGCTGCTCCTCCAACACGGGTGCGATACGGAATACGGAGCTGCGCACCTCCAACACACCCTGGCGTGCGAGTTCCAGGACCCTCTCTATCGCCTGATGGCTACCAGCCAAGTCCACGCCGGCGACAAGATCGGCGTCTTCGCCAAGGGTTCGGAGCTCGTCTTCCGAAAGGGTTAGGAGGACCATTTCTTTATTGAGTCCTAGGCCAGTGCGTCTCAAATTGCGGTACACATGATTCTCACTGTCGGGCTGTAGCGCCAGGCGGTAGCACCGGGCTTTAGCCCGGCACTGGCCGCCCGTACGGGCGGGGATACACTAGAACGTAGCGCGCCATCGTGGCGGCTTAATGCCGGCTGGGAGCCGGCGCTATATTTGGGAGGACAGCAGCGGGATTTGCGGTCTTTTGCGCCAGACTTTGCAATCGATGTCTCGAATTCGATGTCCTCATACCCGCGTAACTTGCATGTTTTCATTGACTTTGCTCAGATCAAGCACAAAAAACACCTAAGTCCCTTGTTTTCACGAACTCATCCAGAGCACTTTTTTTGCCCCTTTGTTTTCAGCAACCCATCCAGAGCTACCTTCATTTTGTCGCGGTAGGGATACCGGTTACCCGGTACCCCCCGCACGGATCCGTACGGGCGCTCCTTAGCGGTCGGGTAAGACAATGGCG
>Ga0209039_10002122_pt1 | contig 17292 bp, 11 predicted proteins | sample BogFormECP12_OM1_FD_188238 | JGI IMG/M metagenome (GOLD analysis project Ga0209039, IMG submission 188238) | Bog forest soil microbial communities from Calvert Island, British Columbia, Canada - ECP12_OM1 (SPAdes) (version 2) | ecosystem: Environmental > Aquatic > Freshwater > Wetlands > Bog ... | reverse complement strand
GCAACCAGGGCGTGCTTCTGCGCGGCGTGAACGATACCCCGAAAGAATTACTCGATTTGTGCTTCATGCTGCTCGATCACGGCAAGATCATGCCGTACTACTTCTATCAGTGCGACATGATTCCCAATGCCGAGCACTGGCGCCTGGCCGTTTATGAAGCGCAGCAGCTGCAACACGACATCATGGGATATTTGCCGGGGTTTGCCACGCCGCGCATGGTTTGCGACGTGCCGTTCGTGGGCAAGCGCTGGGTAAACCAGGTGAAGGAATACGACCGCCACCTGGGCATTTCCTACTGGACGAAAAATTACCGCACGGGCATTGAAGCCGATGATCCGGAAGCCCTCACCCGCCGCTATGAGTATTACGATCCCGTTTACACCTTGCCGCAGCAGGGCCAGGAATGGTGGCGCAACAAGCCCGTTCCTCCCAACCTCTCCAAATAACTTTCAAATCGTTGCCGCGCTTCCGCGGTGCAGATAATAGTGGATGATCGGCGTAAGAATCAGAGAAAGAACAATCGAGCTGAGCAGGCCGCCGATGACGGCGATCGCCAGCGGCTGCAGCATCTGCGAGCCAGAACCAATCGCGAGCGCCAGAGGAAACATGCCGGCAATCGTCGCCAGCGCCGTCATGGCGATGGGGCGAAACCTCCGCCGGCCAGCCTGAATCAGGGATTCTTCGGGGGTGAAACCCAGCGCGCGGAAGCGCTGGTCGGCATCGAGGAGCAGAATGCCGTTTTTGGCGACGATGCCGATGACCAGGATCATGCCCATGAAGGACGCTACGTTGAAGGTGGTCTGCGTGACCAGGAGCGCGAGAAAGCCTCCGAACGTCGAGAGTAGAGCGGAGACGAGAATCGCAATCGGGGCCGCGAAAGTCCGGAATTCAAACAGCAGCACGACAAACAGCAACACCATGGCGAGCAGAAACACCATCAGGAGATCGTGGAAGGATTTCTGCTGTTCCGCGTAGAGGCCGCCATATTCGACGCGGATCGAGGAAGGCAAGTGCAGGTCCGCGACCGCCTTCTTGACGTACTCCATGCCGGTGCCTAGATCCACGCCTTCAAAGCGTCCAGTGACTTCTACAAGACGCTGAAGGTTTTCGCGGCGAATTTCCGTCTGGCCGGGATCGCTGGTGACCGTGGAGAGCGAGCCGAGCGTGGCGGTGCGGCCGGTAGCACTGGTAAGGAGTGTGTTGCTCATGCGATCGAGCGAGGCGCGGTTTTGCGCGGGGAAGCGCACGCGGATGGTGTAAGCGCGGTCGTTGAGAACGACAGGAGTTGCGGCTGGCTCGCCCTCAAGAACTGCCGCGGCGTCCACGGCGACTTCCTCCGGTGTAAAACCCGCGCGCGCAGCAACCGCCGGATCGACCTGATAAGTGACCGCGGGGCCGCTGATGGTGTTCTCGATGCCATCAAGTACATCCACGACGTGGGGAATCTTCTGGATCGCTTCGGCGACACGCGGCGCCGTCGAGTTCAGGAGCCTGGCATCGGGAGAAAAGAGTTTGATGACGACCGGCTCCGGCTGGCTGGTGAGGTCGCCGATCATATCCTGAAGAACCTGGACGAATTCGATGTCGGCGGCCGGTTCGGTTTTCTTGATTTCCGCGCGGACATCCGAAATGATCTCGTCTATATCGCGTTTGCGGTCCTTTTTGAGCTTAACCGTGAAATCGCCGCGATTCGCTTCAGTGACCGCGGCAAGGCCAAGCTGCAGCCCGGTGCGGCGCGAAGTGTTCTCGACTTCCGGCATGGAGCGGACGATGGCTTCAATGTGCTGAAGGATGCGATCGGATTCAGCAAGCGAGCTACCGGGCGGCGTGTAGTAATCGAGAATAAAGCTGCCTTCATCCATGGAGGGAAGAAGGTCGGAACCCAGGAAGCGGTAGCAGGCGTAGGAAAGGATCAGAACCAGCGCAGAGCCCAGCGCGAGAATCGCGGGGCGGTGAAGGAGTTGCTGCATGACGCGGCCGTAGAAAGAAACGATGCGTCCGAAGAAACCCGAGAGATGCGCTTCTTCGGCGGCGAGGAGAGCAGCGGCTGAATGTGTTTCGCTGGTTTGTTCCCCCGCAGGAGCAATGTCACGGCGGCGGACAAGATATTGGCTTAGCGTGGGCGTCCACGTGAGAGCGAGGAAGAGCGAACTCAGCAGGGAGACGGTCATGGTAATCGCCAGGGCCCGAAAGAAACTGCCAGTGACGCCGGTGGTGGAAATGAGCGGCAGGAACACGACGATGGGCGTAATGGTCGAACCAATGAGCGGGATGGTGATTTCGCGGAGAGCGCTCTGGATGGCCTGGAAGCGCGATTCGCCGGCATCGCGATGCAACACAATGTTTTCGAGAACGACGATGGCGTCGTCAATCACCAGGCCGACGGCAGCAGCGAGCCCCCCGAGGGTCATCAGGTTGAAACTTTGCCCCGTCAGCTTCAAAACGATGAAGGTGAACAGCAGCGTAACGGGAATGACGAGAGCCGCGACGAAGGAAGAACCCCAGTCACGCAGGAAGAGCACCAGGATGGCGGATGAAAGAATGATGCCGAGGAGTACGGCGTCGCGCACGCTGGCAATCGAGTCGCTCACAATCGTGGATTGATCATAAAAGACCTCCAGATGAACGCCGGGGGGGAGCGTGGAGCGCAATTCGGCGATTCTTTGATGGACTTCGTTGGCCACCTGAAGGGTGTTGCCCTCGGGTTGGCGGTTCACACTGAGAAGCACGGCGGGTTTTCCGTTGGCGGTGACCATGGTATAGACCGGCGCTTCCGAGGGGGCGATCTTGGCGATGTCGCCGAGACGTATGGGGACGCCGCTATTGGGAGTTTTCACGACAATTTGCGCGATTTGCTCCGGCGTGCGCACCTGGCCGCTGATGAGGCCGAGCACGAGTTGATGTTCGTGTTCGAGCAGGCCGGGCGAATCGATGAGATTAGTGCGGCGAATAGCCTCCAGAATGTCCGAAACAGTGATGCCTGCTGCTTGCAGGCGCGCGGGATCCGGCGTGACTTGAAACTCAGGAACGCGCCCGCCTTGCACAAGCACCGATGCGACTCCGTCGAGGCGGTTGATCCGGGGCTTCAGATCGTACGTGGCAATCTCCCAAAGCTTGCTCTGCGGGATGTTTTCGGACGTCAGGCTGTAGCCCAGAATCGGAAACGAGGCGAAGGTCAGGCGATGCGTCTCGATCTTGGCGGTGGCCGGTAACTCCGGCTGCAGGCGCGCGACGACCGCATCGACGCGTTGCAGCGTCAGGATCATGTCCGATTTCCAGTCAAAGAAGAGATCGACTTCGGCGGATCCCCGGCTGGTGATGGACTGAACCTTCTGCAGGCCGGGCACGCTGTTGACCGCTTCCTCGATGGGGCGCGTGATGGTCACCAGCATCTGGTCAATCGGCATGACGCCGTTATCCACGCCGATGACTATGCGCGGGAAATCGGTGTTCGGGAAGACTGCGACCGGAATGCTGAAGGCAAGATAAACGCCCACTAATGCGAGGCTGATGGTGAGAAAGAGAATGGGGCGCGATAAGTATCGGAACCATGGCTGGCTTGCACTCGAAGCAACGGAGGCCGAGCCGGGAATGGATGACGAGCCTTCTGCCTGGGGATCCATGCGGCGCTACTCCTTGGCCTTTGCAGGAGGCGCCGGGGCTGCCGGTTTCTTTGCGGGGGTTCCCTCCGCATTGTCGCCTTGCGCAGCGGAATCTTTTTCGTTTTCGGCAGAAGGAGCGGCTTCGATCTTGATTTGAGTCCCATCGGGGAGCGCGTAGCCGCCCGCGGTGATCACCGAATCGTTTGTCTTGATCCCAGAAGCGATTTCGGCAAGTTCTTTATTGCGGATGCCGATCTTGACTTTCGCGAGATGCGCCTTGCTGTCAGTCCCGGCGAGCAGTACGTAGTCGTCACCTTCGGGCGTTTTGTAGACTGCGGATGTGGGAACAACCAGCGCATCGTTAAGACTTTTTGCCGTAACGACAACGTCGACATTCATTCCCGGCTTCAGTGTTGGTCCCGGCTTTAGCGCTTCAATCCAGACTTCGATGGTGGTGCTGCCGGGATCCAGCGCAGGACTGATAAGCATGACGCGTCCCTTGATCGGCTCTTCGACACCCGCAAGTTGCAACACGGCGGGATTGCCAATCTGCAGAAGAACCGCTTGGTTCTGCGGGATGTGCGCCTTGGCAATGAGCTTGGAGGTATTCATCACCGTGAGGATCGGCTGATTTGCGGTGGCCAATTCGCCCTGGAACAACGGGCGATCCGTCACCACGCCGTCGATGGGGCTGCGGATCTCGGAGTAGCTGAGCTGCGCCCTGGCGTTGAGGTATTTCCCTTTGGCCGCCGCTAACTGGCCGCTGGCGGATTTCAGTGCTTGCTCTTTCCCGATGCGCTGCAGATCAGCGAGTTGTTTTTGCGCCTGTTCGTTCTGGCTGCGCGCTTGCGCCAGCGCAACCTCCGCAGAATCGAAATCCCTGCGGGGGATGGCTCCCTGATTGAAAAGGCCCTTGCGCGCGTCATAGACCTTTTGTTGCGCGTCAAAGCCAGCTTTGGCCGCCGCCGCATCGAGTTCCGCTTTCTGAATTTGTTGCGGCAGGCTCGCGCCAGTCGTGGTCGCATAGCCCGCCTCGGCTTGTTCAAATTCGCCCTTGCTCTGCTCCGCGGCGCCGGCGAGATCTGCGTTTTCGAGAATTGCGAGAAGTTGGCCCTGCTTCACATGGCTCCCACGCTGCACATAAAACTTGCTGATGGTCGAGCTGATTTTGGGAGTAATGACGGCTTGCTGCAGCGGGAAGACGACGGCTTCGGCTGACACGGTGAGAACGATGGGGCCGCGTCTTGCCGGCGTAACTTGTACGGAAACGATTGGTACAGGCTCTTTCTCCGTGGCGCTACATCCGGCAAAAAGAGCCGCGATACCAATGAGCCGGGAAATGCTTAGCCGGCATTGCCGGCGAGAACGGAAAAGAGTTGGGCTTCGGTTGATCACGGAGTTGTGAGCACTCCTGTCAGGGTTTGAAGATTCGCGAGGGCGACGCGGTAGCGAAGCGCACCGTCCTGATAAGCGGCGTTGGTTTGCGAGAATGTGGTTTGTGCGTCCACCACTTCAAGGACCGTGGCCTCTCCGTTCTCGTAGCGCAGCGTGGTCAGACGTAGGCTGTCGGCGGCAAGTTCGGCGGAACGCTGCAAGCCTGCCAGTTCGTTCAGCGAGGTTTCCGCTTCGGAATAGAGCGAGCGCATTTCGGCGAGGAGCTTGCGCTGGGTGAAAGAGAGTTCCAGCTTGGCCTGGTCGCGCTTGAGTTCCGCCTGGCGCACGCGGCTCTGCGTCGCACCCCAATTCCATAGGGGGAGATTCAGGGTGGCCATGGCGGATGCGCCGAGATTGCTCAGTTTGCCCGTGTACGTGGCGTAGCGTTCGGCATCGATTCCATACCAGTAATCCAGGCTGACGGAAGGGAGATAACCGGCGCGCGCGGAGTTTACATCCTGGCCTGCAGCCTGTACGGCGGAGAGAGCCGCGCGAATGTCTGGATTCTCGTGCGCTGCCTGAGCCTCGAATTCCCCACGAGGAGGCAGCGGAACGCTGGCGTGGAGATCATCCGCCAACTCGAAATTGTCATTGAAGTCCGGGAAAAGTAGGACGGCCAAGTCCAGCCGCGCATTCAGAAAGGCAAGTTGCGCTTCCTGCAACTGGCGGCGGCGATCCTGAACCTGGAGTTCCGCCTTAATGACATCCGAGTGCGCCACTTCGCCGCCCTTTTCCAGGTTTTGCGTAAGCTCGAAAAATCTTTCACCTTCCTCGGCCGTGCGCCGCGCGGCGGAAAGTTTCTGTTCACCGGCGGCGACCGCAAAATAGTTCTGGACAACGGTAACAACCAAGCCGCGGCTAGCCACTTCAGCCCGTGCCTTTGCGGCAGCGGCAAGCGCGGCGGAGCGCCGATAGGAAGAGAAAGAAGCAAGGTCGAAAGCTTCGTGCACGTTGCCCTGGCTCACGTATTCGTGCGCGGCATTGTTGGCGATGAAGCGCGTACCATTCGCATTGGACTGCGAATAAAGCGACGAGGTGGTGAAGTTCACTCCGGGGAGGAGTGCGTCGCGGGATTGCGCGCGGTCTTCGCGTGCGAGGCCCGCCTCGGTGAGCGCAGCGTGATACGTGGGATCGTTCTTGCGCGCAAGGTTCAGGGCGTCCCGCAGCGTCAGCCGCACGGGCGCGCCGGGAGCGGGGCTTGTTTGCGGAGATGGATGGGCCTCGCGCGAAACGACCTCCGGCTGCGGCACCGGTGCGTCGGGCTGTTGCGCGGCAAGCAGAGCAACGGGAGCCGCAAGGGCGGCTCCCACGCTGAGTAAGAGAATGTTCAGCACAGATTTGCTGATCAATGGAACTCTCTCATGCATTACCTGGAGCTGAGATTCATGCATGGCGCTTCTCGGCCAGCCCCCTAAGCTCTGCGGCTTTGGTCCAGGAGCCAGCAAGAAGGCAGGTTAGCGAAGCGGAGATAAACGCAGGATTAATCGGATGGAAGGCTAATGAGGCCGCGGAGTGAAAGCGAGCAACCTGGCAAGGTCTTTGTCGAAATGCGATCTTGCCAAGCTTGGGCGCAGCATGCTGCGCCCCTACGGGTGAGGTGCGGGGAGGGTGACGGTGAACGTGGTTCCGGAAGCATCCGAGCGCGCCAGTCCCAGGCGGCCATGGTGCGCTTCGGCGATCCAGCGGGCAATGGAAAGACCAAGCCCAGCACCGCCGCCATCGGTTTCCGAGCGCGAGCGGGCCTTATCGGCGCGGAAGAAACGCTCAAAGATGCGCGGCTGTAAATCGGGCGGGATGCCAGGGCCGCTGTCGGTCACGTTGATGACATATTGCGCGGATTGTTTTTTGCACTCGAGCGTGACCTTGCCGCCTCGGGGCGTGTACTTAATGGCGTTATCAAGGAGGTTCAGGAACAGGCGGCGGACCAGCGATTCGTCGCCATGGAAAAGTAGCTCTGGCTCGATCGAAGGAGAGAGTGTGATCTCTTTGGCCAGTGCCAGCGACCGGGCGTGGCGAAGAACATCGGAGGCAAGTTCGTCGAGATAGAAATCCCGCGGAGCGATTGGATATTGCCCGGCGTCAGCGCGCGTGAGTGTGAAGAGGTCCTCAACGATGTGGGCGAGGCGCTGGGACTCATCGCGGAGGATGGAAAGCGCTTGACGATATTCCGCGGGCGAGCGATCAGGCCGGGATAGCGTGACTTCCGATTCACCGCGCAGAATCGCGACCGGCGTGCGCAACTCGTGGGAGGCATCGGCGATGAATCGCCGCTGGCGCTCGAAGGAAGCCTCGAGGCGGTCAAGCAACTCATTGAAGGAGATGGCGAGCTGGCCGAGTTCGTCGCGCGGATTGGATACGCCAAGACGATCGTGGAGATTGGCGGCGCCGATGGTGCGCGCTTTGGAGGCCATGGACGCCACGGGTGCGAGACTCTTGCGAGCGAGGAAATAACCGCCAAGAGCTGCAAATAGAAGCGCGATGGGAATGATTCCGAGGAAAGAATTGCGAATGTCACCCAGAAGCTCGTGCTGAGGATGCAAGGACTGCAGCACAATGAGAATGAAGTTGCGCCCCGCTGCCGATAGAGGCCGAGCATAGGCGCGAAAAGTGCCCCTTCCGCCATGAATCGTGCGAAACGGACGCGCGGAGCCTGTCAGAGAGGCGATTGTCTGGAAGTCGCGCGAAACGAACAGCCCCGACGTAAGATGTTCGTTCGACTGGATGGCAGAGGGGAGATCGAGAGAACTCAAAAGCGTATTGCCCTGGGAATCCTGGAAAACAAAAAGTACATCGCGGAAACGGTGTTCCACCATGGCTTCGCGCGCGGCCTTTTGGGGGGCGTCGGGACCGGTGTTGTCAGGTAGTTCCGCATTGAAAGTGGTTGCGAAGGCATTGGCTATTTCGACGAGGTTGCTATCGGTGCGCTGGGCGATGTTGCGAGCGTAAAGAAAATAGGTGAGGGACGCGAACAGGATCAGGACAACGGCGACGACCGCGGTGTACCAAAGCGTAAGGCGCACGCGCACGGAATCAAGCATGCGACTTCCTCGAGCTTCCCGGCGTGGGTGCGCCCGCGATCTTTCGCGATGCCGGCGCAGCGGTTTCCGGCGGAGCCGCAAGGACGTAGCCGCTGCCGCGCCGCGTCTGCAAAAGAGGTTTCGCGCTGCCTTCGTCGATTTTGCGGCGCAGGCGATTCACATACACTTCGATGAGGTTGGAGAAAGGATCGAACGACTCATCCCACACGTGCTCCGCAATTTCCGCGCGGCCCACCACGCGTCCGGCATTGCGAGCGAGGAATTCGAGCAAAGCATATTCCTTGGCGGTCAGGAGAATGGACCGTGCGCCGCGCTTCGCGGCTTGCGACGCGGTGTCGAGCACCAGATCCCCGACCACGATTTGCGGCGACCGGAGTTCCGCGGGGCGCCGAAGAAGCGCACGCAACCGGGCAAGGAGTTCGCCAAACTCGAAAGGCTTGGTCAGGTAATCGTCCGCGCCGGAATCAAGGCCATGGATGCGGTCTTCGACGCCATCGCGCGCAGTAAGCATGAGGATGGGCATGCGCTTGCCCACGGAGCGAATGGCGCGGCAGGTGGCGAAGCCATCCAGGCCGGGAATCATGACGTCGAGGATCACCACGTCATAGTCGTTGATCTCCACCTGATATACCGCGTCGTGGCCATTGGCGACGACATCCACGGCGTAGGACTGTTCCTGGAGCCCTTTGGCCACGAAACGCGCAATCCGGGGATCATCTTCGACGAGGAGAAGCCGCATAGGCGTATCTTCCCAGATTTGCAGGAAGAATGGCACCGGCTGCGTGGTGCCCTGCAGCTTTTCAGGTTTGCGGTTGGCGTGCTCGTGCCCCGAGTGAGAAATCGTGTGCACATGTCGCGGCACGGTCTATGTCATTCCGAGGGTCCCGCACTGCGCGGGGTCCCGAGGAATCTGCTTTTGTTTTAACGCGACAAAAAAGCAGATTCCTCGCTTCGCTCGGAATGACATGTTTATTTATTATATAAACTAGAAACTCAGTACACTAGCTACCTGTTTCACTCAGGACAGGCTGCCGGGATTCGACGTCGGTGAGTTCGGCGAGTTTGGCGCGTTTGACGTCCCAAGCCAGCCCGATGGTTTTGAGGGTGTAAATGCCGTACCAATTCATGTCGAGTTCATACCACTTCAAGCCGTGACGTGCGGATTGCGGCGCATAGTGATGGTTATTGTGCCAACCTTCACCAAAGGTGAGAATCGCCACCCAAAGGCTATTTTTGGAAAGATCACCAGTAGCGAAACGCTGCGAGCCCCATATGTGCGTGGCGGAATTCACGAGCCAGGTGGCGTGCATACTGAAGACGGTGCGCAGGAAAACGCCCCACATCAACCAGGGCAAGCCCCCGATGAGATAGAAAATCACCGCGAGGACAACCGAGGGAATTGCGTGCCACTTGCTGATCCACAGATGAAATTTGTCTTTGCGCAGATCAGGAACATACGGAAGCAGTTCGGAGCGATCCCGGTGCATGGCGCGGCCGGTGATAATCCAGCCCATGTGGGCCCAGATTCCGCCATCGAGCGGCGTGTGCGGATCGCCTTCCTTGTCCGTATTCTGATGGTGGATGCGATGCGTGGCTACCCAGGCGATCGGGCCCCCTTCTATGGCCAGCGTGCCGCAGGTGGTCAGGAAATACTCGATCCACTTGTGCGTTTTGTAGCCGCGATGCGTGAGAAGGCGATGGTAGCCCATGCCGATGCCCAGGCTGCCGGCGACCCACCACATCACCAGGGTGAGAATCAGAGCCTTCCAGGTGAAGAAGAAGATGGCTGCAAGGGCGCAGATGTGCAACCCAATCATGATGAGGGTGACGCCCCAATTGATGGGCTGGCGAAAGGTGCGGTCGCGGCGAAAGATAGAAAGTAGGCTCATAGGCCTGTAGAGGATATCACCTCAAGCTACGGAGACGTGTGCGAAATCGCACATTTGCGTGTCGCGATGCGTGGTGACTCAGGCTTAAGCGAGCAGCGGCTCAGTCAGTGATTTCCAGTTCGACCGCTTCGCCGCGCGACGAATCGGGGCTGACCCAGATGTGCAGGAGGCTTGGCTCCACGGTGTATTCGTTGCGGATGTCCCAGAGGGCAAAGCTATCGGCGCCGAGGGGAAACGTCACTTTCTTCGTTTCGCCAGGAGCGAGCGCCACACGCTGGAAGCCCTTCAGCTTGCGCACGGGCTCTTCGACGCTGGTGCCTTGCAGGCGAACGTAGAGCTGCACGACTTCGTCGGCTGCCGTTTTGCCGGTGTTGGAGACATTCGCCGTGACGGTGAGCACCGGCTTTGCGTCGGCGGAATTCTTGCGCAGCTCGGCATTCAGAGTTTTGGCGCTGAGTTTCTTGGCGCTGATCTCCGGGGCGCCATACGAAAAATCGGTGTAGGACAAACCATAACCGAAGGGAAATTGCGGCGCGTTCAATTCATCGACATAACGCGACACGTACTTCTCTGCGGCGTCCTTTGGCGGGTGAGTGAGATCGCGATTGCCAGCGGGGCGGCCGGTGTTGAGCGCGTTGTAATAAATGGGAATCTGGCCTACGGCGCGCGGCCAAGTCACCGTCAGTCTGCCGCTCGGTGTCGCTTCGCCAAACAGGGTCCGCACGATAGCGGGACCTGCCTGCACGCCGGGCGACCAGAGTTCCAGAACGGCGGGAACATGCGCGAACGCCCACGGCAGCACAAGCGGACGGCCTGTGAAGAGCAGCAAAACAACCGGCTTTCCAGTGGCGGTCACTTTTTCGAGCAACTCCTCTTGCCGGCCGGGCAAAGTGGGATGCGCGCGAGAACCTGCCTCGCCCGTCATTTCCTGTGTAAACTCCCCCAGCGCCAGAATGGCGACATCGGAAGCGCGTGCAGCCGCAACGCTCTCCTCGATTTGTGCGTCACTCGCCGCCAGAATTTCGCCGCCCTGGGCATACTTGATGTGTTCGGCGCCCAACTTTTGCGTTAGAGCGGTCTTCAGGGTCACGACGTCCTGAGGATTGCCGCGACCGGCCCATGCGCCCAGCATGCTTCCCGCATCATCGGCGAGCGGGCCGATGAGGGCTACAGTTGGTACATCGCTCGCGAGCGGCAGCACCCGGCGGGAAGCGAGGAAATCGTTTTTCAGCAGAACGAAAGATTGTTCCGCAGCCGTGCGAGCGAGTTGCAGGCTCTCCGCGGGCAACGCGCCGTGATTTTCGCGGGACTCGTCAGTATAGGGCTTGTCAAAAAGACCCAGCGCAAATTTCACACGGAGAATACGGCGCACCGCTTCATCGAGCTGCGCCTGGGTCACCTTGCCGCTCTTGACGAGGTCGAGCATGTGCTCATGGTAGAGATTAGCTTCCATGTCCATGTCCACACCGGCAGTGAACGCTTTCCAGGCCGCGGTTTTGCCGTCATTGGCGATGCCGTGTGGAATGAGTTCCGCGATGGAGGTCCAGTCGCTATCCACAATGCCAGGGAACTTCCACTCGTTGCGGAGAACCTCGGTCAAAGTGAAGGGATTCGCACTGGCCGGTACGCTGTTCAGCGAATTGAACGCGCTCATGACGGAGGCGCCGCCTTCATCGAGGGCCGCGTAGAATGGCGGCAAGTACACTTCGCGCAGGTTGTGCTCGGAGATTTCGGTGGTGTTGTAGTCGCGGCCGGCTTCCGCGGCGCCGTATCCCACATAGTGTTTTGCGCAGGCGGCGATGCTGTCGGGGGCATCCAGGCGTTTGCCCTGATAGCCGCGCACATAGGCGCGGGCCATGGCACTGCCGAGAAAAGGATCTTCGCCTGCTCCTTCGACGATGCGGCCCCAGCGGAGATCGCGCGCGATATCCACCATCGGCGAAAACGTCCAGCGCACGCCGGCGGCGGAAGCTTCCTGGGCGGCGACGCGGGAAGCGGCTTCCACGATCTGCGGGTTCCAGGTGGAGGCCAAGCCGAGGGGCACCGGAAACGTGGTGCGGTAGCCGTGAATCACATCGAGGCCGAACAAAAGTGGAATGTGCAGGCGGGACTTCTCGACGGCGTCATGCTGGAATTGGTTCGCGTCCTTTACGCTCTCCAGATTGTAGAGAGAGCCCACCTGGCCCGTGGCGGCCATTTCCGCGTAGCCGCCCCTGCCCGTTCCGGGGCCCGTCGGCGAGCCAACGGAATACTGCACGAGTTGCCCGATTTTTTCCTCGAGGGTCATCTGGCGGAGCAGGGCATCCACTTTCTTCTCGATGGCTGGAGTCGCGAGTCCGGATCGCACTGGAGCGCCATGGAAGTCGGAGGCTTGCTTGGAACTCTGCGCCGAAATGGAAGTGGCGATAAAGCACGCGGCAAAAGCGCACAATACAAACGAGCGGAGGAATTTGGTTGGCACGGGCGAAGGCTCCTGTCTTTTGGGGGTCACCTCAAAATGCACGAGAGGAGAGCCGCAAGAAAATCGGTTTATCGAAGCCAAGTTAGCACAGTGCCGGGAAGCGTTCCAGTTCTGGGATGCTTCTTAATCACGGCAGAAAATCTGCTTATTCGCGTTCGTCGGCAGTGGGTCAGTCTCCGGTTAAGCGCTAACCAGTTGAGTCGCTCTAGCTGCTGACAATTCCTGTTGCCGGTAGTTATCAGGAAGCAGTCCAGTTCCAGGTAAGCACGGTGTACGCGATTCGCGGATTTTTTTACGAGAGACACGTGGAAAGATACACTGCTTCCTGTGGACCCAGCCGCATACTACATCAGTCACTTAGCGATGCTGCTTTGTGGACGGGTCGGCCTGCAATTGCCCAAGGTCGAGTTTCGTCAAATCGGGCGCATCCTTGAGTGACACGGGATGCATGTCAGACGATTCGAGTTCGCCTACGTCGTGCTCGACCACTCGTAAACCACCGGATGAACCTCCCGGTGAATCTGCCGAAGAGCTGATTTTTAAGAAGTACTCGCCACCCTCTTCAGCATTCAAAATCACGGGGAAACTTTTGGTTCCCAATCGAAAAAAATACTCCCCGGGCGGAAGCGAGAGATTGAACTTCTGACCTCTATTGACCCGTCCTACTTTAGCAACGCCGCACCAGACCATAACCCCCGGGGTGTGACCGAACTTAGAGTAGTAAACCGTCACGGAAGCGTTGCCATGTTTACTTTCGACGGCTGGCTGATTGGCCTCCACCTCAGCGCGGTCCAGCAAAACCTCGCCGTCCAACATTACGGAGAAAACGGATCCCTTGGGAATAACCGCTTGCTGGCCATGTTGCAATGGCGCAAACGGCAGAGCAAGGAGCAGCAAGCCCTGAGATTGAATAATGCCCATGGTCCAATTGTAGGCGGCCTCAGTAGGCAATCCCTTCGCGGTGGTGAGTGCTTGCACCCCGTGCTTTTGTTGGTTCACCAGGGTTACGAAGTCCATGCGCATCGCGAGCCCCCCGGCATGCCAGGCCATCCCTGCTGCGTGGGCTTCGCTGACGGTCGCCGATACCGGTGCCTTGTCCGCAATAACAACAAGGTTGTCCACCTGTACAGCGCCCAGGACCCGAAACTTCACAAAATCGCCTGCCTTCACAGTCTTGGACGAAATCGACTCCACCAACATCACGCGGATCGGTGTTCCGTTTGGGAGGCGTATCTTGTCCGCGGGAATCTCCGGCTCTCCCACGGCACTCTTTATTTCCGCAGGAATCAGTGGTGGCTGCCCGCTCGGCCAAGGAATTTCGGTATCGGCATCGACAACTGCAATGTCCGGCTCATCCTGGCGGATAATCGCCTGGGTCCCGTTGATCCTGTTTGCGCCGATCTCCGGAATGGTCAAAATTCCTCGAAGCAGAACTTTGGTTCGCCCCACTTGCAGGGCCGTTGGGCGCACATGGAATTCATTCGTTCGAACCACGACACCGATCGCTCGGGAGCCCGCCGCGGCCACAACTGTATTTCCGATCTTCAGATCCCTGGCCAGCTCGAGTTCGACAGGGTCACCGTCTTGCGCCCTCTTGGAACTCACTTCCTGGGCAAACTTCAGATACACATGGGTTCCTTCCCGCAAGACCAACGGAGGATTTGCAGTCTGCGTCGGGGAATCCTGCGGAATTGCCAGCGGCCCTGCAACCCCGCACAGAAATAAACACCCTATGGCAATCGCACCAACTCTCATTGTCGGCTCCAGGACAGCTCACTCCCTCCTTGTTCCGCCAATGTTTTTCCCTACCCTCCACCCCGCTGCTCAACGCCAGCCTTCAATGGCAGTCCTTCTTTGCCAAGATGCTCACCCAATCGGCGATGGAGCGTTTTGAGCGCTGCCCGCAATCCTTGCCCTCCGGTGATCGGGCCGGTAATCGATGAACCACTGTCCGCCTCGACGGTCCAGAGCAGGGTTCCGGAAGAGGCATAGCAGTTGGCGACGACGCGGATCCACTTCGCAAGGGGCCGATCCACAGTCAAATAAAGCAGCGAGTCCGCTCCGGAGTCCCGAGCGATTTTTTGTACGTTGTCCAGCGGCATCTCCTCCATGGAGGACCGTCTGCCCCCGAATTCATCGCTTGCCAGCGATACATTCTTGGAGTTTAGGTAGGCAAACACATCGTCCACAACAGCCTCGAAAACCTGAGGCTTGCTGAATTCTACGTGGCCGCTGGTTCTCTGCAGGAAAACAAAGACGCTATGTGGAGTCTGCGGAACTACGGGGGGATCCTGCGCAACAGAAGGGACACAAACACAAAGGACTACTACACAGAGTGTAAAAACGCTGCCAATCTGCACGGATCGACTCGGACGCTTCTCTGTGCGTGTCCGCCTGGAGCGATTAAGCTGTTCACGTTGAGAATCGAATCCAACTCGCTTGCTTTCTTTCCAGTTTAGCAATAAGCGTAAATCCGCGAGGCGAGGCACTTGCTCTCCCTTATGGAGTTCCGATGAGTCCTGCGGTCAGACTTACCCTTGGAGGGAACCCATCTTCGTACCTTATACTATTGACCGCCGCAACACGCAACGCCGGCCTGGATTCGAGCGCAGAGGCGTTTCGGCGTCGGCCAAAGTCCTGGTAGGTCTTACCGGACATCTTCGTACTGGGGCCCATATGTCCGATTAAGGCGTGGCCTTTTCGGAAACTGACCCACTACCCGTTCGTCAGAGGGATTGACGTTACGCGGACACAGCGTGGCGAATGCGCACGTCACGACCGAGGCTTTTTCAGCAGTTCATTCACTTTGGCCATGACCTCGAAGGCGTCGGCTACGTAGAGCACGTCGGCTTTGCCGCGGGCCCAGCCGCAATTGGGGTCGAGATTGATGGCGCGGCGTTCGTTGATGAAGCGCCAGCCGACCACGTGGGGCTCCTCGCCATGGCAACAGGTGGAGAGGCCTTTGGGGTGACGCGGAGTGGCGCCGGTCTGGCCGACCTGATTCAGGTGCGTCATGAATCCCAGCACGGCCTGGTTTTCACCGCTCTGGTCCACGAGCGACTTGCTGCCTCCGAGAGAGGCCCCAGAGGCGCGAAGAAAATCGAGGATGAGCGTTTCCGCCTGTTCGGGATGCGACTTTCCGTCGGGTTGTTTTTTGGTCCAGCCGGCGCCGGCCACGAAGAGCAGGGAGGCATCGGGGCGAATCGTTTGCGAATCGGATTTGGGTGCGCGGATTCCGGCGATGGTGGTGCGCCGGGCTTCGGCAGGCAGAGCGACGGCGATTTCTTCAATGGTTGCTTTTCCAGAGGGGCCGCGGTACGGCTCATGGCATCCGGAATCAAGCAGCAAGATCCAGGGACGCGCATCGCGCTGGAATACGCCCTCGATGCGCTGCCGGTAGAACCAACGCGTTGCGCAGATCGCTCCATCAACCACCTGGAGCGAGGTGACGTGCGTATCCACGCGGCCGTTCAGGTGATGCGCCAAGCCGGGCAGTGCGCGCAGGAAGCGCGACGTTGCGGGGGCGAGGATCAAGTCGGCGGAAGCGGCGCGGCACAACGCATCGGCAGCCAAAAGGTCGCTGGCAAAGCGTGGCTGCGCGAAGTCTGATCCAGAGACGGCGAGCAGACGTTGTGCGCCACAATTCGCCACAGAATCCGCGGCAGCTTGCACATCGCCGCCAATCAAGCCGATGGAGAGAGACGCATTCAATTGCTTGGCTAGTTCGACAGCGGCGCCGAGAGCTTCTAATGCGGCCTTGGGCAGTCCATCGCCGGATTCATCGAGATGAGCGAGCAGCAAAATATTCTTGATCATGGCCTGTTCCTCACGCCTTCTCGATCCAGGCAACGATTTCCCGGGCAATCTCTTCGGCGGGGAGGTTTTTGACGATGCGCGTTTGCCGCTGCTGCTTGGGTGGACTGGCACTTCGATAGCGTATGGCCCCCGGAGCGGGGGCAGTGGTCTTGGCGCGCTGCAGCGCGGGCATAATCGCGCGCATATTGGCCATGCCGATCTGTGGATTGTTGCGCGGTTCCGGGAGATTGCCGGTTGCCCAGCCGAACAACGCGGGCGGGCCCTGGCAGAGCGAGACCTGGTGACGCCCACCTTCGACGCGTTCCAGAATCTCAAATGCACCATCCGGCTGAACGATAAGCTGATCGACTCCCTGGAATTGATCGAGAATACCGAGGCGTTCGCCGATCAATTGCATGGTGACGCCCGCGCCCCGCGAAGCCGATTCCCAGCCGCCGAACAGGAGCATCCGCGAGCGGTCGAGACCCGCGATGGATTGGATGGCTTCGGCGAGAAGCGCCGCCGTGGCATGCGCATCGGCAAAGCCGCTGGCGGGCCCATCGATGGGAACCAATTCGAAACTGACCTTTTGCGCGATGGTCATCATTACCTGCTGCAATTTGGCTTTCGCGCCCAGGCTGACGAGCCACACTTTGCTGCCCGGCGCGTGGGCCGCAAGATGGGCGGCTTCATAGAGCGCGTGCGCGGCCCAGGGATCGAGCACGGCGGGAAGCAGCATCTCGTTCTTGAGGGCCGGGCCGGCGGGTGTCTCGATGGGTTCGAGGGTTTGCAGCGGGTCGGGCACGACGCTGCCGCAGACTACGATATGGTATGCATTACTCATGCTGGTGAATTCCCCCGTATGTAAACTATGGTTCAAATGGGGCGCCGAAGAAAAGACTCCCCGTTTGAACAAAACAATTTCTCAGGGGCGCTTCGCGCCCTGGGCTGAAGCCCAGGGTCTACTGGGGCCAGATTGATTTTGCACCCGTTACGGCACGACTGAACAGGTTGCGGAAAAATGACGGAAAGAGTTTCTTCAGGGGCTAAAGCCCACTGGTTATATGAGCTTT
>Ga0209039_10002120_pt1 | contig 17306 bp, 15 predicted proteins | sample BogFormECP12_OM1_FD_188238 | JGI IMG/M metagenome (GOLD analysis project Ga0209039, IMG submission 188238) | Bog forest soil microbial communities from Calvert Island, British Columbia, Canada - ECP12_OM1 (SPAdes) (version 2) | ecosystem: Environmental > Aquatic > Freshwater > Wetlands > Bog ... | reverse complement strand
CCCGCCGTTTCGCAGAAAAGGCAAGAGAAGAGGGCTTTCCGATGCAAACCGGAAGCTTCACCCAGGCCCCTTTCGATACTCTGGGTGATTACTTCCGTGGGACCAAAGGCCTTATGCTCGATATGTACCGAAAGCCTGATACGGTCTTGAAAGCCTGCGAAAAATTGTTGCCCTACGCCATTGATATGGGCGTCAAGCCTGCTAAGGCTTCAGGTATTCCGCGTGTTTTTATCCCGCTCCATAAAGGCCTCGACGGGTTCATGTCCCTCGATCAGTTCAAAAAGTTTTTCTGGCCCACGCTGCGGGAACTGATGGTAGCGCTCATCAGGGAGGATTTGGTGCCGATCCCCTTCTGGGAAGGAAAATGCGACTCGCGCCTTGAGGTCATCAAAGATATCCCTGCCGGGAAAGCTTGCTACAAATTTGAGGCGACCGACATGATCAAGGCAAAAGAAGTGCTGGGAGAGACGGTCTGCATACGCGGAAATGTACCGCTTTCGATTCTGGTAGGTGGCACACCTGACGACGTACGCGGATACTGCAAAAAACTTATCGACGTGGCAGGCAAAGGTGGCGGATTCATAATGGATGCGGCAACGGGCGTGGATGATGCAAAGATAGAGAACGTCCGCGCCATGTTCGATTTTACGAGAGAATACGGAGTCTACTAAAGACAGGAAACAGATAAGACAGGTCAAGCTTGAGGTTGAGGAAAGACAGGAAAGAGATGCTGCAGGCTAAGGTTAAGAGAGTGTCATGAAAGGAATTGAAAGGATGTCTGAAATGCGTGGCGTTTACTTAACCTTAACCTTCGTTTTAGTCCTTAACTCGACCTGTATTCCTGCCTCGACCTTTGCTTTAGTCCTTGCCTCAACCTGTTAAGCGGAGGGGTCCCTTGACGCTCCTATCGCAGGCTCTGCAGTACGCTATTTCCGGCATGACCGGTGGGAGTATTTATGCAATCATCGGCATCTGCTGGAGCCTTGTCTATCTCGTTACTACCGTGCTGAATTTTACCACCGGTGAGTTTGTAATGCTGGGAGGCATGCTCACCTGGGGGTTGCACAAGGCCGGGTTAGGCCTGGCCTTTTCTGCCTTCCTTGCGACCATTCTTACAATTATTATCGCTGCAATCCTGGAGCGGGCGGTCATCCGGCCTGTGAGATTTCCCACGGAGATGACCTACATGATGATCACCATTGCTTCAGCTTCCGTTATCAAGGGAATAGTTCTTCTCGTGTGGGGCTCAGAGACACGCACCATAGAGGCCTTCTTCGGAACGAAGGTGATCCAGATCTTCGGGGCAAGCATCACACCTCAAGTGATCGCCGTGTTTTGCCTGCTCGTACTCGTGACCGCGGGTTTGGCCCTCTTTCTTGACCGCACCCTTTTCGGGAAAGCGCTCAGGGCCTCGGCAGTGAACATGGTCGGCGCCCGTCTCATGGGCATAGACATCAGCATGGTGAGGCTCTTCTGTTTCGGCCTCGCGGGGTTTCTCGGCGCTGTGACTGGCATCTTCATCGCCCCCATCACGTTTACAGGTTACGAAGTCGGCATGCTCACGGGGTTGAAAGGATTGGTAGCCGCAATCGTCGGCGGGTGGACTATCACCGGAACGGTCCTCGCGGGTCTGGCGCTCGGACTTCTGGAAGGATTCTGTGCCGGATTTATCTCCTCAGGCTTGAAGGACGTGTTCGCATTGCTCGTCATGATCCTCTTCCTCTTGTTTGAAACCATAAGCCTTACCCCTAAGACAAGAAAGCGCCCATTGTGAAGAAGGAGAATCTCCCAGCAACCCTTCCCTGGATCGCGATAGTAGCCATTATCGCCGCGCTTCCTTTGATCACTTCAAGCTCTTACGTAATAGGCACGATGTGTTTCATCGCCATCTACGGCGCTCTGGCCGTAGGCATGGGTTTACTCTTAGAGATGGCAGGAATCTTTTCCCTTGCGCACCCAACCTTTTTCGGCCTCGGCTCATACTCCGGAGCGGTACTGGCGGTGAAAGGCATAGCACCGCCGTGGGCAGGTACCATTGTGGGCACTCTTTTTGTAACGGCGCTCTCTTATGTGATTGGCGCCCCATTACTGCGCCTCCGTGGCTTCTATTTAGCGTGCGCAACTTTTGGCTTGCTCGTTATCGTGGAGATCGCGCTCGGTCAGCTGGGCACCATCACCGGGGGGCATGAAGGTCTTGTCGGCATCCCACCCCTCTCGATCGCGGGATTCGTATTTGAAAAGGACGTTCACTACTATTACCTCTCGTGGGCGTTCTGCTTCGGCCAGCTCTGGTTTTTGTCTAACGTCATGGGTGGCAGGGTCGGGCGAGCCATTCGCTCCTTCCGAGATAGCGAGTTGGCAAGCAAGAGTATGGGTGTCAACATCCCACGGTGTAAACTGCAAATTTTTATGCTAACCGCCGCTCTCGCCAGCGTAGGCGGCAGCATCTACTGTTTCTACCTGCGCTTTACGCAGCCAGGTATTTTTGGCTTTCCTCTTCTCGTTGATTTAGTGACCATGATCATCATCGGCGGCGGGACTACGATTTACGGGCCTTTGATAGGCAGCTTCGTTATTACCTGGCTCCGAGAACTGATCCACGGGTATCTTGGTAACATTCTCCCCAGGATGACTGCTGAAGTCGATGCTATCTTCTTCGGCGTACTGATTATTGTTATACTTATCTTCATGCCCGGCGGCATCACCGGCTGGATAGACCAGTTCGCAGCATGGGTAAAGAAAAAAATAGCAGGCTCCAGGCAGGTTACGGCATGAGAGGAGAATGAGCACTTATGGCCGATGAGACGATACTTGAAGTCACAGGTCTCAGCAAGCACTTCGGCGGCATCAAAGCTCTCAACGAAGTCTCGTTAACTCTTGAGAAGGGAAGCATTGTTTCCATGATTGGCCCAAATGGTGCCGGCAAAACCACATTTGTCAACGCCATTACCGGCGTACATTGCCCGGACGAGGGGAGTGCGCATTTCGAGGGCCGAGACGTAGCCGGCTTGCCGCCTCACTCCATTGCCGCCCTGGGTATAGGCCGGACCTTTCAACTTGAGGAACTCTTCTCGAGTATGACAGTCCTGGAGAACGCCATGGTAGGCTGTCACACGAGGAGCCACAAAGGCATGTTTGCCACGGGATTTTCTTTGCCTCGGGCGCGCCGGGAGGAACAAACAATCATGGAAGAGGCTCTGGAGAATCTTGGTCTGGTGGGCCTCAGAGAGAAGGCATTATCTCCCATAAAAAAGCTGCCGCTGGGTGAACGGAAACTCGTCGGGATAGCACGGGCGCTGGGGATGAAGCCGAAGCTTCTCATGCTGGACGAGCCGGCAGGAGGCCTAGCGGCGCATGAGATTGACGAACTCGTTCACCTCATTTACGACCTGGCGGGCAAGAAGATCACGATTTTTGTCATCGAGCACAATATGCCGTTTGTCATGGGCCTCTCTCAGCGAATAATCGTCCTCAACGAAGGATACAAGATCGCGGAAGGGCCACCTGACGAGATCAAGGCAAACAACCAGGTTATCAAAGCATATCTCGGTGAAGAGGTCTCCTGATGGCTGAGATTACTGCGCCCGTATGCACGGTCCCGGCGCGGCGCGATCCCGCCGATCTCCAATTGGCTGTTCGAGATGTGTGCACCTTCTATGGCGAAGCGCAGGCGCTCAAGAATGTTGACCTGAGCGTCTATAGTAACGAAGTCGTGGCCATCCTCGGCAGCAACGGTGCGGGCAAAACGACACTCCTTAAGACCCTCACCGGCTTGCTCGTCCCAGCGAGCGGAGGTATCGTGTTTCGGGGCGAACCCATCGCGGGACTTCCACCCAACCAGATAATCGGAAGAGGCATTGCCAGCGTACCTGAGGGGAGAGAGCTCTTCGGTACCATGACCGTTTGGGATAACCTGCTCCTCGGTTCCTATTCCATGAAAAACAGCGCCCGCAAACAGATGCTCCAGAGCCGGCTTGAGATGATATTTTCGCTCTTTCCCATTCTGAAAGAGAGGATCAGACAGAGGGCTGACACGCTCTCCGGAGGCCAGCAGCAGATGCTGGCTATGGGGCGTGCGCTCATGGCCGGGCCCAGGCTCCTTGCCCTCGACGAACCGTCACTCGGGTTATCGCCTGTGCTCGTCACTGAGGTGATGAGCCTACTCAAGAAGATTTGTAGCGAGTTGGCGGTCTCACTCCTCCTCGTAGAACAGAACGCCCGCGCAGCTCTGAAGATTGCGGATCACGTGTACGTGCTGGAACGAGGAGCGGTGGTGCTCCATGGGGCATGTAGTGAAGTCCTGGAAAGCGAACAGATCCGCCGGGCATATTTGGGAGGCTAGAGAGACAGGGCACGGGGCCAGGGTCAAGGGTCAAAACAAAGAAAGAAACAATGGCCTATGGGCAGCACGTCACGTGGGGAATGACGTAACACAAATAAGGGGAGGCAACATGAAAAGAGTGGGGTTTGTAGAGATCGTATGCTGTGTAGGACTTATGTTTTTAGTTAGCGGCTATGGGCAGACTGCCGAACTGGCTCCGTATCCTGTCGGCGTGAATCTCGAGCTGACAGGCCGGGTCTCGAGCCTTGGCATCCCGGTCAAGAGAGGCCTAGAGATCGCGGCCGATGCTGTCAATGCGGCGGGGGGTGTCAACGGACGTAAACTGAAACCGGTTTATTACGATAACGAAAGTGATCCGGCAAAGGCAGTCATCCTTACCAAGAGACTCATCGACGTGGATAATGTGATCGCATGCACCGGCTACGCCCTTTCAGGCAACGCGATGGCAGTCGTCCAGACCGTTGAAAGCGGCAATACCGTTATGATCGCGGGAACCGCTACTGACAAACTCTGGATACCGACAAAAAAATGGGTTTTCAATATTGTACCGCGACAACGGGAGGCATCGATCCCTATACTCATCGACAGCCTGTTACAGCGGGGCGCAAAGAAGATCGCGTATATCTATATTGACACGACTTATGGGCAAACGGGTAAAGAAACATTCGATGTGGTTGCCAAAGAGATGAAGGTCACCCCCGTCATCGTCGAGAAATACGCTGCTGGAAGTCCTGACGTAGGCCCGCAGATCACCCATATCAAAGCCTCCGGCGCAGACGGTATCCTGATGTCCGGGAATGTCGCAGATAGCGTCATGGTGATCAAGAGTGCACGGGATCAAGGCTTCACAGGGCCCATCGCGTGCGATTATGCCATCGTGGGTCCTGAGTTTATTGAGCTCGGGGGCAAATATGTCGAAGGCATTGTCACTACGTCGCTCAAAGCACTTGTCGCACCAGAACTTCCGGCAAATGACTTCCAGAAAAAAATTGCAATGGACCTCTACACCAGGTACACGCAACAGTTCGGTATATTCAGCCTCTATTCCGGTCATTCCTGGGATATGGTATATCTAATTGCCGAAGCCCTCAAGAAGGTCGACCCGAACCTCGATCCCACAAAAAAGGCGGATCTGGTGAAGATAAGGGAGCAGCTCCGGGATAATCTCGAGAAGATTAAGGGTTACGTGGGACAGAACGGTACCTTCAACTTTGCGCCTGATAACCACAACGGCCTCGGCGCCAAATGCTACGTTGCGGTCGTGGTTCAGAATGGCAAGTGGGCACCCTATAAAGGAAAATGAAAAAGCAGGTTAAGGTTAAGGTTGAGAAAAGAGGAAAGAGTCCTGTATTAAAAAAGGAGGGGACAATGAGAAGGCAAAGCATAGGAAAGTGTTTGATCATTTCGGTCGCTATGTTCGGCTGTATACTGCTTGCTACCGGGGAGAGTCGCGCGCAGAAAGCAGCGCCGTATCCGGTAGGCGCGGTCTTTGACCTGACCGGCATAATATCGAGTATCGGAGGTCCTGAAAAGCGAGGCCTGGAGATAGCGGTCGAGGCGGTCAATACGGCGGGGGGCGTCAATGGCAGACAGCTCAAGATGACGGTGTACGATTCGGAAAGTAATGCAACGAAGGGCGTGACGGAGACGAAGCGTCTGATAGACGTGGACAAGGTGATCGCGGGCCTCGGGTATTCATCTACCGGTGTTAGCATGGCGGCCATCCAGACCGTCGAGTCAGGCAAGATCGTGATGCTCAGCGCAGGAGCGTCTGAAAAGATATGGATCCCCACCAATAAATGGGTCTTCAACGTTGTACCACGCCAGAGAGAGGCGTCGATCCCCATGCTTCTGGACGTGTTACAGCAGCGAGGTGCAAAGAAGATCGCTTACATTAACATCGACAATACGTTCGGACAGACCGGAAGAGAAGTCTTCGACTGGGCCGTCAAGGAGATGAAGATTATCCCTGCCATCATTGAGAAGTATGCCGTGGGGAGCACCGACGTGGGTCCGCAAATGACCCACATTAAAGCGGCCGGCGCCGACGGTCTGCTGATCACAGGGCAGATGGCGGATACCGTTATGGTAATCAAGAATGCGAGGGACCAGGGCTTTACCGGGCCCATCGTTGCCGACTACTCCATCGTGGGTCCTGAGTTTATTGACCTTGCGGGAAAGTACGGTGAAGGGATCGTGACAACCTCGATCAAGACCCTCGTCGCCCCTGACCTCCCCGACAACGACCCTCAGAAAAAAGTTGCTATGGACCTGTACAACAAGTATACCAAGCAGTACGGGGCCTTCAGTCTCTATGCCGGCCACGGATGGGACGAGGTCTACCTGCTGGTTACGGCTTTGAAGAAGGTCGATCCGAAGCTCGATCCTGCCAAGGATGCGGACTTGGTGAAGATAAGGGCCCAGGTCAGGGATAACCTCGAGACGATAAAAGGCTTTGTGGGACAGAATGGTATCTTCAACTATTCACCGGAAAACCATAACGGACTCGGACCAAAATGTTATGTGCCGGTTGTCGTTGAAAATGGCAAGTGGAGGTTGTATAAAGGAAAATAGCACCGGCTAAGGGCAAAGGGTTAACGGCTAAGGCCAAGTGGCAGAAGAGCAAGACTCGTTTGGCATTCAACCTTTAGCCTTTGGCCCTGAGCCGTTATCCTGCACTAATAAAACGGAGGTGTATCATGGCAAAGGGACTAGTTGAACTGATGTCGGATCTAATGGAAGAAGAAACGCTGGCGTTGGTCAAGGAGAAGATCGCTCAGGGGGCGGACCCTAACCAGATCCTGGACGATGCAAGATCGGCCATGGAGCTCGTGGGGAAGCGCTTCGAGAGCTGTGAGTATTTCATACCCGATCTGATGATGGCAGGAGAGATACTAAGAGAGATTTCAGAGTTGGTAAAGCCCCTGCTGGTTAAGGAAAAAGGTGCTCAGAAATCGGGCAAAGTGATCATCGGTACGGTCGCGGGCGACATTCACGACATCGGAAAGGACATCGTGACCTTTATGTTGGATGTGAGTGGTTTTGATGTGCTCGATCTGGGGATCGACGTGCCTGTAGAGACTTTCGTGACCAAAATAAAGGAGTTCCAGCCAAAGGTGGTTGGGTTGAGCGGGTTCCTCACGCTGGCTTTTGATTCCATGAAACAGACTGTGGAGGCAATCGAAAAGGCAGGTCTGCGGGATAAAGTGAAGATCATGATCGGCGGCGGCCAGATAGATGACGAGGTGAGGAAATACGTTAAAGCAGATGCCTATGGAAAGGACGCGGTAGCAGGCGTGCAACTGGCCAAAAAATGGATTGGAGCCTGACCATGGCCGAGAGCTCCGAAGAACTATACAGGCAGCGGGAACAAAGGGTCAATGATGCCATTGCGCTCAAGAAGCCTGACAGGGTTCCCATCATGGTGCTCTTCGGATTCTTTCCGGCTCGCTATTCAGGGTTTACCGTGCGGGAGGTCATGTACGATCCGGAGAAGATGTGGCAGGCCCAGTGGAAGACACTCACCGAGTTTCAGCCCGACATGGACCAGAACCCGTACTTCCTTCGGTATCTCGGCCCAATCCTCGAAACCCTCGACTTCAAGCAGTTGATCTGGCCGGGTCACGGCATGAAGGCGGACCACACGTACCAGTTCGTCGAGGGAGAATACATGGCCGCGGACGAGTACGATCACTTCCTTCTCGACACCACCGATTTCATGATGAGACGTTACTGGCCGCGCGTGTGCGGCGGGTTGAAGGGACTCGAGAAGCTCCCGCCGCTACATAACATCATCAGCTACTACATGGGCATCCCCACGGGCTTCGGCGCGTTCAGTCTGCCGGAAGTGATTGAGGCGGTGGATGTGCTGAAAAAAGCGGGGCAGGAGTCTGCGCGCATTGGCGGCTATGCACGGAAATATTCGGAAAAAGCACGTGCGGAAGGGTTTCCGCTTCAGGTGGGTGCTATCTCACAGGCACCGTACGATACTCTGGGCGACTTTTTCAGAGGGACTAAGGGCGTCATGCTCGACATGTACCGCCGTCCCGACAAGGTGATAAAGGCGTGCGAGCACATTCTCCCTTTCATGATAGAGATGGCCATGAGCGGGTATAAGGTCTCCGGCAATCCGCGCGTATTCATACCCATCCACAAGGGCCTGGATGGATTCATGTCGTTGGAGCAGTTCAAAAAGTTTTTCTGGCCCACGCTTCGGGAACTGATGATAGCCCTCATCAATCAGGGGCTGAATCCCTGCCCGCTTTGGGAGGGAGACTGCACGTCACGCCTGGAGATCATCAAGGACATACCTGAGGGCAAGGCCTGTTACGCTTTCGAGGCAACGAATATGATCAAGGCAAAAGAGGTGCTGGGAGGTCGGGTCTGCATCAGGGGAAACGTACCTTTGTCAGTGCTGGTTGCCGGCACGCCGGAAGACGTGCGGACGCATGTCGAGGCTCTTATTGATGTTGTGGGCAAGGATGGGGGCTACATCATGGACTCTTCAACGGGACTTGATGATGCGAAGCCGGAGAACGTGAAGGCCATGTTCGAGGCTACCAGAGAACACGGCGTCTACCGATAGGGTGGTGAAGCAAAAGCTGATCTGCACTGCTGACCACCTTTCTTTTCTTCTCCTACGTACTTATTGATTGTCCTTGATTTGTGTGATACAAATAGCCAAGGAAAGACGGCAGGACAACGCATGGATAGTCTTCTCAGAAAAATCCCCAAAGTTGATGACTTTCTGAAACACGAACAATGGCAGCACCTGTTGCGGAAGTATTCTCAGGATTCCGCAAAGGAGGCGCTGCGGGCCGTGCTGGACGAACTCCGCCTCAACATCAAGGAGAAAAAGGTAACCGCAATACCGCCCTTGGAGCAGATCATCGAGGAAACGAAGCGTCGTGCTGCTGAACTTTCGAGACCGGGCCTCCGGAAAGTGATCAATGGCACAGGCATCGTCATTCACACGAACCTGGGAAGATCGCTCCTTGCAAAACCCGCAATAGATGCTCTGGTGAGCATCGCATCAAACTATTCGAACCTCGAGTACGACCTGAAGAAAGGAAAACGAGGCGACCGGTATGAACATTGCTCCTCGATTCTGCAAAGACTCACCGGAGCGGAAGCCTCACTCATCGTAAATAATAATGCGGCAGCCGTGCTTCTTGTGCTGGACACCTTCGCTCAAGGCAAGGAAGTTGTCATTGCCCGGGGCGAGCTGATCGAGATCGGCGGTTCGTTTAGAATACCTGACGTGATGAGAAAAAGTGGAGCGATACTGAGGGAGGTCGGCACCACAAACAGGACCTTCAGAGAGGATTACGAACGTGCCCTCCATGAGAACACGGGTCTCATCATGAAGGCTCATACGAGCAACTTTCGCATTCGGGGGTTCGTGCACGAGACTTCGGTCAGCGAGCTCGCGGAGCTGGGGAAAAGGTATCGTGTTCCGGTTTTTTATGATGCCGGAAGCGGTCTCCTCTATCCGCTCAAGGGAGACAGGGCTTTCGACGAGCCGGTCGTAGCCGGTTCCGGAGACACGGGATTAGATATGATCTCTTTCAGTGCAGATAAGCTGCTTGGTGGCCCGCAGGCCGGCATCATCCTCGGTAAGAGCGCTTACGTCGACGCTATGAAGAAGAATCCTCTGTTGCGCGCTATTCGTCCGGACAAGTTTACTCTTGCTGCACTCGAAGCAACACTTTTTCTTTACGCCGACGAAGAGAGGCGAAGCCAGATACCAACGCTGAGCATGATTTACGAGGACGAGGCAAGTCTGAAACGGAGAGCCTCGCGACTCGCTGCCTTGCTGCGCAAACGCTCTGCCCATCTTTCTGTGTCTGTGGTTAAGCTAGCGTCGGAAGTGGGCGGGGGAAGCCTTCCTGACGTGGATCTGCCATCGTACGGGTTGGCGCTTGAACCTCGCACCATGAGCCCTGTCGCGCTTGAAGAAAAACTGCGAAAGCTGGAAACTCCCGTCATTGCCCGGATCGGCCATGATAAACTTCTCATTGACGTGAGAACGGTCCAAAAGGCCGACGAACCCTTTTTGATTTCGGGCATCGCATCTGCCCTCACGGATGGAACATAAATTCCATCTCGTTTCCGACAAAGATAATATCAGAATCGATATGTACGTGGCCGAAGCTTTGTCGCTCACCAGGGCAAAGGTGCAGGGATTGATCGCAGAGGGACACGTGCGCATCTTCAACAAGGTGCCCAAGCCCTCTTTGAAAGTGAAGCGGGGCATGGAGATAGAGGGAGAGTTGGTCACTGAAGAGCCGGCTAACCTCTGTCCCGAGGAGATCCCGCTCACGATCCTTTACGAAGACGAGTATCTGCTGGCCATCAACAAGCCAGCGGGCATGGTAGTACACCCTTCCTGCGGCCATCGGAGCGGCACGCTCGTTAACGCCATACTCTCCCACCTGGGGAGGCCGGCTATCTCATCCAGCGAAAGCGGCACAAGCAGTGTGGATACCAACCAGCGGCCGGGCATTGTCCACAGATTAGACAAGGACACTACCGGTGTGATCCTCGTTGCTAAAGATCCAAAGACACAGGAAGCGCTTTCCTTACAGTTCCACGACAGGAAAGTGGAGAAAACCTATAGAGCGGTAGTCGAGGGAACAGTCAAAAAGGACGAAGACATCATCGAGGGGTCTATGGGCAGGCACCCTACCCTGAGAAAAAAGATGGCACTGGTAGCAAAAGGGGGCAGATACTCCATGACACGTTTTAAGGTGATCCGGAGGCTGCGCGGATTCACGTACTTGGAAGTCTACCCGAAAACCGGAAGAACCCACCAGATACGGGTGCACCTGGCATCGATCGGCCACCCGATAGCCGGTGATGAGCTGTACAGCAGGAAAGCCAGGAAGCTCGCGTCTCGACCTTTGCTCCACGCATACAGGATTCTTATAGAGCATCCAGTCAAGAAAACGCCCTTACGGGTCGAGGCACCCGTTCCTCGGGACTTCGAAGAGTTCACCGATGCACACGCCCTTTAAGCTGAAAACGCAAGGCCCGTGGTCTTACTTCTTTTTTCCTCCGCTAGAGGCTGACGGTGTTTTTCATGGTTTCGTCACGAGGTCTCGCGATACGGCGCTTGAGGAAAGAGGGCTGAAGGACGCTATCTCGGCATTCTCGTTTCAAGAATACATACTGATGAACCAGGAACATGGCGATGCTGTTCATGTGATCAAAGATGGCGAGCGCCCAAGGACCGGCGACGGGCTTCTCCTTCTCGAAAGAAACGTGGCTGGCATCATAAAAACAGCAGACTGCCTGCCTATAATCCTGTATGGCCTATCGGTGCCGATGGTTGCCATTGTGCATGCGGGCTGGAAGGGAACGGCGCTCGGCATCGCGGGCAAAGCCGCGCGACAGATGACAGCCATGGGCGTAAACCCGGAAAAGATAGGCGCTCTCATCGGGCCGGGCATAGGGCCATGCTGCTACAACGTGCAGGAGGATGTGGCAGGTATCTTTAGAGCGGCGGGATACCAAAACCCCGTCATACAAGAACGGGAGGGCTCCCTATTTCTCGACTTGAAATCAGCGAACACCCAGATGCTTAAGTCGGAGGGTCTGAAAGAGATCAATGATGTGGGCCTCTGCACATTCTGCAGAGAAGATCTCTTTTACTCCGCAAGACGGGACAAAGAGTCTGGCCGACAGATTAATTTTGTCCTTATGCGGGGTTAGAGCTATAATTAGAGCCAGGGTCAAGGGTGACGGATAAGGGTGAAAGGCTAAAGGCCAAAGGAAGATGATTCAAAACAGAGCCGTTGCAGCGTCGAATCCGGGCCAAGGGCTCCGAAGGCTAGAATGAGTCTGAGAACATTCAAAAAAGAAGTTCTTTTCGCGGCCGTTACCGTTGCGGTCTTCGGCTTCCTCCTTTACCTGGAAACCAATTTGCCTTTCTTCACGAAGTTTTTGCCGGTTGGAGAGAATAAGCTCATCATTGTTCTCCTCAACATAAACCTTCTGCTCATCCTCCTTCTCGTCTTCATCATTGCGAGAATCCTGATCAAGATAAACATTGAGAAAAAGAGGGGCGTGTATGGTTCGGGTCTCAAAACCAAGCTGACGTTGACCATGCTTTCCATATCTCTCATCTCTTCGTTCACGCTCTTTATCATTGCCACAGGATTCTTTTACGTTGCCATGGATAAATGGTTCAGCCAGAGGATTGAAGACACCATAGACTCCGCCGTGGAACTCTCACAGCTCTACTACGATGATCTGTTCGAACGGTACGAGAAGATAGGAAAGCAGCTTGCAGGCCAGATCGAGAAGAAGGGCATCCTTGAAAAGCCGGATAATCTCCGGACGTTCGTGAGAAAAGAGGGACAGACACACTTTCTCGATTATCTTGCTGTGTACGACATGGCCGGAACTGTTCTGCAGAGCCAAGGCCAGATGGACGCAACGGTAGTGCAGCGCCTTTTGGCAAGATCCAAAGCAACTGCAAAGGAGAAAAGAGTCAGGCAAATTCTCCCCATGGAAGGCGGAGAAGCAATTGTATTGTGCATTGGGATGGCCGATGTGTCCGGTAATCCTGCCGCTGTCCTTGTCCTCGGGGAAAAGATCAGCTTCAGGGGGACAGAAAGGGTAATGCAGATCGCGCGCACTGGTGAGGAGTTTAAGGAATCCAGGCCATACAAAAAGGTTCTGAAGTGGAGTTTTATCATCCCACTCTTCCTCATCACCATGCTCTCGATCTTCATTTCTGTCTGGGTGGGCGTTAAAATGGCCACCGAGATTGCTGTACCTCTGGAACAGGTAAGAGAGGGTGCAGCCATCATCGCCAAGGGCTCGTTTGACATAAATCTGGAGGATCGCGGCAAGGATGAGATAGGAACGCTCGTAAGTGCCTTTAACAAGATGGCAAGAGAGCTAAAAGTTACGAAGGAAGAGATCGAGGAGAAGAGAAAGTATATGGAGGTAATCCTCGACAATGTGGCTACCGGCATCATCACCACTGATGAGAAAGGGAATATCCTGCTGCTCAATAGGGCCGCTAAGGCCATACTAGGTGTGGAGCGGAACGACTGGATGGGGAGTCCGTTGAGGAACATTCTTGGTGGTGAGTTCAGGAAGATCATCCGCTTCTTCCAGAGTGAGATGAAGGGCGAATCAACGGGAAGTGTTGTCAGGGAGATGCGCCTTGCGCTGAAAAAAGACACGGTTTATCTGAGGGCATCACTGACGGTTCTCAGAGACGAAAACGGACGCGCCGAGGGTTACATCAGCACGTTTGACGACATAACACATATCGTACGAGGTGAAAAGCTTGCTACATGGCGCGAGATCGCTAAGAAACTAACCCACGAGATCAAGAACCCGCTCACTCCGATCAAGCTCTCTGCGGAGAGGATCAGGAGGCGCCTGCTACCGCACGCGGAGGGTAAGGAGAAGGAACTCCTGGACGAGACAACAGCAGTTATCCTGAGTGCCTCTGATGACATCAAGGTAATCGTCAACGAGTTGACTAAGCTGACGCACACCGCGACCGTACAAACCCTCGAGGACATAAACCTCATCGTGGATGAAACCATCGGGCTCTACAAAAACCTCTACCAGAATATCGACTTCCAATTTGAGAAAGAGAACGTGCCCAAATTCAGGATGGACAGGGACAAGGTGAAAAGGGCCCTTATAAACCTCGTGACCAACTCCATAAAGGCAATCGATTCGGAGCAGGGCATCGTAACACTCACCACCCGGTACGAAAAAAACAGAGGGCTTGCCTTTGTAGAGATTGCCGATACGGGTCCCGGCATCCGGGATGAGGACAAAGGCAGGATATTCGATCCATACTTTACCAGGGGTCGTGATGGCATGGGTCTCGGTCTCGCCATTGTGAACTCCATCATATTGGAGCACCACGGAAAGATCCACGTGGACGATAATAAGCCGAGGGGGGCTAGATTTATAGTAGAGCTGCCGGTGATCGACGCCACATTGTGAAAGCAAATCCCAAATCCCAACGTCGAAATTCCAAACAATTTTCAAAATTCAAACTCGCAAACTTAAAAAACGGTCTGCACTGTGGCGCCGTTTTTGGAACATTTGATATTTGGTGATTAGACATTGTTTGGAATTTGGTGCTTGGGATTTGGGATTTGCCCGCAGGCTACCAGCTGGGGCCTCTAAGCCCTTTAAATTACGGGGAATCTGTGCTATAATTGTATGCGATGAGGCGTGAAGCAAAGACGATTGCAAGTAACCGCAAAGCGTACCATGATTTTCATATTGAGGAAAAGTTTGAGGCAGGTATAGCCCTGACCGGAACTGAGGTAAAATCGCTGAGAGAGGGCAAAGCCAACCTCAAAGATAGTTTTGCCCGGATCAGGGACGGCGAGCTGTTTTTGACAAACGCCCATATAAGCCCTTACTCATGCGGGAATATTTATAACCATGAGCCCAAGCGTGATAGAAAGCTCCTGATGCACAAGCGGGAGATTGACCGGCTCTACGGGAAGGTGAGGGAGCGGGGATACACCCTAGTGCCGCTTTCCATGTATTTCAACGAGAAGAACAGAGTTAAACTGGAATTCGGGCTCGGAAAAGGCAAGAGGTCGTTCGACAAAAGAGAAGATATAAAGCAGCGCGACGAAAAACGGATTAACGACCGGGAATCCCGGTCTCGATGAAGGGGGCGATTGGCTTCGACAGGGAAAGAAGGGTCAAAGAGGCATGCCGGGGATCTAGCTGCCCGTTATCAGGTGGAAAATAAACACAAACGCAGAAACAGATCTAGCACTGGCCGCTTAAGACGGCCACGTCCGCTGGACTTTCCTCCCGCTTCAGGTCCAGATCGGGCGCCATTTCAGTGGGATAGCCTCCCGGGACGCCTATACCGGGCGGCGAACCTTAATAGGCTGGGATGAGAGAAAACCTGTCAGCGGGTGTTCTCCCGTCCGAGACTTAAAACACTGACTAAGCATGTAGGCTCTTTGGGTCTTGTTCTCTGGACGCGGGTTCGATTCCCGCCGCCTCCACCAATACATAATCCAGTACGGTACTATAAAGTGCAAAAGACCCGCTCCCATGGCGGGTTTTTTGTTGTTTATTGTCCGAGATGGTGCTATAATATGTATCGTAATCTGATGTGTTTGGGGGCTTCTTAGACGGAAAAAGGCCCCCAACGAAAATTAAAGGCCCCCAAAAAGGAGGAAAATCCAATGCCCAAGCGGATCATCCAGCTATCGGACACCAAAGTACGGAATGCCAAGCCCCGGAAGACTGAGTATAAACTCTTCGACGGTGGAGGGCTCTATCTCTTGGTCACTCCATCGGGTGGCAAGCTATGGAATCTCAAATACCGCTTCGCGGGAAAAGAAAAGAAAATCAGCTTCGGTCCCTATCCAGAAATCTCTCTTTCTAGTGCAAGAGCGAAGAAGGAGGAAGCCCGAACGGAGCTAGTAAACGGAGTTGATCCGGCGGCGCTTCGCAAAGCTATGAAGCACGCAGCGACTGCAGAGGCTGAAACCTTTGAGGTAGTGGCTCGTGAGTGGCATCTTAAGTTCACACCCACATGGAAGGCGGTACATGCCGAGACAACCATGGCCCGGATGGAACGTGACCTGTTCCCGTGGATCGGAAAGCGACCCATCAACGAGATTAAGGCGCCAGAGCTTTTGGCAGTCCTCCGCAGGGTAGAGAGCCGGGGAGCTTTGGAAACGGCACATCGAGTCAGGTCCATTGCAGGACAGGTGCTCAGGTATGGGGTGTCTACAGGTCGCTGCGAACGTGACTGTTCAGGAGACCTGAAGGGCGCGTTGCCACAGCCAACAGAGAAGCATCATGCCGCGATTATTGAGCCGAAAGAGGTTGCGCCCCTTCTCCGTGCAATAGACGGGTACGAGGGAGGTTTTGTGGTCAAGTGCGCCCTACGGCTTGCGCCTCTATTCTTCGTGCGCCCGGGAGAGCTTCGCCACGCGGAATGGACAGAGATCGACTTTGATAATGCGGTCTGGAATTTACCGGCCGATAAGATGAAGATGAACCAGCCGCATATCGTGCCGCTCTGCACTCAGGCGATTGACATATTGACCGAACTGAAGCAGCTTACGGGCGCAAGTAGATACCTCTTTCCTTCTGAGAGATCAGTTGCAAGACCGATGAGCAACAACACGCTAAACGCAGCACTTCGACGCATGGGGTACAGCAAACAGACCATGACGGCTCACGGCTTCAGGGCAATGGCACGGACCATCCTCGATGAAGTGTTGCAGCAAAGGCCAGACCTCATAGAGCACCAGTTGGCCCACGCGGTACGAGACCCGAATGGCAGAGCTTACAACAGGACGGCCCACCTCGAAGGAAGGAGAGATATGATGCAGCTTTGGGCAGACTACCTAGACGGATTGAAGCAGGGGGCTCAGGTTCTGCCATTCACAAAGACATAGGTCCCACAACCACACAGCTGGATCCTAAGAACAAAAATATCAAAAACGGGGGTTACCTGCTAGCCCTTGATATTCCTCACAATCCGTTGACTATCAAGGTTCTTCCGGTTTTTCATGCGTCGGTATATGCCGGAGTTTGCCAGAACATTCCTAAAGGTCCTGGGCACAAATTCGGGCACAGTGAAACATGCAAGGTACCTCGAGGTAGATCTGCTATACTGCTTCACAGAAAACGAAACAAGCTAATTATGTTACAACAAAAGATTAATTTTACGACGCGCATTCCATGGCAGGGACGAAGGGGCAGCTTTTTCGAACTGTGGGCTACAAGAGATGCTCGTTAAGGCGTTACCGGCGAGACAGAGGGTAACACCTTTTGGTTGGCCCGGAAGCAGCTCAGTTCATGGGAACCTATTCTCGGCTGTATGAGATACTCGCCCAACAGCAGGCGGTGAAAGAATGTTCCTCTTTGAACAGGAAGTCCAGTGCGGCTGCCAGCTCCGCCACTAGCGGTTTCACCAATGTCTGGGGATTATCTA
>Ga0209039_10002119_pt1 | contig 17308 bp, 16 predicted proteins | sample BogFormECP12_OM1_FD_188238 | JGI IMG/M metagenome (GOLD analysis project Ga0209039, IMG submission 188238) | Bog forest soil microbial communities from Calvert Island, British Columbia, Canada - ECP12_OM1 (SPAdes) (version 2) | ecosystem: Environmental > Aquatic > Freshwater > Wetlands > Bog ... | reverse complement strand
AAGAACGACGATAAGCTGGGGCCGGGCCTCAACCTCATTGAAGAGGACGGCAAGTGGAAGTTCATCGACATGGATAAAAATGAAGTTGAGGTCGAGGTCGTCGAGAGTGAAGACAAAGGCCATGCGGATGAAAACCTCGATTTGATAGATTGATCTAAAAGCTTATACATCCAAATTCTTTTTCTAGCGCCAGGATAAGCTTCTTTTTACCTGTCTGGCGGGGACACCCTGTAAAATCCCAGGCCGAACGACGGTTTGGGGCCCGCCCCGACGAGCTCTCCGATTTTGAGTAGTTTTTTTGCCTGGTCGTCCATGCTGCCGATGGTGTACTGCGCAGTGCCCCTGTACCGGGCCTCAAACCACTAGACAAAACAAGCATCGACGAAATGATCGACCTCCTGGCCAAAGCAGGCTACCTTGTCGTTCCAGGGAGATGGTACAAAGGGTATAACGGCACATGACCCCCGTTATACCTTCAAACCAGATACAAGTTTTTCATAGGAAACACCGAGTAGCCCGGCCAACAACACGGGCGTCGACTCGCCAAAAAAAACCTAAGTATTGCTCGAAGAAAACCAAGTACTATTCTTATTATTCGATGACTTTCGTCGTCTTAGCGATATTCACGGCCGCCTCATGGGGGAGGTCGCTATCCCCGAGTATAGTATAGCGCTCCGGCCGGATATCGTGCGCTTTCATCAACGCCTCGATAATATACTTATCCTCGATCCCGAGCTCTTTTGCGCTCGTGGGAGCGCCAATAGTCATCAACGCTTCCCGGATACGCTTCCAGTCGCCGCCGTGCAGGTACATCATCAGGATCGTGCCCACGCCGCACTGCTCACCATGTAAGGCAGGATGTGGAGCGATCTGGTCCAGCATATGCGAGAACTTATGCTCGCTGCCGCTGGCCGGCGCGGACGAGCCCGCGATGCTCATGGCCACGCTCGACGAGATCAACGCCTTCACCACGAGGCGGACCGACTCCTCCAGGCCCGGCTTGATCAGGTGCGCCGAGTCGAGGATGATGCGGGCTGTCATCTCGGACAGCGCCGCCGAATAATCCGAAAAGTAGACGTTCCTCAGCCTGGCAGCCAGCCGCCAGTCCAGGACCGCCGTATAATTAGAGATAATGTCGCCACAGCCTGCTGCGAGCAGCTTGTAGGGCGACTTCATGATAATACTCGTATCGGCGATGACGCACATCGGCGCTTCCGCCTGCTTCGACACGGACTTGCCGCCCTGGATGATGGACGCCCTCGACGAGGCGATGCCGTCGTGCGATGCCGCCGTGGGGACGCTGATAAAATTAAGGTCAAGCTGCGTGGAGGCCAGCTTGGCGATGTCGATGGACTTGCCGCCGCCGACGCCCAGCAAAAAGTCGGCCTTCATCTCTTCCGCGGCCGTTTTAGCCTTCAGGACGTTCTCCATCGTCGCGCTCTCCACGATGATGAAGTCCCGGTCATAGCCGCTCCGGGAGAGGCTTTCGGCAACTTTATCCCCAGCGATGCCTTTTGTGGTTCCGCCGGTGATGATCAATGCCCGGCCCTTAAGGCGCATGCTCCGGCAGATGGGCCCCACGCTCTCGATGGCGCCCGGCCCGGCTATGACATTCCGGGGAAGCTGCATCCACTTTTCGCTGTGTTTAGATACATTTATGTCAAGTTCGCCCGTATAAACACCCCAAGGTGGAACACGTTGTTCGATATCGGCTCTTTCATAGCTAAGTACTACATCGACCCTATCGTATATAATGAAGGCTACAACGTAGTCAATACCCTGACCTATGCTATTATCCTTGGTATAAGCCTCTTTGCGGTATTAAAGTTAATGGCGCTGCTCAAGCTGAAGATCGATGAGCGCCTCATAATGGCGACTGCGCCTTACATCATATTGGGCGCATCGTTACGAAATCTGGAGGATGTCAACCTTCTGTCGCCGCCATTAAGCTACGTGTTCATGACGCCGCTCGTATACATCATGGCGTTCTTCATCACGCTCATTATCCTGTTGTTGTGCCTGTATCTGGAGCACCGCGGCGCCATCAAGGATTATTCGAAACCATACGCCTGGTTCGGCGTAGCCGCTGTCATCCTGGTCTTCGCCACGCTGCTGCTGACCCAGCCCATCCTGGTATGGTGGGCCCCCATCGTCGTCGTTTCGCTGGCGTTCACCTTCACCGGCGTCATTTATCTCCTGGCCCGCCACTTCAAGGTGGGCTTCCTCACAATGCCGCTCAACGTGGCCATCCTGGGGGCGCACATGTTCGACGCCTCCTCGACGTTCACGGCGGTCGACATCGTGACGGGCTTTGCGGAAAAACACGTCGTGCCCACGCTTTTCATCGACATCACCCATACGGCATTCATCATGTACGCCCTCAAGCTGGCGGTGTTCATACCCGTGATCTACCTCATCGAGAAGTACTTCGTCGAGGATAAGGACCTATATTATTTACTCAAGTTCGCGCTGCTCGTCCTGGGCTTCGGCCCCGGCATAAGGAATACGCTGGAGCTGGTGTTCATCCATGGGTAAGACCGTGCCCGGACCCAGGGATTTCATAAATTACCTGTATTCCATAAAAACATTCATCGGCATAGTTGTGCTGGTTTTCTTCATTTCGATGGCGCTGGGCTACGTCATCCCGCTGATATCGTCCCATATATCCGATATGCTCATATCCGGCCTGGAGGAAAAGGCTAAGGCGCTTTCGGGCCAATCGCAGATCATGATGATGCTCGGCATTTTCTCGAATAACGTGATGGGCTCGGTCATGTCCCTGGTGTTCGGGCTCGTCGCGGGCATCTTCCCGCTATTCTTCATGATCTCCAACGGCATGGTCATCGGCATCATCCTGGAAATGATAATAGCGAAGATGGGCGTCGTCGGCGGCACCACCTTTTTCCTGGCCGGCGTCCTGCCCCACGGCATATTCGAGCTGCCCGCCGTTTTTATCTCCACCGCCATCGGCCTGAAGCTTGGCTATGAGGCGCTCAGAAGCCTCGTATTAAAAAAGGACGTCGTCACGCCGGAGCTTATCCGTGGATTGACGATATACGTTTTCTGGATCCTGCCCATACTATTTTTAGCGGCCATAGTGGAGACGTTCATCACCGGGGCCATCCTGGCGCATTTCGCCCATATTCCCATATTCTTATAGAAAATTATTATATAATAGTTTGATGTATAAATTTAAATATATTATATGCTCGATATTATATCACAGGAGCGATAACATTGAACGTTAAGATACCAGGGCCGAAGGATTTTCTAAGGTACGTCTGGGGATTGAGGAACTACTTGATCGCCATCGTCGCTATTTTTACGCTTTTCTATTTGCTGGGCTATGTGGCAGCCATGATGATGCCGGATACGGGCAACCTCGTCATATCCAACTTCAAGGACGATGTAACGCCACTTAAGCAGCTATCGCCACTGGGCCTCATGCTCGGCATCTTCGGGAATAACGCCCTAAAATGTCTCCTGGCCATCATCATTGGATTGTTCTTCGGGATCCTGCCGGTGCTCTTCATCATGGCCAACGGCCTGGTGCTCGGGGTCGTCATCGGCATCACCATGAAGAACTCCGGCCTGCTCTACGTGCTCGTCGGGACTGTGCCCCACGGCATCATCGAGATCCCCATGGTGTTCATTTCCTCGGCCATCGGCCTGAAGCTTGGTACCGACGTTATCAAATGGATTCTAAAAAACAGGGCCCTCTTATCCGGCGATATAATAAAAGGCCTAATATCGTTCATCGTATCGCTCATAATCTATGTGTTTGGCGATGTAGCGGAAGGCCTAACGATGTACCTCCTATACGTGCTCCCGCTCCTGCTACTGGCGGCATTCGTGGAGACCTTCGTCACCGGGCCGATACTCTACCTGCTCTTTGGCACCTGATATTTGACGTACGATAAAGTTTAATTAATTGCAGGTACATGGTATCCCCCACCATATGCAAACGAGCATCATCGACGAGATCGTACAGCTTAAAAAAGAAAGGAACGCCGTCATCCTGGCCCACAACTACCAGCGCGCCGAGGTCCAGGACATCGCCGACTACGTCGGGGATTCCTTCGGCCTGAGCCAGAAGGCCGTAGAGGTTGGCGCCAGTGTCATTGTTTTTTGCGGCGTAGACTTCATGGCCGAGTCCGCGGCCATCCTGAACCCGGACAAGATAGTCCTGAACCCGGCCCCCGAGGCGGGTTGTCCGATGGCCCGCATGCTCACCGTCGCGGACGTAAAAGCGCTAAAAAGCCAGTACCCGGGCGCCGAGGTCGTCTGTTACGTGAACTCCAGCGCCGAAGTAAAAGCCGAGAGCGACGTCTGCTGTACGTCGTCCAACGCCATCAAAGTCGTAAACTCGCTCAAGGGCGACGAAGTCATTTTTATACCGGATAAAAACTTAGCCTATTATACTCAGAAGTTCACCCAAAAGAAGATCCACGTCTGGAACGGCTATTGCCCGACGCACCACCTCATCACTGCGGGGGACGTGCTCGTGGCCAGGATGGAGCACCCCGGCGCCGAGGTCGTCGTGCATCCCGAATGCCGGCCGGAGGTCATCGACCTAGCCGACCGGGTCTTTTCCACCGACGGCATGGTCAAGTATGCCCGCGAGGCCACGAAAGACCTGATCATCGGCACGGAATCGGGCATCATCCACCGCCTGGAAAAGGAGAACCCGGGCAAGCGCTTTTTCGCGCTATCGTCCTATACGATCTGCCCGAACATGAAGATGAACTCGCTGGAGACGGTCAGGGATAGCTTAGAGCACATGAGGACCCCGGTCCGCGTACCGGAAGATATTCGTATCAGGGCGAAAAGAGCTTTGGATAGAATGCTGGAAGTGGGCAGGTAAAATGCAAGAGGAACAGGTCGCGAAGGCACTCGCCAGTCAGATAGAAAAGCTGGCGGCGGGCCGTGAAATTAAGATAATGCACGTGTGCGGCACGCATGAGTATACGATCACCAAGAGCGGCATACGCTCGCTGTTGCCTAAGAACGTCAAGGTCGTCATGGGCCCCGGGTGCCCCGTATGCGTCACCCCCCAGGCCGAGATCGACGCCATCGTTGAGCTGGCGGAGCAGGGTAAGGTCATCTGCACCTACGGGGATCTCCTGCGCGTGCCGGGCACGAAGTCGTCCCTGTACGATTCGGTGGGCGATATCCATATAGTCCAGAGCATCAGCCAGGCGGTCGATGCCGCCCGGCAAAACCCCTCTAAAGAGGTCGTGTTCATGGCCGTCGGCTTCGAGACGACTGCGCCCACGACCGCGGCCGTCATACTCTCGAACCCCCCCGATAATTTTTCGATCCTGGTCTCTCATCGATTAGTTCCGCCCGTCATGAAATGGCTCCTGGAGCAGGGCGAGGCCACGCTCTCCGGTTTCCTGCTGCCGGGCCACGTCTGTGCCATCAGTGGCATCGAGGAGTACGAGCAGTTCCCCGTGCCCCAGGTCATCGCGGGCTTCGAGCCTCTGCAGGTCATGTATGGCCTCTACATGCTGGTGAAGCAGATCGCCGAAGGCCGGGCCGAAGTGGAGAACGCCTACGCGAGCATCGTTAAAAAAGAGGGCAACGTAAAGGCCAGGCACATGATGGCCGAGGTCTTCGACGTTTGCGATATCATGTGGCGGGGCTTCCCGGTCATACCGAACTCGGGCTATAAGTTAAAACCGGAATTTGCGAAGTACGACGCCCTCAAGAAGTTCGGCATTACGTTAAAAGAGTCGAAGGTCACGACGGGCTGCCTGTGCAATGAGCTGCTGCGCGGCATTAAGGAGCCGACGGACTGTAAGCTCTTCGGTAAGGCCTGCACGCCGCTCAAGCCAGTGGGCGCCTGCATGGTATCCACCGAGGGAGCGTGCCGGATCTGGTACTCCTACGGCAGGGCTTCGAAGATCACAAAATAAGAGAATAAAAAAAATATTTTTTTAGATGTTTTGGCCTATTTTTGGCCCGATCCGGGTAAATACCTGAGGAAGTCCCAGGTCGTCATGTCATCCAGACACATGGCCAGCGGGGCGTGGGCATCGATGATAATATAGTCATCGTATACCTGGACATTGTAATCGCTGAAGCCCATTTTCTCATTACTGCTCTGCAGCAGGTCCAGGTACTGCATGTCATTGTCGCTGGGCGTCTGGTTAAGATGCATGATGGCCACATACGAGTATACGGGGTATGTTGTGTTATTCATCGTAACGGTCACATTTGTCGGGCCTACGCCGGCATAGTATCGATCGGCAGTCAGGTTGATGTTTGAGATCGGGAACCAGACGGGCAGCGTAGAATTATCGCCCGCCGTCTCCAGCGTCATACCATTAATGGCTATGTGCCGCATATTTAGCTCCTGGAACAGGTCCGAGTATGTACCGGACGCCGAGCCGCTGTTGCCATCGAACACGGCCAGCGTATCCAGGACTTCCTGTTCCCCGCCGCTGACGACGGGCGTTATATCCGGAGCGAAATAATACTGGGAATTGGCCTTGAGTATTTTAATGCCGCTATTGGTATAGCCCAGCGTGCTATAGCTTTCATTGATCTTATTATTGCCAAAGTCGGACAATGATACCAGGTCCGCCGAAGTGGAAGTCATGGAGTTTTCAAAGTATCCCGCCGGATATACTGCCAGTGCATCCCTCTGGGGTGTCGCGCTGAATATGCTCGTCGGCGGCATCGTGTTCCAGTAGTTGGTCTGTGCCCAGTTGCTCATGGCCGTATCGTTTTTCATGTCGAGATAGCGTACGTATGAGGCGTTGGACGGTAAAAGGCCGAGAGCGTCCTGGATGTTATTGAAATTCTTGTTCGTGTTCGTAGTAGTGCTTGGGGTTGTCGTGACCTTATTGTTCAGTACTGATGCGAATACCATCCCGATGAGGACCAGTATTAATACTACCGGTATGACTATTTTAGCCCAGTTCATGGGTTTTTTCCCTTTTTTTGAAGCGCCTTTGGTTCCTTTCCCTTTTTCCTTCGCCATATTAAACAACGCCTTTATGTTGTAATTCCTTAAGAATTCAATCGTATTTAAAATATGCGTTAAGGTATAGTAGTCATAAAATCGTATCGTAAAATATGTTTTATTTTTATGGAAAAAGGTGTTATGTTTTATAAAAAATTATAAATGATAAAAAAAAATTAGTGGACCCTGCGGGAATTGAACCCGCGGCATCTACGTTGCGAACGTAGCACTCTACCCCTGAGTTAAGAGCCCTGCTATGACACACCTGAAATGGTATTTGTAATATATAAACTATTCGCGGGTCGTAATTGTCAATATTTTGGCTTCTTCTTGGCGGGTCGACGGTTCGAGAAGTACTTAGGTTTTTTCTTGGCGGGTCGACGCCCGGCTGATGCCGGGCTACTCGGTGTTTTGGGTGCTACGCCGCGCGAAGCGCTCGTGACTAATGTCGGGGCCGGTTAGTAAGGGCCCTTCGCGCGGCGTAGCACCCTCGGCGTCGTGCTTCGCACGTGCCTCTGCAAGCCCTAAGCGATGTTTTACCCCCTTCGGGGTATAAACGTCCATTACCCCGCCATTATGCACGAGCGCTTCGCGCGGCGTAGCATCGGCCTGTTGGCCGACTGATGCCCAAAACGCCTCGACGACCGCCTCATTCTTTTAGCCAAATAATGTTTGAGCGTCGCTAATCCTATGGTTGGTGTTTTTGTTCGTTTGCCTCTTCAGAGGCATTCATGCTTCGGGGGTCAGCGAGGGGGCGTAGCGAAGCGAAGTCCCCCTTTAGCCTTAATAATAAAAAAAGGATTGTTTCCTAACCATCCATTATTTTCTCGTAGATTTTCTAGAAGTAGCCATCCATTTTTTTCTCGAAGCCATCCTTTTACAAGCGATAATTATTATCCGAGATCTATTTTCTTATGATATGGATGTTTTTTCTCGTGATATTAATGATGCAAAGATATATGTGCATTGACAGTCCTAAAACACGACGCCCAAGCGGCCAATAAAAAAACAGAAATCACCATATATTAAATACCATGAGCGCATAAATCACTACAACACCGACGCAAAGGCGCTATGCACTCAAGGCAAACGCAGAGGCCGCACAGAGGGCATAAACTACAAAGGAGGTTGAAGGTTGGGAAGTATAAGGCAAACATACATAAAAAGCACCGTAGACTCACTACTAAGACAATACCCTGGCGAATTCACTGCCGATTTTAACTCGAACAAGGCCGTGGTCGAAAGACTCACCGGCGTAGAAAACAAAATGCTAAGGAACCGAGTTGCAGGCTATGTGACCAGAAAAATATCCTCAAAGGCCAGGAGGAAACAATGAAGCTCAAGGGTGAGTTAAAGGGTGTATACCCCGCCCTGATCACTCCTTTTAAGAAAAATGGCGAAATTGACATCGCGGGCTTCAGAAATAACATTGACTTCGTCATCGAGGGCGGAGTATCGGGCATCGTGCCGTGCGGCTGCACGGGCGAGGCGGCCACCCTCAACTTCGAGGAGCAAAAGCGCCTGCTAGAGACGGCAGTGGACCAGGCCAACGGCCGCGTCCCGGTCATCGGAGGCTCGGGCTCCAACAACACTCGCGAAGCGGTCGAGCTCACGCAATATGCCAGGGACGCGGGCGCGAACGCTGCAATGCTCATCACTCCTTATTACAACAAGCCGGGAGACGCCGGACAGCTACTTCACTATACGACCATAGCCAACAAGGTCGACATCCCGATCATTCTCTATAACGTCCCTTCCAGGACCGGCATCAACATGAAGCCCTCCATAGTGGCCCAACTGGCTAAGATAGACAACATCGTCGGCATCAAAGAGGCCAGCGGGAACCCGGCGCAGACCGCCGAGATAATCGAGCTGACCCGCGGCTACAAAAAGACTTTCACCGTCCTTTCGGGCGACGATAACCTCACGATACCGATCATGTCATACGGCGGCAAGGGCGTCGTATCGGTGGCGGCGAACATCATACCCAGGGATATGAGCCTGATGATCGGCTACTACTTGAAGGGCGACCAGAAAAGGGCGCTCGACATCTTCTATCGGATAGCGCCCATACTCCGCGGCCTGTTCATCGAGACCAACCCGATACCGGTCAAGTCGGCGGCCAGCATGATGGGATTGGCCGGAGGCCCGCTCAGGGCTCCGTTGACCACCCTGGCACCGGATAACCAGAAGAAGCTCCAGGGAATACTGGAGACCGCTGGTGCGCTACAAAAGAAGAAGATCGCCGTAAAAGTAAAGGCAAAGGCCGGAAAATAAAATCATAGGTTTAAGGGTGAGCATATGGTAAGGGTAGCCATAACTGGCATCAATGGCAGGATGGGGACTATGGTCTCCGACATAGTCCTCTCCCAGCCCGACATGGAGCTGGCTGCGGGTTTTGACCTGGCCGAAGGAAAGCAGATCGGCAAGATCAAAGTCTCAAGCATACGGGAAATAGACCATGTTTTAGCGTCTGTTAAGCCGGACGTGTTGATCGACTTCACTGTAGCGAGCGCGGCCGTCCAGAACGTGAAGTCCGCGGCCGCCAATGGCGTCAACGTCGTGGTAGGCACGACCGGATTTGACGAGAAGCAGAAAAACGAGATGGACGCCGCCATCCGGGCAGGAAAAATCGCCGCCATCATCTCCCCCAACTTTTCCATCGGCGTACAGGTATTTTTAAAGCTGCTGGCCGAGGCCGCAAAAAATCTGGATGGCTGCGACATCGAGATCATCGAGGCCCATCATAACAAGAAGAAGGATGCGCCCAGCGGCACCGCGCTAAAGGCGGCCGAGGTCATCGCCGGCGCCCTTAAAGAAAAGCCTCCGTTCGTCTACGGCCGTGAGGGCGTCTCCCCCCGCGGTAAGGAGATCGGCATCCACGCGGTCCGTGGTGGGGACATCGTGGGCGACCATACGGTCCTATTCGCCTGCGAAGGTGAGCGTATCGAAGTAAAACATCAGGCTCACTCCCGCAGCGCATTCGCTTCCGGCGCCATAAAGGCCGCCAGGTGGATCGTCACGCAAAAGCCTGGCCTCTACGCCATGTCTGACATGATAAAAACGTGATCTTTTATCACAACCATACACCAAGTTAAACACAACGTACATGATTTTTTTTACCATTAGGTACACTAAGGGTTGTTTACGGAAAAATTTTAAGTATTAAGCGTAACCTAACATACAACATTTACCCGGAGGACAATTAATGGTTGCAAAAGTTGACAAGGATGCATGCGTCGGATGCGGAACCTGCGTGGACGCATGCCCCGAAGCGGCCATCGAACTCGTCGATGAGATCGCGAAGGTAGATGAGGAAAGATGTCAGGAATGCGGCGATTGCGTCGACGCATGCCCGACAGAGGCTATTAAGCTCGAAAAAACGAAGACGAAATAAAAGTAAGGTGTTTGTATGATAAAGGCCGGAATACTGGGCGCGACAGGGGCCGTGGGACAGAGGTTCGTACAGTTGCTGGCGGACCACCCGTGGTTCGAGATCACGGCGCTCGCCGCGTCCGAGAGGAGCGCGGGCAAGCCGTATGGCGAGGTAGCCAAATGGAGGCTGGACACTGACCTTCCCGAGAAGGTAAAGAACATCACCGTGGTCTCGACTAAGCCAAAAAAGGTCGACGCCGACATCGTATTCTCGGCGCTCCCTGCGGAGGATGCCTTAACTATCGAGAAGGACTTCGCGAAGGCGGGCTTCGTGGTCTCCTCCAACGCGAGCTCCCACCGCATGGAGAAGGACATCCCGCTACTGATACCTGAGGTAAACCCCGAGCACCTCGGGCTGATCGATATCCAGAAGAAAAAGCGCAAGTGGGACGGGTGCATCGTCACCAACCCTAATTGCAGCACGATCATGATGGTCGTATCGCTCAAGCCGTTGATGAAGTTCGGCATCGAGAGCATCCACGTGGCGACGATGCAGGCTGTTTCCGGCGCGGGCTATGAGGGCGTTTCCTCCATGACCATCATGGATAACGTCGTCCCCTATATCGGCGGCGAAGAGCATAAGATGGAGACCGAGACCCAGAAGCTGCTGGGCACGTTCGATGGCAAGGAAGTCGCTGACGCCCCGTTCTGGGTGAGCGCCGCGTGCCACCGGGTGCCCGTCATGGACGGCCACACCATGTCGGTCTGGGCCCGGATGAAGAAGAACCCTACGCCCGAGCAGGTCAAGAACGCCATGCTCAAGTTCGACCCGAAGCTGGGGGACCTGCCGACGTCGCCGAAAAAGGCGATCATCGTGAGGGAGGAGCCGGACAGGCCGCAGCCCAGGATGGACCGCAACAAGGGCCGGGGAATGAGCGTGTCCGTGGGGCGCATCAGGGCCGGCCCGGAAAACGCCATCCAGTACGTTTGCATGGGCCACAACACGATCCGGGGCGCCGCCGGGGCGAGTATCCTGAACGCCGAAGTGCTCAAGAAAAAGGGCTATCTATAGGCCCCATTTTACCTTTTTTACCCCTTTTTATTCAACGTATGTAGAATAGTTTATTATTTATCAAGCGGTAATCCTACTGGGATCAATTATGGAAGAGAAGTATAGCCATGCGATCAAAGCCGGCATCATCGGCGGCGTTTTATTTATAATAATATCTATCATAAGCCTGGCAAGCGACCTGATAAATATAAAAGCATTACAGCTTGCGATCGGCTGCCTGGTATTATTGTTTGCGATCATTATTGCGGCCGGCACCGGTGCCTTAGCGGTCCGATTTGCCCGCTCGTCATTGCTTAATATGAATGATGCCCTCATCGTATCCGGCGCTGCCGGGCTGATCGCCGGTGTCATTTATGCCGTAATGCGCGTGGTCAATGGATTTATAAACTCAATACTGGTACGTCAAGAAGTTAACGATATATTATCTTCTTACGGGATACCCAGAAATTATGGTAATTATAGCTTCCTCACTGGATGGGCAGGTCAATGTTGTTGCGCCCCTTTCGTGGTCGTGGTCATCATCATAATTGCGGCCATCGGCGGAGCGATATATGCCGCCCTGATCGCGAAAATTCAATAAATTCATAGCTTGATGCCCAGGTCCCCCAGGAGCTGCCTGGCCCACTTCAATTTTTTAAGCTTTTTAGGCGTAACTTTTGTATCGTCGAGGTCGAATCCGATGATCTTGATGCTCTTCGCCCCGAATTCCTTTGCTAAAAAGACGCAGCGGTCGCCGTCCGAGAAGCCGCCGAAGTTATAAACGTTTTTCAGGGGATTTGCCTGAGTGGTGCCCACCACGTGCTTAAACTTTGGCACCAGGGATTTCACGCTTTCCACATTATCGGCGTGGGCGTGGGCTAAGATCACGGCACCCAGGGAATCTGCCTCTAAAAGGTCCTCGTGGGGGCCGTCCAGGTCCGAGACCACGATGTCCGGCACGATGCCCCTGTCCAGAAGGGTAGACACTGCTCCGTCAGCGGCGATGACCGTATACTTATACCACCAGTCCACTTTCTCCATGTCCTTCGCGAGCGACGGCGCCTTGCCGCAGACGATGACGTCCCTGTCGCCGATGAGCTCTTTTACCTTTTCCAGGCATGGGGTCCGCTCGGGCAGCATGGACGAAAGAAGCCGGGCGGCCTCCTCGTCCCCCTCAGCAGTCCAGCCGAAATCCTGTAGGATGGCCCGGTAGTAGGGCTCCCATTGCTCGTACTTCATGTTTTTTGTATTCCTATGGCCATGGGTATGCCCTCGACGTCCCAGTCCTTTACGAGGGCCCCCGATACGTCCTTTTCAGCTTTGATGTCGAGGCTTGTCGCCCTTACCTCGTTCGCGATGAGGTCCTTCATGCCATCTACGAGATTCCTGACCCGGTCGTCGCTTATGTACACGTCGGCCTTTATTTTATCCTCGACGTTTAAATTCAGGTCCTTTCGCATGTCCTGGATACGGCGGATCAACTCTCTGGTGTAGCCCTCCGCCTCCAGCTCGGGAGTGAGCGCGATGTCCACGTAGAGCTTGCCTCCCGTGAACTCGCCCATGGCCAGCGTCTCCGGGACGATGTCCCGGAAGCTCACCATGTCCGGCGTAATAATGACTTCGCCCCTGGACAGTGTCAGGACGTTCTCGCCTTTGCCCTCGATGGCGGCTTTTACCACCCGGCCGTCCGCGGCCTTTAGAGCCGCGATGACCTTGCCCGCCTCGCCCTTGAACGCGGGCCCTAATACCTTGGGGTTGGGCACGACTTCGACACCCAGCTCGGGATTCGGCTCGCCCGACCTTAAAATGACGATGGCCTTGGCGTTCGTCTGCTCCTTGATGACGCCCTGTAGATCTTTAACGGCAGTGGCCGAATCCTCCGTATCGGGAACGACGACGATCTTCTTGACCGGCCAGCGCAGCTTGCGTTTAGCCTTCTGGCGGGCGTTGGAGGATGACTCCACGATCTTTCGGGCGATGTCCATGTCCTTGTTTAATCTTTCATCCAGCAGGCTCGGGTCGACGGTCGGCCAGTCGCACATGTTCACTGAAACCGGGCTCTCCGGCTCCGAGTTTCTCACCAGGTTCTGGTAAATGCGCTCCGCCACGTAGGGCGTGAACGGCGCCATGAGCTTTGCAGTCGTCGAAAGCGCCGTATAGAGCACATAATAGGCGGCCAGCTTATCCGGGTCGTCGGCCTCTACCCAGGTGCGCTCGCGCACGAGCTGGACGTACCACCTCGACAGGTCCTCCAGAATGAAGCCGATCAAAGCCCTGGTGGAGCGGTGAAGCTCGTAGCCGGCCATGCCCTCGTCGACTTCTTTTATGACGGCCTGAAGCCTCGATAATATCCAGCGGTCCTCGACGCGCAGGTGCTCCTTCACCGAGTCAAAGGTCGTCTTCGACGGATCGAACTTGTCCAGCACCATGTACGGAAGCGGGAACCGGTAGACGTTCCAGAAGATGTTCAGCGTACGGTTGACGTTGCCGCACTCTTCCCAGGAGAAGCTCAAATCTTCCCACGGCGCGCTCTGGGAAAGCACGTAAAGCCTCAGGGCGTCGGCGCCGAACTTATCGAGGACTTCCTCCGGGGCGACGACGTTGCCAAGGCTCTTGGACATCTTGCGACCCTGGTCATCGAGCGTGAAGCCGTGCATGCAAACGCCATTGTACGGCGCCCTGTCGAAGCCTACCATGCCCGCGCCCAGCTGGGAATAGAACCATCCCCTGGTCTGGTCGTGGCCCTCCACTATGAAGTCCGCCGGCCACCAGTCCATCAGGTCTTTACGCTGGGGGAACCTCAATGTGGCCCAGGAGGCGACGGCCGAGTCGAACCACACGTCGAAGATGTCCTCGACGCGCTTCATTCGGCCCCCGCACTCGCACTCCATGAACACTTTATCCACGAACGGGCGGTGCAGGTCGTCCAGCTTTACACCGGACTTGTGCTCCAGCTCTTCCCAGGTTCCAATGACGTCGATGTTGCCGCACTTCTCGCACTTCCAGATGGGTATGGGTATGCCCCAGTAGCGCTGCCGGGATATGCACCAGTCACGTGCGCCGCTCACCCAGTCTTTGAACCTCGAGGAGCCGGCCCAGGGCGGATACCACTTTACCCGGCTCACTTCGGAGAGCATCGACTCTTTTATCTTGCTCACTGCGATGAACCACTGGTCGGTGGTCATGAAAATGATCGGCGTCTTGCAGCGCCAGCAGTGCCCGTATCTATGGGAGATCTCTGTGGCGCCCAAAAGCAGGCCCCTTGCCCGGAGGTCCTCCAGGATCTTCGGGTTGGCATCCCGGATGTTCATGCCCGCGTAGGCGCCGGCCTCGTCCATGAAGGAGCCGTTGGGCTTTACCGGGCAAAAGACGGGTATGCCCTCCTTCCTGCCCAGCTCGAAATCGTCAAAGCCGTGGCCCGGGGCGATGTGGACCAGTCCCGTGTTTTCGCCCACGACGAAGTCGGCGAGGTACACTTTATGCTCCGTATCTTTTTGGCACGGTATGAGATCTGCCAGCGGATGAATGTAATGAATGCCCTTCAGCTCTTCGCCCTGCATCGTCCTGAGCACGTGATAATCGGCGTAGCGGCCCAGCTTCATGACGCTCTCGATGAGCTCGACCATCATGATAAGCTTCTGGCCGTTATTTTTATAAAGCTCGTCCAGCTTTTCCTGGCCCACCGCTTCTTTCATTTTGGCGACTTTATCCGAATAACGCATGGGCTTGGGCTTGCCATCAGAATGCTTATCGACCAACGTCGTCGCATCCAGTCCGGCGGCCTTCGAGGCCTCTTCGAGGACGTTCGCCGGCAGCGCATAGACTAAAGCGTAAGTGAACTCCTTGTTCGCGGCCACGGCCATGTTAGCCGGAATGGTCCAGGGGGTGGTCGTCCATATGACTAAAAAGCCCTCCTCGTCCATGAGGGGGAACTTCACATAAATGGAATCATCGGTACGGTCCGCGTACTCCACCTCGGAGTCCGCGATCGCCGTCTCGCACCTCGGGCACCAGTTCACGTTCCGCATGCCCCGCTCCAGCAGCTTCTTCTCATATGCCTTCTTGATGGTCCACCAGGCTGCCTCGATGTACTCGTTCTTGAGCGTCATGTATGGGTCGTCCCAATCCATCCACACGCCAAGGCGCTTGAACTGGGCGGTCATCTCGCCCATGTTCTTTATGGCAAATGCCTTGCACTCCTCTGTAAAGCGGGCCACTCCGAAGTTCTCGATGTCTTTTTTCGTCTTGAAGCCCAGCAGGCTTTCCACCTTAACCTCGATGGGCAGGCCGTGCATGTCCCAGCCGGGCCGGTCCATTAAATCGAAGCCGTTCATGCTCCGGTAGCGGAGCACCGAGTCCTTGATGACCTTGTTCCATGCAGTCCCCAGGTGGATGCGCCCCGTCGTATAGGGTGGGCCGTCCACGAAATAGAACTTTTTATTGCCCTTCCTCAGCGCCCTGGTCTTATGATATGCATCGGTCGATTGCCAGAATTTATCCACTTCGGCCTCGATCGCCCTGCCGTTATACTGCTCCTTCTCTTCCTGTATCACGTCTATACCTCGTCTGCGCTAAATAAACGGAAAATCATTTGATGAATTTGACGTCCTGGTGCTTTTTGCGGGGCTAAAGTCATGGTAAAACAAGGCCTCAGCGGCCAATAAAACGATCCCACGCAGTCATTTAACGCACCGTATGTAAAATACACGTGCAATATTTAAATGTTACTACGATGTGCCCGACAAGAGCGTCGAGGGCATTGTCAAACGGACGACGTCACATAACCCGTTTATGTGTATAGAGGATTGACGAAGAAATGAACCAGAGCACACGTGTGCACATAACTCATGGTTATGCGATGGCTGATAACAAGGAATTAAATGACATCGGGACACCTGATAAAGAAGATAAAGAAATATGTATAGTAGGCGTCCAACGCCTACTATCAAACGATCTAATTTCTCTTCTCGTGTAACTGTTCTTCCTGGTTTGGGTTTACTGATAGAGTTGTGTCGGGTGGTTTACCACCAGCCGCCCCAGCCACAGCCGCCCCAGCCACAGCCGCCGAAGCCGCCCCAGCCACAGCCGCCGAAGCCGCCCCATGGCCAGCCCCAGCCGCCAAATCCACAGCCGCCCCAGCCGCCCCATGGCCCGCCCCAGCCGCCCCACCAGGCGGCCGCGGGTAGTGCGAGTGCTAGAACTGCCAGCACGAGTAGAACGAATATAGCTCCTTTCTTAAAATCCAATTCATTCACCCCTACAAGTTAATGATTTCCGATTGAAAATATAACATTTATTAGAAATAAAATACAAAAAATCGACCCTCAACTGGATATTATCGTTAAATGCAGTAACGGATATCTTATTCTTATCCTTAGTGTATTTCAGCCCTATAGCCAGTTTCGGTCGTTTATTCGTGTCCTTATGGTTTAATGACCGTTATTATTGCCCTTTATTCCTGATGGGCTCATATTTAGCATGCAATCGCTCTAACCGATATCGCTGTGAGAATTTCCGGCTTTGTCGGCAATCTCATCCGTACCCTTATCATCGTCACTTATTGCTTCATTCATCAATAAAATTCTTCGCAGTCTTGAGTAGATGATAAAAATAGAAAGTAAAAAAGTTAAAATGCGCTGAGGCATTATTGGCTTAAAGTCGATGTCCCATAGCCCGGTGTAGCATAGCCCGCTCCACCGTAGCCCGGCATCCCATAGCCAAGGCCTGCGCCTGGATATCTCATGCCACGGATGCCTGCGCCTGGGTATCCGTATCCATTGTTGCCTGTGCCTGGGTATCCGTATCCATTGTTGCCTGTGCCTGGGTATCCGTATCCACCAAGCCCTGTGCCTGGGTATCCGTATCCACCAAGCCCTGTGCCTGGGTATCCGTATCCACCAAGCCCTGTGCCT
>Ga0209039_10002118_pt1 | contig 17310 bp, 14 predicted proteins | sample BogFormECP12_OM1_FD_188238 | JGI IMG/M metagenome (GOLD analysis project Ga0209039, IMG submission 188238) | Bog forest soil microbial communities from Calvert Island, British Columbia, Canada - ECP12_OM1 (SPAdes) (version 2) | ecosystem: Environmental > Aquatic > Freshwater > Wetlands > Bog ... | reverse complement strand
ACCACTGCGGAGAGGTGACTGAGTGGTTGAAAGTACTCGCCTCGAAAGCGAGCGTACGGGGAACCGTACCGTGGGTTCGAATCCCACCCTCTCCGCCATCTTGTCTGCCGCCTTTTGCTTTGACGCTGCTCGGAACGCCGCCGGTTGGCGTGTCATGAAAGGCTGAATTCCCAGCAAATGACGAATGTATGTACAATTGTATTGACAGAGACAACCTGGCCACTTACACTTCTTGCGCTGCGGCCCAGCCATGCGATTTGAGTGGGACCCGGACAAGAACCGGCTAAACCTTCGCAAGCATGATGTTCGTTTTGAAACTGCTGTTCTCGTTTTCGATGATCCCTGCGCTCTAACGCAACGAGATTCCACCTTTGAGGACGAAGAACGCAGGATAACCGTGGGGGCCATTGGGCCAGGTTCGATTCTATTGGTTGTCCATTCTTTTTATGAAGAACACGACGAGGAGATCATCCGCATCATTTCGGCTCGCGCCGCCGAGTCTCACGAAAGGAAAGCCTATGAGGAAGCTCACAAAGGAGCAGAAGCACGACATCCGCGCCATCGCCGCAAAAAGCGACGATGAGATTGATTTTTCCGATGCGCCCCCCGTCATCGATTGGAGCGGCGCCGAAATCGGAAAGTTCCATCGGCCGTCGAAAAAACCCGTCACGATGCGCCTGGATTCCGACGTCATCGCGTGGCTCAAATCCGACGGCCGCGGTTACCAGAGCAAAGCGAATTGGCTGCTCCGCCACGCCATGCTCCACTCCACGCGAGAGAAAAGTGTAGGTGGCACCGGGGGCATTGCTTCGCTCCGCCGACGCAAAGGGCGGAACAGTAAAGCCTGATTCACGCCGCGCGGGCCGCATCTTTTCTCTTCTAATCCGTTCCATCGGATCACACTCGCTGCCCCTCCCCGCATCGCCGTCAATTGCGCTTCAGCCCACCCGCACAGACGTGTCCATCCAAACAGAATCAGCGGACGTGTAGGACAGTGAGCCTGCCCCTGTACTACGGCTTGCACTTTGGCGCGGCCTGGGCTGCTCGTTGGTACCGTAGACACCGCCGCAGCGCCTCCGTATCTTCTTGAGCGCAGGAGGCAGGACCCCAGCCTTCCGGTGAACAACCGGCCTGCCCTACCCGTATCGGCCACCAGCGGTCGCCACGGGCGGGGACACCTCCCAAACAAATCCAGCCGTTTCTAGGGGAATGCAACAAACATGAAAAACCTGAGGAAGCTGGCGGTGTCATTGTTGGTTTTGGGGAGCGTGTCTTTAGCGATCCCACACGCCCGCGCGCAAGGGCCGCTTCTGACCGGCATCGGCCCCACGATCGAGGGCAGTTTCGGCTTCGAGTACATCGGGCAGCAGGTTCCCTCGGCGTCGCGCGTGCCCATGAATGGCGCCGATGCTGGCTTGACAGTCGGCATCTCACGGCGCTTCGCTGTGCGCGGCGATCTTGGTTATGCGCGCGCTGGAGATGTTTTCAGTTCGGGGCATCACAGCGATATCCTGAGCTACCTCGCCGGGCCGGTCTATTACCCAAGCAGGGGCCGCCATCTCTCAACCTACATCGAGGCCCTCGCTGGAGGCGCGCGCGTCACCGGCGCCACCCCTATTCCCAATGGAGGACAGGTCCGGGGGTTCGCCAATGAGTTCGCGTGGGCCGGCGGTGGTGGTGTGGAGATTCACACTTGGCCTTCCCTCGCGATGCGCATCGGCGCCGATTATCTTCGCACGCAATATTTCAATCCGACGGCCACATTGCAAGGCCAGGGCAATTTGCGTGCGCTGATGAGTTTCACGTATTACATTGGCGGTTCAGGCAGGCGCTGAGAAGATTTTTTGGCCATCTGTAGCGCAGGGTGAGTCCGCGCGCTTCACCAGCCAGCTGCTTTCCAGCAAACTGTCAAAGATACTTGATCAGAACGACTTCGTTGCGCGCCTCGTTGTAAACCAATTCATCCACCATCTGTTTGGTCAGCAGCAGCCCCAACCCGCCGGGCCGCAATCCCTTTTCTTCGCGTGCGTGCGCATGCGCCAGCGGGTCATCCTCGGGATTGTTGATTGCCGCATGTTTGATTTCCTCGAGCTTGAAGCCGGGGCCGGGATCGTCCAAACGGTACATGAGCATCTTGTTTGTGCGGATATAGGAGATGCGCACCTTCTGGTTTGGATCCAGATGACCGCCCCACTCGATGGCGTTGTTCAGCAGTTCCCGGAAGGCGTAGCCAACTTTTTCCATGACGTCCGGCGGCAGATCGGTCTCCAGCAGATTCAGAAAACTTTGCACGCGGCTGACGACGGAACGTTCACAGGGCACCAGGAGTTCGACCCAGTGTGGCTTGGCTGAGAGGACTTCGATGGCGGGCGTTGCGGGATGGGTCGAGAGCGCATTCTCGAGCACCATATGCAAGGTGTCCGCGTCGAATGGCTTGCACAGGAACTGGTACACGCGCCCACGCAAGGCATTCAGCAGCGTCTCCGGCGTTTTGTCCGACGTCATGATCACGATTTTCGGAAGGTGCGCTTCGCCGGTAAGGCTGCCGAGGAGGCCGAGGCCGGTCATCTTCGGCATCCAGATGTCCAGCAGCACCAGATCAAATCTCTTCTTTCGGATGGCGCGCAATGCCGCAACGCCATCGGATGCGGTGCTCACCGTGTAGCCGTGTTTCTTCAGGATGCCGCGGACCATCTGGCGTGTGGTGGCGTCGTCATCTGCTACGAGGATGTGCGGCATCGAGAGGCTCCGGTTCACGTTACTAAACAACTTTCCATGAGGCAGATTTGCTTATTTCTTGCGTTTTCCTGGCGACCGCTTCGCCTTATTGGCGGCACTGGCACGCCGTTCGCCCTGGGTTTGCATTGCGTATCCTCTCAGGTTTGCTTCCAGCTTCGCAATCTCTTCCTTCAGCGCGGCAAAAGCAAGCTTAGCGCCACTCAGTTCCGACTTGCGGGCCAGTTCTTCGAGTTCCTGAGCCCGGTCGTGGGCATGTTGCGCAAGGAATATGCCGAGTGAACCCTTCAGGGCATGCGCCAGCGAGGCAATTTCCGCCGCGTCTTTGCGCTGCAGCGCTCTCTGCAAAGACGTGAGGCGCTTGGGAGTGTCGCGCAGAAACGTCTGAATCATCTGATGCAGGAGCTTCTTGTCGCCGCCGATTCGCGCCAACAGGTCGTCGATTCCCGCAGAGATTGCCAGGGATGGCTTTTGGGGCATCGAGGTAAGCGCTCGAGTACCGCCGGCAGTGCCAAGTTTGTCCGTGAGCCCTTCCAGCCGGAACGGCTTGCCCAGCACGGCGTCAAATCCCTCACCGCGAAGACGCGCCACATCCTCTTCGGTGTTATTGCCGGTCAGCGCGATCAGGAAGGCGCGGCTGCCGAGGCGGGCTTCGCCCTCGCGGATCGCATGGGCCGCCTGAACACCGCCCATCACGGGCATCTCCTCATCGAGAAGCACAACATCGAAATGCTCGTGGAGAAGAGCGCTCAGTGCTTCCCGCCCGTTGGGCACGGCGTGAACGTGGTGGCCACTACGTTCCAATTGGTACTTGGTGAGCGTCCGTATATCTTCCTGATCGTCGGCAAACAGGATGCGCATGGCGCGCCTCCCCTGCACGGCCAGCTTGCCATCAGGGACGGCAAGAGCATGCTTGTGGCCGGGCGCGGCACTGTCCACAGGAGCTGCGGCCCTCGGCAATCGAAACCAGAAACGCGAACCGATCTCCGGCAACGACGTGCAATTAATCGAACCGCCCCAGCGCTCCACCGTCGTCCGGCAAAAGTATAAGCCCAGCCCAGCCTTTCCGCCGCCCTCTTTCCCTTTGGAAAAAAGCCCAAACATCTGCGCGGGGCGCATGTCCGCTGGTAGCCCCGGGCCCTCATCATCAACGTAAGCCTTGCGGAATTCGCCGTCGGCTTGCAGACCCACGGTGACGTTGCCGCCCGGCAAAGAAAAGCGCAGAGCGTTCTCCAGCAAGTTTGTGAACACGCGCCGCAACCGGCTCTCTTCGCCCTGCACATGCCAGGATGCTTGCTGGTCGATTTGTGGATCCAGAATCAGGTTGACGCGCTTGGCCTCAAAGGCCGGAGAGAGCGAAGTCATCGCTTCCTGCGCGCAGGCCAGCAGGTCAGGCGCATGATTTGTGGCTTTTTCCACCTCCATGGTGGCCTGCAGATCCGCGGCAAACACCTGCAGAATCTGGCGGATCATGGATTCCTGCTGCTGCGTCGCCAACTTTCCCAATGCGATGAATTTCTGTCCCTGCTCGCTGGTTGTCTCGGTAGCCAGGCAATCGAATGAGCCGCGCATCGCGCTGAGCGGCTGGGAAAGATCGTGGATGATGCAATGCAGCAGGATTTCCTTTTTCTGGATTTCGCGCTGCAGTTTTTCGTGCTCCAGCAAGGCGTTGCGTGCCGTCTGCAAAACCTGCACCTGCTCGCCATATTCACGATCGGGGCTGCGCAGCGCCAGTAGTTGCTTGCCTTCGGCGTGGAGAGCGGTTGCCTGGAGTGGAATCTCGCGTCCTGCCGGCGTACTTTCGATCCAGACTTCCGACCGACATTCGCCTGTTTGCGGCGATCCCCAGCAGCTTTGCGCTTCCGCCAGAAAGTTCTCCAGGAACGGCGATTTCTCCGCGAGCGGAATCTTCGCATCACCACACCGCGCAGCACCCCACAACTCGCTGAACCATCCGGGAGGATCGCTTAACAAAACGAAGTTCCCTTCCCCCTGGTGCTCCAGCAGGGCATACCCAAGCTCTCGAAAAAATGTCTGCAGCGGAAACGCCATGATCACCCGAGCATCTTTCCCGTAAGCTGTGAGAACGCTTCCTCGACGCCTTCGCCTGTTTTCGCGCTGGTGCGGAGTATGGTCCAGTGTTTGGCAATAAGTTGCAGTTCCAAGGCGGGATCGAACTGCCAATCGTTCACCAGGTCGCATTTATTGACGACAAAGACGAACGGCAGCGCACCTACCTCCGAGCGGGCTTTCTGTTCCAGGGCCAGGGCCTTATCCAACGTGGCAGGTCGCGTTCCGTCGGCGACAAGCAAATATCCAAACGCTCCCTGCAGGTGATTCCAATGCATCCTCTGAAAATCGTCTTCGCCATACAGATCCCAGAGCACCAGATTTACTTCGCTATTCTTCACCTGCACCACCTTCTTGCTGATCTTCACTCCAATGGTTGTGTGGTACGTGTCTGAGTAAATGCTTTCCACATAACGGCGCACCAGGCTCGTCTTGCCCACAGCGAATGATCCAAGCATGCAGATTTTCTTTTGTAACATGGCGGAGGTCAGTTTGCACCCGGTGACGAAACGCGGAAGGTAACGCTGCGGTTGTACTGGCGACTCTCCTCGGAGTCTTCCTTGCGTACAGGTTCGTTGGTGGCAACGCCCCTGGCACGAAGCCGTGTTTGGGGCACTCCCCACTGGCCCAGTTGCCACACGATACGATCCGCGCGCCGCTGGCTCAGGGAAACATTCGTCGTTTCCGCGCCCGTGCTGTCGCAGTGGCCGATGACTTCGAGTGTCACGGGCCTCTGAAGAGCCGCGGCATTCTCGAAAAGGGACTTCAGACGGGGGGCAATTGCCCGCAACGCCGCCATTTGGGAAGGTACTAGCGTCGCGCTCGCGATGGGAAACGTAACCACTAAACTCTGTACGTCGCTCTTCGTCTGATCAAACGCGGCCTGCTCATTCAGCTCTAACCCCGAGAGATCCACAGCGCGGATTCCCGGCACAAGCAGCGCCCGCCGCGCCATATCCGCAACCCAAGCCGCCGAAGCATGGCCTTGCGGACGCAGCGTGCCATCTTCGACCGCAAAAGTGACTCCGGGGGGAGGAGCAAGTTGCGCCGTGGCGCGTTGCTGCAGGATGGCGTCGTCCAGCGCGTAGTAGGCGCTCCAATGAAACTCACCACGCCCGGGAGAGAGCCCCGCGCTTTTGACAAATTGGCCCGGGTCAGCGGCCAGTGGATCGCGCATCCCGCGGATCACAAATCGCCCGTTCTCTCGCCCAAACGAGGTAATCACCAATCCGGGCTGATCACGCAACGCGGAAACAACCTGGCTCCAGCGATGATATTCCCACCAGCGCCGCCCGGCCCAACCGCCGAGGAGCACCAGCAGAATCGCCGCAGCGGCCCACACGTAGCCTCGCCCCTGGCGCCGGGGTGCTTCCTTATAACGAAACTCGAGGCAGCGAGTAAGGTCAGCGTCAATGGTGGCAAAGGGCGCGGTGTTGCCATCAAAGAGTTCCAGTTGTGAAGCATACAGCCGATGAATGCTTTCCAGTGTTTCGGCAAGCGTGTCGCGTAGCGCGTGCGGAGCAATCCCGCGTATCACCGCGGCGATGATGGCGTAGGGGCCTTGCTCGACCCACACATCCAGATCGCCCACATTCATCCGTCCCAATCCCTGGCCTTCTGCTGTGTGGAAGGAATCGCGCACAAAATCCTGAATCGCGGAAAGCATTCCGGAAACGAGGCTCGGGTCTTGCGTCGCCACGGCGGAGGCTACCGCATGGCCCAGCGGCAGGCCGGTTTTCTTGTGGATCAGGAAAACCTGCTCGACGCGGAACACCAGGCTGTGCAGAAGAGCCACTTCCGTGAACGAGCGGCCGGTGCGCAGGGCTTCAAAGCGCCACTTCAGCCCTTGCCACGACAGGCTCTGGTCCATGATTTCGTTGAACGAATCCAGGAAGGACCGCAGCGTCTCCAGGATCGATTTGCGGATGGCCGGCCCCATCACCGGGAATAATGCGTCGGCAAGTGTGGCGGGATCCTTGCGCACCGATTCACGCAATGCGGTCTCGATCGTCGGAGCCAGCGCGTCGCTCAACGCTTCGTCGCCACCTTGTTTGCGGCGCAGTTGGATGGCTTCGGCAACGACACTGCTCACATCTTCCGTACGCGCTTCGGGGTCAGCGACACGCTGGTGCAACCGATCAATTGCCTCCCGCTCCGGCGCCAGTATCAGATGGCGCAGTTCTTCGAGCGGACCGCTTCCGTTCGCGGAGGCTTGTTCCGCGGGATCGAGAGCGCGTCGGGTGGCGGGCGTATCGGCCATGATCAGTTGGCGTGCAGAAAGAAATAGCGGGCCCGCAGGGACGAAGGCCGCAACGTTGTTTGCGCCTATTTCTCCGGCAACTCCAATTCATCTTTCAGGCGGAGAGAAAGCTCCGTGAAGAGGTCGGCGAGCATGGCGCGATCCGTCTTGTCCGTGCGCAAGGCTTCCGCTTCGTGTTCCAGCGCGGACTCCATCTCCTCTTTCGACTTCTGAATCTGGTTGCTCAGGGTTTTGGACTGTTCAAGGATCCGCGAGCGAAGATCCGCCTGGGCACTGGTAAGCTGATCTTCCACCTGCGATAGCTTTTTTTCCAGAGTCTTGGAGGCGTCGCGCGATTCCCGCGTGAGTTCCTTCAAGCTCTCCGAGCGTTCCGACTTTTCGGCTTTCAGCCGCTGGTTCAGGGACTCCATCTCTTCGCGGACAAACGACTCCAGGGTGTCGAAGCGCTTCTTCAAGTCTTCGCGCAGGGCCTCCGAGGATTTGGTGAGGCGCTCTTCCAGACGCGCGAAGCGCTTCTCATACTCGCGCATGTTGGACCCAAACAGAATGTCGCGAATTTTGTCAACGTTGGCGCCTTCGCGCAACTCGCCGTTGGCGGCGTTTTTTTCCTCGTGTTCGGCTGGCATGGCGGTACGCACCCCTTTCTTGCGGTTTTGCGGCTTCTTGGCCATCCGGGGACACTACTACGAGAAACCGGATTGAGCAACACGCTCCCCCGGGCGGCGGGAGGCGAAGAAAGACCGAAGAGTCGCCGGGCAAATTTACTGGGCCGCGGCCAGCACCGCGACGCCGTACGTCGGCAGCTCAACGGATTGTTTGGCGCCACCTTGCAGCACGTCGTTCATGGTGACGGGCAGGGTCACGGTCTGTGGCTGCTTCGCGAAATTGATCAGGATGTACACCACTCCATGCATGCCGTAGCGCGGATAGACTTCCACGCCTGCCGGCACATTGGGCAGCGGGGTCTGGATCGCGCTATCTTCCGCCATCCACTTCGCGGCTCGCGCCATCGTTGGTTTGTCGAGCCACGCCCCGATATACGTGATGCGTCCTTTACCCACCTTGCGCGTGATGGCCGCGGGTTGGCCGTCCAGCCAGCCGTTGCTTTTGCCATACTTCAAAAGCACGGAGGTGTCCGGGTCTTTGGTGCTGAGAATTTCTGCCCACAGCGCAGAATTTCCGCTGCCCCACTTTCCTTCGACGGGCACCGGATCGGTCAACGCATAGTATTGCTCGACGCGCCCGCCCAGCAGCGCCCCAAGAGGACCTGGTTGACGCTCCGGTTGCAGCCCGTTGTCATCATCTTTCATCGCCGTGCGCTGGCCCAGCACCAGGTGCCCGCCATCCTGCACATAGGCGATCAGATTTTTCGCGGCCGCATCGGAAAGCACATTCAGACCGGGAGCGACGACGAGTTTGTACTGGCTCAGCGAGACGGTGGGCGGAACGATGTCGATGGATTGCGCAAGGGCGCGCAGCGGCTCGTAATAGCTGATGATTTCCTCGACGGGATCATATTTGCCGTTGTGCTTTTGCCATTGAATGGCCCAGCGGCTGTCATAGGAATGGAGAATCGCGATCTGGGATTTCGGTGATGTGCCGGCGAGAGCGGATTCTGCCTTGGCGAATTCCTGCCCGATCTGTGACACTTCCGAATACAGGGGAACCGGCGTTCCATCGGCTCCGACGATCGTGCCGTGATACTCCTCCTGGCCGTTCAGCGCGCTGCGCCACTGCCAGTAGCTGACAGCGTCGGCGCCGTGTCCCACGTCCTGCCAGGCCATGGCGCGGACCTCGCCCTTGTCGAGCACGTTGTTGATCTCCGCCCAATTCACGGAGCCCGGCTGCGTTTCCATGACCCAGAAATTCTTCTGCTTGAAACCGCGGGTCAGGTCGTGCACTGCACCATTCGTCACGGGATTCAGGTGGCCTTGGCCCACATAGTCGTCCCACGAAGCGAGGTCAAGGTCTTGAGCAACTATGTAGTGGTCGAAACCATCGAACCAGCCCATCATGTTGGTCGTAATAAACTGGTGCGCATCGGAATTCGCACGAATCACGTCCGTCTGATTTTTCTGGTAGCTGCGCCAGGTGTCGCTGACAAATCGCATCCAGCTCAACAGCAGCCCGGGATTTCCGTAGTTCACCTCAATCGGAATCTGATCCCAGGCAGAGTAGGTTTGGCTCCAGTAGGCCGTGGTCCAGCGGGTATTGAGATTGTCCAGCGTGGAGTAGCGCGCTTTCAGCCATTGTTGAAATTGCGCGCGGGTCTCTGGATCGAAGGAGGTGCTGGCGTACTCATTGTCAATCTGCCAGCCCAGAACATTAGGATTGTGGCCAAAGCGCTTGGCCATCTGCTCGGCAATCTTGCGCGCCATTTCGCGATATTTCGGATTCGCCCAGTTGAATTGCTGGCGGTTGCCATGCTCGTCGCGCCGGCCGTCTTCCCGGATACGCAGCGTTTCCGGATACTTCTGCGTCAGCCACGCGGGGGGTGCGGCAGTGGGAGTGCCAAGCACAGTGTAAATGTCATGCTTGGCCGCGGCAGCAACGGCGCGGTCCAGCCAATCCAGATCGTAGTGCCCTTCCTCGGGCTCCATGCGGCTCCAGGCAAATTCTCCGACGCGGACAAAATGCACGCCGGCCTTCTGCATCAGCGCCAGGTCGGCGTCCCAGCGCGACTCTGGCCACTGTTCGGGATACCACGCCGTGCCCAGAAGCAGGGATGGAGGAGTCTTGGAGGGCGAAGTTTGCGCCGAAGCAACTTGCGCGAAGCAAAGCGCTACGAAAGCAAGGCAAACGGTAAGACAGAAAATCAGGTGACACACTCTACGTGGATTCACGATTTTATCTCCCTTGGAAATCGGCAGACCGATCAGCGAGCAGGTCGCATTCGTCGTTATCAGATTATGGAGCGAGTCCGGCGTTCGCACGCGCCGGAAGCCTGAGTGTACATCAAATCAGGAAACGCGACGCACAAGTCCGCAAATCGAGAGCCTCCGATTAGGCACGTGTACGTCGAGCCGAAGGATTTCTCTACCTTTTCTTGGGCAGGGTGAGATACCACTGGGTCGTGTAGCTAACCGCTTTGAAGGGTTAGGCCTTTCTCTCCCAGCAGTTCCCTGACCGCGAGCAAAATGTACCTCGTCAACTCTGAAATTACGCCGATGGCAGTTCTTTGATTAAAGCCCCTGAGGCCCAACCCGCTGCCTCCGGGTTGGTTTGCTTGCCAGAACTGCCCCCTGAGCCTCTCAGGGCCACTACCGCAATCGCCAGTTCCCTTCTGGAGAGGGGGGGCCTGGCCTAAGCCATTGCGGTGCCATAGCTGAGCTACGAGGGCAAATGCAATGAATGAAAATTTTCGCTAGCTACAAACTAATGCATTTCTAGGCGTGACCGTATCTAACAGATATTACGACGGTTAGAGCTGCGCGCAAACTGTATCACCCTGGAGCAGATAGTCTTCATGCTCATTTTCCTGTGCAAACGCTGGATTTTGCCATTAGAGCGCCGATGCGGATGTTATAATATATTTTTGCAGTGCCAGCCAGGGGCAATTCACTGGCAAACAGTAGGCTCCCCCTTCCGCTCCGAGTTGGACCCTGCCAAAGGAACTGTCGATGCCAAGAACGATTGAAGTTACCGAACTGATTCTGCGAGATGCTCACCAGAGTCTACTGGCCACACGCATGGCCCTGGAAGACATGGTCCCCGCCTGCGAGGACATTGACAAGGCCGGATACTGGAGCGTGGAGTGCTGGGGAGGTGCCACGTTCGATGCCTGCATCCGTTTCCTGAACGAAGATCCCTGGGAACGCCTGCGGACGTTCCGGAAACTGCTCCCCAACTCGCGGCTGCAGATGCTGCTGCGCGGCCAGAACCTGCTGGGCTACCGGCATTATGAAGACGGCGTGGTGGACCGCTTCGTGGCCAAGGCTGCGGACAATGGCATGGACGTTTTCCGCGTGTTCGATGCCTTGAATGATGTACGAAATGTGAAGCGCGCGATCGCTGCCGTGAAGAAGGCCAATAAACACGCACAAGGGACAATCTGCTACACCATCAGCCCGCTGCACACCGTGGAAGGCTATGTCCAGATGGCAAAAGAATTGATGGATCTGGGTTGCGATTCCCTGTGTATCAAGGACATGGCGGCATTGTTGAAGCCGCAGCCGGCCTACGACATCGTCAAGGCGATCAAGGAAACCCTCGGCCATGAAGTCCGCATTCACATTCACGTGCACGCAACGACGGGCGTCACGCTGGTTTCATTGATGAAGGCGATCGAGGCGGGCGCCGACGTTGTGGATACGGCGATCAGCTCCATGAGCCTTGGGCCGGGGCACAATCCCACGGAAAGCCTGCTGGAAATGCTGGAAGACACCGGCTACGAGACGAAGCTGGACATGGTAAGACTGATCAAAATTCGCGATCACTTTGCGAAGATTCTCCCGCGCTATAAGGAATTCCTCTCGAATATCACGGGTGTGGATACGGAAATCTTCAAGAGCCAGATTCCGGGCGGTATGATTTCCAACATGGAAAGCCAGTTGCGGCAGCAAGGCGCGGCGGACCGCCTCCAGGAAGTGATGGAAGAAGTCCCGCGCGTGCGAAAAATCGCGGGGTATCCACCATTGGTGACTCCCTCGAGCCAGATCGTGGGCACGCAAGCGGTATTTAACGTATTAATGGGCAACTACAAGGTGATTACCGGGGAATTTGCGGACTTGATGCTTGGCTATTACGGAAAGACGCTGGGTGAACGGGACGGGCACGTGATCGAGTTGTGCGAGAAGCAGGCCAAGAAGCCGCCTATCACGCAGCGCCCGGCAAACCTGCTGAAGCCAGAGTGGGAGCAACTGCGCACGAATGCCATCGCCGTGGATGGCTGCGACGGCTCCGATGAGGACGTGCTGACGTGGGCCATGTTCCCCAAAGTGGCTCCGAAGTTCTTTCCGGCCCGCTCGCAAGGCCCCAAGAGTGTTGCGAAGGATCCCAATGCACCGGCCGCTTCCGCAGGGGCGTCAGCCTCTGCGCCGGGCACTGGACCAGTACGAGAAACGATCAAATACGAAGTGAAGCTGGATGGTAATACGCACCAAGTGACCATCTCGCCCGCATAAGGGAACCTACAGTATGAAAACAATGGAGCAACGCATTGAAGAACTAAGGCAGCGTCGCGCCGAGATCGAAGAAGGCGGTGGCGCTGCCAGAATTGAAAAGCACCACAAGTCAGGAAAACTCACCGCCCGCGAGCGCGTCACGGAACTCTGCGACCCGAATAGCTTTCAGGAATCCGGATTATTCGCCGAACATCGCTGCACGCTGTTTGGAATGGAAGGCAAGTCATTCCCGGCGGACGGCGTGATCACGGGCGCGGGCACGGTCCTTGGCAGGCGCGTGCATCTTGCCAGCCAGGACTTCACCGTCTCCGGAGGTTCTGCTGGTGAAGTGCATTCGCTGAAGGTGGCGGCAACGATGGAGCAGTCCCTGAAGACAGGCACGCCCTTCGTCTTCATCAACGATTCGGGCGGCGCACGCGTGCAGGAAGGCATTGATTCGCTCTCCGGTTACGGCCGCGTGTTCTTCGAGAACGTGGTGCTGAGCGGCCTGGTGCCGCAGATTTCGCTGATCTGCGGCCCTTGCGCCGGCGGCGCGGCTTACTCGCCCGCGCTAACCGATTTTGTAATTCAGACCCGCAAGGCGCAGATGTTCATCACCGGACCAAACGTGATCAAGCAGGTGACCGGGGAAGACGTGACCGCGGAGGCGCTTGGCGGCGCCGATTCGCACATGGCACGCTCCGGCGTTATCCATTTCATCGCCGAAGACGACAAGCACGCGATGCTGATCTGCAAGAAACTCCTCAGCTTTCTGCCGGCCAACAACGCGGAAGATCCGCCCGATGTTCCCAATGACGGCAAGGTGGATCCGAATCCGCGGCTCAACGAAATTGTGCCTGCCGATCACAAGCAGCCCTATGACGTTCGCGAAGTAATTGTGAACATCGTGGACGCAGGCGACTTCCTGGAGGTGCAAGCGGGCTACGCGCCAAACATCGTCATCGGGTTCGCGCGCGTCGTCGGCCGCACCATTGGCGTAATTGCCAATCAGCCCGCGGTCATTTCCGGCGTGCTGGACATCAATGCCTCCGACAAGGCGTCGCGCTTCGTGCGTTTCTGCAATGCCTTCAACATTCCGTTGGTCACGTTCGTGGACGTGCCGGGCTTCTTGCCGGGTGTGGATCAGGAATATGGCGGAATCATCCGTCACGGCGCAAAGATGTTGTTCGCGTATTCGGCGGCGACAGTTCCTAAGGTTACGATTATTCTCCGTAAGGCTTTTGGCGGCGCGTACCTGGCCATGTGCGGCAAGGACCTGGGCGCGGACCGTGTGTTTGCGTGGCCGACTGCGGAAGTGGCGGTGATGGGCGCGGAAGGCGCGGCGGAAATCGTGTTCAAGAAGGAAATTGATGCTGCGAAGGACAAAGCCGCCAAGCGGAAAGAGATGATCGAAAAGTATCGCGAAGCCTTCGCAACGCCCTATGTGGCCGCCGGGCGCCGCCTGGTGGATGACATCATCGAACCTGCGGACACGCGGCGCATGCTGGCCCAGGCGCTGGAATTCCTGCACACCAAGCGCGAACTGCGGCCCGCCAAGAAGCATGGGCTGATCCCGCTCTAGGACGCCGAGGCAACAAAACATGGCATTCAGAACAGTAACGACACTGAAGAACGAAATCACCGAGCTTCGCCAACGCATTGAAAAACTGGAAGCCCTGGTGGCCGCGGCGCGTGCGGTGCCACCGGCGGCGCCGGCGGCATCCAAACAGGAGATTTCATCGGAGATCGTGCTGGCCATTTCCGCGGCGGTCGCTGCGTACCTCGGCAAGCGAGCCACCATACGCCAGATTCGCCTTACCAGTTCAAACGCATGGTCCGCGCAAGGGCGCGCTTCGATGCAGGCTTCACACACCATTGTTCGAGGGAATCGTTAGCTTCCGGGTGAAAAATGAAACTTAAGGTTACGGTTGACGGAAAAACATATGAAGTGGATGTGGAAGTAGCGCCGGAGCCCCCTCCGGTATTGCCGACGTTCACGATGCAAGCCCCCGCTACGATCATTGCAGCCGCCCCGGCAGGTACAACGGGAGGCGGCAATGGGGATGGGGTGGTGAATGAAGAAAAGGTATGCCGCAGCCCCGTTTCCGGCATCGTGGTGAAGTCGAATGTGCGGGCAGGCCAGGCCATTCTGCCTGGGGACATTCTCTTCGTCCTGGAAGCCATGAAGATGGAAACAGAGATTACAGCGCCGCAGGCGGGCAAGGTGGCCACGGTGAAAGTGAACGCCGGCGACAGCGTCAAGAGCGGACAGGTGGTGTTGGAATGGGAATAGATTCGGCATCTTTGCAGAAGGTTCCTGGATTTCTTTTCTTTGACCATGTGGCGATTTCCGTGAAGCAGGGCGACCTGGAAAAACAGGTGGCCGCGTATAAACTCATGGGCTTCACGGAGATTCACCGCGAAGACGTGCACGGCAAGGACCTGGTTCGCGAAGTCCTGCTGCGCATCGGCGAAGGCCCCAACCTCATTCAACTGCTGGAGCCGCTTTCGGCGGAATCTCCGGTGAGCAAGCAGATCGAGAAGAATGGCGGGCGCGGCGGCTTTGCGCACATCGCGCTGCGCGTCGCGGATATTCAGAAAGCGTTCGATTACCTGAAGCAGAATGGCTTTCATATTATTGATGCAGCGCCGCGGCCGGGTTCGCGCGGAACCACGGTCTTCTTCGTGCATCCGAAAACGACCGAAGCCGCCGCATTGGGATATCTGGTGGAAGTGGTGCAGGAGGGCTGAAGGTTATGTGGGAAGAGTTTCCGCACGTTAGCACGGCGGAATGGGAAGCGGCCATTCGAGCCGACTTGAAGGGCGCCGACTACGACAAGAAGCTTGTGTGGCACACGGACGAAGGCATTACCGTGCGGCCGTATTACCGCCGGGAGAATTTGCCGGGCACGACGGGTCAATCGCGTTTCACCGGCGAGTGGCAAGCCGCGAAGGACGCCGACATTCCCAAGGATGCGGTCCGCGGAGATTTGCTGCATGAGCAGGGAGCGACGGCAGTACAGGAACTCGGCTATGCGCTGGCGGAATCCGCCGGCAAGCGCCCCCACTTCGTGTTCGACGTCGGCGGGAACTATTTCTTTGAAATCGCCAAGCTGCGCGCCGCGCGTCAATTGTGGGCGCGCCTCTCAAAGGAACCGCTGGTGATCTGGTCGCGCACCTCGTTTGCCAACAAGAGCCTTTACGATCCTTCCGCAAACCTGCTGCGCTGCACTACGGAAGCGATGAGCGCTATCTTTGGCGGCTGTGATTACCTGATTGTTGAGCCCGCACGATTCCCGGCTCACCTTGCGGATGGCGTGGTGCGTATTCTGCGCGAGGAATCCCATTTCGATCAGGTTTCCGACCCGGGCGGTGGTTCGTATTACATCGAATCGTTGACCGCGGCCATCGCCACGGAGGCCTGGAAGGTGTACGAGTCCGGGCTGAGCGGCCGCGAGGCGGCCATTGCGGCTTCCCGCGCGGCCAAGGAAAAAGCCGTGGCGCTACGAAAGCGCACGCTTGTTGGCGTGAACAATTATCCGGACCCCAAGGAAACACTCCCTGCGGACGCCAAGCTGCCAGGATCGGTGTGGCGTATGGCCAAACCGTTCGAAGAAATACGCCAGCGCGTGGAGAAGTCCGGCAAGCGGCCTCGCGTGCTGTTGTTGCAGCGCGGCCAGGTGAAGATGCGCATGGCGCGCGCGAATTTCTGCCAGAACTTCTTTGGTTGCGCGGGTTTCGAGGTGAAAGCGTCTGACACCTTGGAACCGGCGGACCTCGTCGTGCTCTGCAGTTCGGACCCCGAATATCTGGCGTTGGCGCAGGAAATCTGCCCGCAGACGAAGGCGCCGGTCCTCGTCGCAGGCAACCCGAAAGAACAGATGGAAGCGCTGAAAGCAGCGGGCATACGCGACTTCATCTATCTGGGCATGAACGCCGTCGAAACGCTGTCCCGCTGGCAAGAGGCACTCGCATGAGCCGCGAAGACTGGAAGACGCTCGAAGGGATTTCCGTCAAACCGCTCTACACGGCCGCGGACCTTGCCTCCATTGAGCACCTGGATTATCCAGCCGGCCTGCCGCCATTTTTGCGCGGTCCCTACACCACAATGTATGCGATGCAGCCATGGACAATCCGTCAGTACGCGGGCTTCTCCACCGCTGAAGATTCCAACGCGTTCTACCGGCGCAATCTGGCCGCAGGTCAAAAAGGACTAAGCGTTGCCTTTGACCTGGCCACGCACCGCGGCTATGACTCTGACCACGAGCGCGTCCGGGGCGATGTCGGCAAGGCCGGCGTGGCGATTGACAGCGTCGAGGACATGAAGATTCTCTTCGACAAAATCCCTCTCGACCAGATGTCCGTCTCGATGACCATGAACGGCGCCGTGCTTCCCATCATGGCCTTTTACATCGTTGCCGCCGAAGAGCAGGGCGTGCCCGCGCAAAAGCTCACCGGCACGATCCAAAACGACATCCTGAAAGAATTCATGGTCCGGAATACGTACATCTACCCACCGGGCCCTTCGATGCACATCATCGGCGACATTTTCCGCTACTCCTCGGCGAACATGCCAAAATTCAACTGCATCTCGATTTCCGGTTATCACATGCAGGAAGCGGGTGCGACGGCTGATATCGAACTGGCTTACACCCTGGCTGATGGTCTTGAGTATCTTCGCACCGGGTTGCACGCGGGCATGGATGTGGACAGTTTCGCGCCGAGATTGAGCTTTTTCTGGGGCGTCGGCATGAACCACTTCATGGAAATCGCCAAGATGCGGGCGGCCCGGCTGCTGTGGGCGAAAATCGTGAAGCAGTTCCATCCGAAGAATCCCAAATCCATGGCGCTGCGCACGCATTCGCAGACATCGGGATGGAGCCTGACGGCGCAGGATGTCTTCAACAACGTGATTCGCACGGCCGTGGAAGCCATGGCGGCGGCGATGGGCGGCACGCAGTCGCTGCACACAAACGCGTTGGACGAGGCGCTGGCGCTGCCAACGGATTTTTCCGCGCGAATCGCCCGCAACACGCAAATCTATCTGCAAGAAGAGACCGGCATTTGCCGTGTGGTTGATCCCTGGGGCGGAAGCTACTATGTGGAATCGCTGACCGCGGAACTCGCCGGCAAGGCCTGGAC
>Ga0209039_10002117_pt1 | contig 17310 bp, 10 predicted proteins | sample BogFormECP12_OM1_FD_188238 | JGI IMG/M metagenome (GOLD analysis project Ga0209039, IMG submission 188238) | Bog forest soil microbial communities from Calvert Island, British Columbia, Canada - ECP12_OM1 (SPAdes) (version 2) | ecosystem: Environmental > Aquatic > Freshwater > Wetlands > Bog ... | reverse complement strand
TCTACGATCGATGGATGAAACATGCCGCCGACGGCAAAGCGGAGGCATTGCGTCAAGCGCAACTGGCATTCCTGAGCGGACCCGCCGCGCAAGCGGCTGTCGGGAGCGATCGCGGTGTCAAGAATGCGCGAGAGGCGGCGACAGCGCAGCAGGACGCCGGTTATTCGCACCCGTTTTACTGGGCGCCGTTTGTCCTGATCGGCAATTTCCAGTAGCGCCACCAAAGTCAAACCTCAAGTCAAGACAATCGAGCCGCGACCGTCAGGGAGCGTGACGGGGCCTACGCCGTCTTGGTGCCGGACTTGGTGTTGGTAACCGTCACCTGCAGAGAGATGTAGCTCACCAACTGCGCGGTTTGCGGAGCCGCGTCGAACACGTCCAAGGACGTCGCTTCTTTCGGCACCAGAAAGCCATCCAGAATTTTCAGCTTGCCAAGTTGGTCCTTGATCGCGGACGCGTGTTCTTTCGGAATCACGATGTAGCTTCCGCTGCGCAGCCGCAACGCCTCCGGAGAAGCCTTGGAGCCATCTACCGTGGCCGTCACGTCCATCGGCGGGCTTTGCAGGATCCACTGCTGCTGCCCGCCCTGCCCTTGCAGGCTTCCCACCAGGCCTTTGATGCCCGCCAATCCCATGCTCCCCACTACCGGGAAGGACATCAGCGGCAGGTAGGAAACCAGCGGCGAATTGACGACTTTCGACATAACATCCACAAAAGAGCCGAACAGGGTTTTTCGCGGGTCCTTGGCGAAACAGGCGAAGGAATGCTTCCCCATCCCGCCCGGCAGCGTGAGCGACTGCGACTGCTTGGCCGCCTGCAGCGGTATGGTGGCCGCCGGCGCCTCCGAGGGTCCGGAGCCTGGCGCCGCGCCGGCTGCGGGAGTAGCGGCTTTGCTTTTCGAAGCCGAACCGCTGGAAGCGCTCTTGGCGCCGCTCTTCGACCCGCTCGAAGATGCGCTCGATCCGCTCTTCGCCCCAGGGAAGATAGCGCTGAAACTGGTGGTGGCCAGCGAGACCAATTCGCCGAACATCGATTGCGGTTGCCCCTGCTGAAAGTCCAGATAGATGCCGCCGGAAGTGTAGTTGGAAAACTGCTGGTGGTCCGCCGGGTTGAGCCGCATGCGCACCAATTGAAAATCCATCCTGGCGTCGGTGAACGGGTGCATCTTCTGGCTCGGTATCTGGTCCGCGGGCAGCAGCGATCCCTCCTCCGGATCGTAGTGCAGGAATAGCGGCTCGCGCGCCAGGTTGGAGGTCTCCGGTCCGGTCTGGCGCTGCCGCCCGCCCCTGGTCCGTTCTCCGCCGCCCAGCACCATGCTGGGTGGAACGCCCATGTGGTCCACCCAGAAATCCACCACATCCTGCGGCGCGCCGGCACTGGAAGTTTGCGAAAAGGCCTCTTCGTCGAACTGCGCCAGTGCGAAAGCGGCCAACGGAGATCCAAAAAGGAACCCCCTACGATTCGTCTTCATCACTTACGTCCTCCCGACGTATCGGCTATCATACCATTGGTGCCTCTTTCATTCCATACGGCTCTGGGGCGCACCGCGTTTCTTGTGTTTGCGCTTGCGGCTGCCGGGCCGGCCCTCCAGGGCGAGTCGCGCCGGGCCATCCTGGTGGGCATCGATCATTACAATCCCGATGCCGCTACCCAGGCCCAACTGCTGCGCGATTTGAAGCCGGCGACGGTGAAGCGCCCGGCCGTCGAGGGCGACGCCCGGTACTGGCAATTCGACGACCTGGACGGCGCCGTCAACGATGTGCGCCTCATGAAGGCGGTTCTCCAAAGCCTGGGCTTCCAGGATATTGTGGTCCTCACCGATCAGGAAGCCACCGCCGACGCCATCCTGCAGGCCCTGCAAAAGAACCTGGTGGACGACGCCCAGCCCGGCGACCTGCGCCTGTTCTACTATTCGGGCCACGGCAACCACGTCAAGAACCGCGCCAGCACCGAACAGGGGCAGGAGGATCAGACGCTGGTGCCGGCCGACAACTGGCGCAACGTCCCCGACGTCCGCGATAAGGAGATCTCGCGCATTCTCTTCGCCGCCGCGCGCAAGGGCGTCAAGGTCACCATGATCGCCGATAGCTGCCACAGCGGCTCGCTGGCCCGCGGCGCCTGGAATGCGAGCGGCAAAGCGCGCACCAACAGCGGCACGCGCGCGGGCACTCCGGGCGCGACGCTCGATGAGCCGGTGGCCAACGATCCCGCCGACCGCGATCCCGCCACGCACCAGCCGATCGATCCGGAAGCGCTCGGGGTGCTCACGCTGGCCGCCGCCCAGCCCAACCAGGAAGCCCGCGAGGTGCAGACCGAAGACGGCCCGCACGGCGCGTTCACCTGGGCGTTGGCGCAGTCGCTGCGTTTTGCGGCTGAACCGATGGACCGCATTTTCGCCCGTACCATGGCGGCTCTGGGTGCGAACGGCGCCGTGCAACAGCCAGTGATGGGCGGGCCGTCGCGATTCTCGCAAACGATTCTGGGCCAGGCGCCGGGCGCCGGCGGCGGCCTCACGGTGGTGGTGGATTCGGTGAAAGGCGCCGACATCCATCTGCGCGGCGGCACAGCCATTGGTCTCTTCCCCAGGTGCCGGCTCAAGACCGCCGGCCAGCCCGCGGTGACCGTGGAGATCGCAACGTCTGAGGGCCTGAACGGTTCCATCGCGCGCGTGGTGGGGCAGGGAAGCGTCAAGCCGGGCGATGTGCTGGCGCTCGACCGTTGGGTGGTGCCGGCCAAAGCCGGCCTGCGCGTCTCGATTCCCAAACCGGCGCCCGCGGCCGCGGTGGAGCGCGCCGTTGCCGAGTTCGGAAAGCTGCGCGGCGACGCCGACATCGAGTGGATTGACGACCCCACCGCCGGCGCGCCCACGCACATCGTCAGTTGGAACGGGGCGGCGTGGATGCTCGAAACCAATCCCGCCACCAAGCCAACTGTTCTGGCAGCCGAGCCCACGGCCGCCGATCTCAAGCGCCTGCTCCCACCCAAAGCGCGCCTGCTGGTGCGTTTGCCTCCTAGCACCAGCCTGCTGCCGGCCGTTCCGTTGGGCGACGCCGATCATTCGGCGGTTGAGATTGCCGCCGCCCCCGCCGGCGCGCAGTATTGGTTCTGGGGAAAGATCGGCGATAGCGGCCCGGCGTATGCCTGGTTACTCCCCGATTCCACCGAGGCCAGTGTGCGCGATGCCGCCGGCCAGACGAAGCGCGCCGCGGGGTATTTGCCGCTACCCATTCGCAGCGATTGGGTGAAGTTGCGGGAGGGTCCCGAGGGCGTTCGCACGGCCGGCGCGGAGCTCACCAAGATGGCGCTGCTGCTGGCGCGCATCCGCGCGTGGCTCACGTTGCAATCGCCGCCCTCCCAGGAAACATTTCCTTACCATCTGGCATTCCGCCAGGTGGTGGAGGGCAAGCTCGGTGAATTCAAGGATTCCGGCGACTTCAAGGAAGGCGAGCAGTATAAGCTCTACCTTCGCGCCGCCCCCAAGGCCCTGGCCGCTTGCGACTCGCTGGCGCCGCGCTGGGTCTACGTGTTCGTTGTCGACCATTTCGGCACTGGCACGCGCGTCTTTCCTCCGCCCGGCCGCGGCAACGAAGGCAACCGACTTCCATATGCCCAGGTGGGCGAGAAACCCGATTTCCAGCCGCTCATCCCGCTCACCGGCGATTCGCCCGAGCTTGATTTCGCAATCGATTCGCCCTTCGGGGTGGACACTTACTTCCTGCTCACCAGCGACAACGCCATCGACAATCCGGAGGTCTTCAACTTTGAGGGCGTGCGCACGGAAGCGGGAACCCGCGGCGCATCGGACCCGCTCACCGATCTGCTTTTGAGCGCCAGTTCCATGACCCGCAGCACCAACGCGCGGCCGGTGCCGGCGATGTGGTCCATTGAGACACAGACGTTCCGCAGCGCGGCGGTGGAGGGGAAGAAGTAGCGGTCTGTGGGGCAGGATTGCATCCTGCGGCGGGTTTGCAACCCGCCGGCTGCAAGTGTTCGAATGCTCGGCCCACCCGTTAGATCATGAAGTGAACGGGCCCAGAAAGGCCGGAATGGGGCGCATAATGACGATCATCCTCAAACCCGAACAAGAACGGATCATTCAAGCAGAGCTTGATAGTGGCCACTTTCGCAGATCACGCCTTGGCCGCATTGCGAGAGAAGGAGCACCAGCGCAAAGCCGCGGAAGAATCTGGCGCAGTTCCTGATGGAATCTCCGCTCGCAGGTACGGAGCTGAACTTGGAAAGGCAAGGGGATTACGGGCGGCCCATTGACCTATGAGCGGGTTCCTGCTCGATACGAATGCACTTTCCGAATTCAATCGGCGAGGCGAACTGTAGTCGGACTGGCGGTGGTTAACCCGTGGGAGGCCGATTCGCAATAGAATCAAGTGTTAACTTCCATGCTCGCGATGTCTCAACCCAACACCCGGGAACTGCTGGCCAAGTTGGCTGGTGTCTTCGTTCCCATCTCCACGCCGTTTGCCCCTGACGAGGCGGTCGATTACGACGCCCTCGTATTCAACCTCGGCCGCTACGCGGAAAGCGGCGTGCTCGGGTATCTCGCCCTCGGGTCGAACGGCGAGAACCGCAGCCTCACGGAGGAAGAGAAGCTGCGCGTGCTTTCCACCATCGTGCGGCACAAGGGCGCGGGGCAGGTGGTCCTGGCGGGCGCCACTTACGACGCGCAACGCGATACCGAGCGGTTTCTCCAGCAGGCGGCCGATCTGGGGGCGGATTTCGGACTGGTGCTCTCGCCCGGTTATTTCCGCAAGCAGATGACCGACGATGTGCTCTTCCGCTACTTCTCCACCCTGGCGGACACTTCGCCCATCCCGCTGCTGATTTACAATGCGCCGGGATTCTGCGGCGTCACGGTATCCGCGGCGCTGGCGGGGCGGCTCGCGGGGCACACGGGAATCGCCGGCATGAAGGATAGCGCCTCGAGCGGCATCGAGCAGTTCCTGAAGTTCGAGAGCGATTCGTTCCATGTGCTGGCCGGCTCGGCGAACTTCCTGTTTCCAGCCATGATGAACGGGTCCGTGGGCGGCACGGTCTCGCTGGCCAATTCGTTTCCGGGCATCGTGATGGAGTTGTTTCGGCTTGGCCAGGCGCGCGATGAGGCGCGCGGCGTACCGCTGCAGGCGCGCGTGACCCGCATTAACCAAAAGATCTCCGGACCGTATGGCCCGTCGGGCGTGAAGGCGGCTATGAACCTAGCGGGATTGAAGGGCGGCATCCCGAGGCGGCCGCTGCTGCCGCTCACCGTTGAGCAGGTGGAAGAGATGCGCCTGGTTCTGGTCGAGGAGGGGCTGCTCCCGTGAAAAGCGACCTGCCCGCGGTGGAGTTGGTTGTGCGGACCATCGCGGAAACCGCGGTCGCCAACGAGACCTACTTCTGCCAATTGGATTCCGTGGTTGGCGACGGCGATTTCGGCTATTCCCTGGCGAGGGGCTTCGAAAAGGTGCTGGAAAACTTCGACGGGTTCGACCGGTCGACACCTGGCGCCTTCCTCAAGAAGGTGGGCCTGACGATCGCCAGCCGTGTGGGCGGAACGTCAGGCCCGATCTGGGGCACGGCGTTTCTGCGCGCGGGAAGCGCGGCCGGCGCCAAGACCGAACTCTCCGGGGCCGATGTGGTGGCCATGTTGCGCGCGGCCGTGGAGGGCATCCAGGCGCGAGGAGGAGCTTCGCTCGGCGACAAGACCTTGCTGGATGCCCTGGTTCCGGCCATCGACCGCCTGGAGGCAGACTTGGCGGCGGGTGGCTCCGAAGCCCTGGCTAACGCCGCGCAAGTGGCCGAGCGCGCGGCGGCGGAGACCACCGGGATGCTTGCCAAACGAGGCCGGGCGGCGTATACGGGAGAGCGCAGTATTGGGTCTCCGGACCCGGGTGCGGTGGCGATTGGAGTGATTGCGAGCCGCGTAAGCGCCGCCTGGCGCGAGTATTGTTCAACAAAGGAGCAATAGATCCTCATGAGAAAATTCGTCAATGACCCCAAGCAGTTCGTACCCGAGATGCTGAAGGGGATTGCGCTAGCCAACCCCGCCGAATTACGGTATGTGCCGGAGTACAACCTGATCATGCGCGCCGATGCGCCCAGCGACCGGAAAGTATCCGTCGTGCAAGGCTCGGGCTCGGGTCACGAGCCGGCGCACGTCATGCTGGTGGGCAAAGGCATGCTGGACGCCGCGTGTCCGGGCGATGTTTTCTCGGCGCCTCCGGTGGATTACGTGTACGAAACCACCAAGTTGATGAAGTCGGAGAAAGGCGTGCTCCACCTGGTGAACAACTATACCGGGGACCGGCTGGCCTTCGAGATGGCTCGCGAAATGGCCGAGGCCGACGGGATTCGCGTGGAGACGCTGATCATCGACGACGATGTGGCGGTGAAGAACTCGAACTACACCGTGGGCCGGCGCGGCGTGGCCGGGAATTTCTTCGTCATGAAGGCGGTGGGCGCGGCCGCGGAGAACGGCGCGGACCTGGACTCGCTGGTCGCGCTGGGCAAGCGGGTCAACAGCGTCACCCGCACCATGGGAATCGCCTTGAGCTCGTGTACGCCGCCGGCCAAAGGTTCGCCGCTGTTTCAAATCGCGGAAGACGAGATGGAGGTGGGGGTCGGAATCCACGGCGAACCCGGACGGCGCCGCGCCAAGCAGGCGACGGCCAACGAGGTGGTCGCCCTGCTGATGGAGGCGGTGGCGCCGGACTTGCCGTTCGTTTCGGGAGATCGGGTGGCCCTGATGATCAACGGCCTGGGTGGGACGCCGATCGGCGAACTCTACCTGCTGTATGGAATTGCGCACGAGCGGTTGGCGGCGCAAGGCATTCAGGTGGCTCGCAGTTATGTGGGCGAGTATTGCACTTCGCTCGAGATGGCCGGCGCGTCGCTGACCCTGGTCAGGCTGGATGACGAGCTGATGGACCTGCTGCTGGCGCCGGCGGTGATTCCCTATCGCGTCTTTTAGATTGCGGCGCGGCGGGTGATACTATCTGTAGTCAGGAGAATTCATGCGCGAAAGTGTTCTGGAACGGCTTACCAGCGTCCATCCGAATCTCGAGGTCTGGTGGGACTCATCGCCGCTGGTATTTAAATCGTGGCTGCAGAAGATGCTCGATCAGGCGCCGGCGGCCAGCCGGGCTACGCTGGAAGAGCAACTGAGCCGCATCTATGTAGTCGGCGATCCGGCCAGCAGCCTGGTACGAGGCTGCACCACGAACCCGCCTCTCTCCTTGACCGCCGTAAAGAGCGACCCGAAATTCTGGAATGAATGGATCGACGATCTGATCGCGTCCAATCCCGGCCTTGGCCAGCACGATTACTTCTGGCTGACGTACAAGGAGGTCATCCGCCGCGGCGCCAAGATGATGCTGCCGATTTGGGAGGCGTCCGGAGGGCGCTATGGCTACATCTCCGGCCAACTCGATCCGCGTCTGATCACCGAGACGGAGCGCATGATCGCGGACGCGCAGGAGATCCGGGCGATTGCGCCAAACGTGATGGTCAAGGTGCCGGCCAGCGCCGAAGGCGTGGAGGTGGTGAAGGTCGTGACTTCCCTTGGCATCCCCACCAACGTCACCACCTGTTTCACGCTGCCGCAGATTTGGGCAGTGGCGAATGCCGCGGGCGCCGGGGTGAAGATCGCGGAAAAGAATGGGGTGGACATGAGCCGGTGGCGGGCCGTGATTACCCATATGATCGGGCGATTGATTGAGACGCCGGCCTTGGACGAGCAGGCCGCGCGGCGCGGCATCACCCTTACCTGGTCCGACAAGCACTGGTTTAGCATTCATGTGTTTCGCAAGGCCTTTCGGCTGCTCAAGGAAGCCGGTCTGCCGAGCAAGATGCTGGCCTGTTCCATGCGGCAGGGCCCGCTGGTCGGAGGCACGCAGCACTTCTGGGACGTGGAGAAGATTGCGGGCGACATTGTGTACACCATGCCGCCGTATGTCCTCGAACCGTTGTTTAACCGCTGCGGCGGCTTGGTGTTCAAGGAGGAGGTCCTCTACGACGACATGCCGGCGGAGGTGCTTCACAAAATGAGCCAGATTCCGTACTGCATCCAGTCCTCGGATCCGAACGGCATGGAAACCGACCAGTTCAATGCGCACCCGGCCACGGTGGCTACGGCGGAGATGTTCTCCAAGGCGTCCTCGGGGCTGGAGGAATACGTCGCGCAACGGATGGCCGTGGTGAGAAAGTAAGCGTTTGGCCGGCCGGTCTACCCCCGCCTTTGCGGGGCGGAACCGAGGTCCCGCGCGGGGAACCCCGGACCGCGCCGCGGCTTTTCGGAGTTCAGAGTGTTTTGTGCTTGATTTTCGCGACTGACGGGCGCAGAATATCACCACAGGATGTTCAGAGCGGAGATTCTGACTGAACAGGACCTAGGGGTCTGAATTGAACATACCGGTCGGCAGAAACCCGCTAAGCGCGGACGCCATCTCGGGGCAGTTTTGCACTGGCGGGATCTTCGCGGGGGTGCAGGGTGCCTATCTCGAATCGAGAAATACGACTATGACGAATGGATCCATCCGCAATTCAAGTTTTTATTTCCGGCAGCTACAGCCGCTGGTCATCCTAGTGTTCGCAAGTCTGCTCTTCGCGGCCTCGGCTTGGGGACAAGTGTTCACCATGACCCGCGAACAGTTGATCAAATACACGGCCAAGAACCCTTACGAGCGTTTCCCGGACGGAAGGCCGAAGGTACCCGACGCGCTATTGGAGAAGTTCAAGGACATGTCCTCCGAGGAAATCGGTTTGTCCCGCAACGGTTTCCCTAATCAGTACGTGGACGGCCTCCAGATTCTGCATCCGGACAAGAAACTGATCGGCCGGGCGGTTACCCTGCAACTGATGCCTCTGCGACCCGATATTGCGGAGGTGGACGCGGCGGAGTGGAAAGCGGCAGGGAACCAGCGGCCGCGCGACCACCAGAATGCGATCGACCTTTTGCAAAAGGGCGATGTTTTTGTGGTGGACGTGTTCGGAAGCGTGGCCTCGGGCGGCGTGATTGGCGACAACCTGGCCTACTACATCATGAAGACCACGGGCGCCGGTTTTGTGATCGACGGCGACATCCGCGACCTGGATGGCATCCGGCCCCTGACCGATCTGGCTGGATACTTCAGAGCGGCCGTGCCGCCCGCGATCCACAACGTCTTCGTCGCGGGCATCAATATCCCGGTCCGGATTGGCAATGCCACGGTGATGCCGGGCGACGTGGTATTCGGCGACGACGAAGGTGTCTCTTTCATCCCTCCGCACCTGGTGCAGGGGATCGTCGACGAGGCGCAGGTCACGCACCTTCACGACGAGTGGACGAAGAAGAAGTTCGACGAAGGCAAGTATAAGTCAACCGACGTTTACAGCAGGCCGAGGGACCCGGCGTTGCTCAAGGAATACGACGACTATTTGAAGGAGAAGCTGGGTCCAAAGGCGTACGAAGAGTACCTGAAGAGGCCGCAACCAGGGCCCCCACAGACGCCCGTGCGGCGGTAGCAGGAGTGTTCGGACTCCTGCGGATTGAACGGAAGAAAGGAGTAAGGCTGTGAGTATGAGATGGAAACTGAGTCTGGCCCTTGTGGGGGCCGCTCTGTTCGCGGTGGCTGCCTTCGCGCAGACGAACCGCGGGAGCATCACGGGAACCGTCACCGATCCGGTGGGCGCGGTCGTGGCCAACGCGAGCGTAGTCGCCGTGAATTCGGAAACGCAAGCCCAGTACACCACCATCACCACTGGGACCGGACACTACACGCTGGCTGAAATGCCCGCCGGAGTCTACTCGGTGAGTGCCGAGGTGCCTGGGTTCAAGAAATTCACGCAACGCGGGATTGGGGTTCAGGTGGCCCAGGTCGACACGGTGGATATCAAACTCGAAGTGGGCTCGGCCACGGAGTCTATCACCATCACCGCCGACGCGCCCTTGCTCAGGACCGAAAGCTCGGACCAGAACTTCAACATCCCGATATCGACTATTAACGACCTGCCTCTGAATTACGCGCTGCGGGGCCCCAGTGGCCAGGTAGGGCAGGTTCGCAACGACTACGCCTTCCTCGATATCGCGCCGGGGGCCTACATCTCGGGTCAGAGCGATATTCGAGTGAATGGCAACCCGCTCGACTCGCAGAGAACCATGCTGGACGGCCAGGAGAACGGCAACTGGCAGACCAGCCGCCCAGATCAAGTGGAGGCGTCCATCGACGGCATTCAGGAAATCACCACCCAGACCAGCAACTTCAACGCCGAGTACGGCCAGGTGTTAGGCGGTCTGTTCAACCTGACCTCGAAATCCGGCACCAACCAGTATCACGGCACCGCGTATGACTTCCTTCAGAACGACGATCTGAACGCCGGGATACCCTTCACGACCAACGGGCCCGGGTTGGGGTTGCAACGGCCTGCCATCCGAAAGAACGACTTCGGCGGCAGCATCGGCGGGCCGGTCCGGATTCCTCACATTTACAACGGCAAAGACACGACCTTCTTCTTCTTCAACCTCGAAACGTACCGCGAGGTGAGAAACAACATTGGAACGTTCATCACCTTGCCCACCGCGGCTATGCGCAACGGCAATTTCAGCTCGATTCTGACGGGAAAGAACCTGGCCACGGATACACAGGGGAACGCGATCCTGGAAAACACGATCTACGATCCGGCCACCGAACAGACCGTAAACAGCGCCGTGGTCCGCACTCCCTTCCCGGGCAACATTATTCCGGTGGCCCGGTTCGACCCGGTCTCGGCGGCGATCCAGTCGTTCATCCCGCTACCCACCAATTCCAGTGTGACCAACAACTTCGCCCAAATCTCCAGCATGTTCAGGTATCAGTGGCTCCCCAGCCTCAAGCTGGACCAGAATTTTCGCGACAACTCGAAGTTGTCGATTTACGTGACCGCTTTCAGAACCCATCACCTTACCGGCACCGGCGGCGGCGCCAGTGGGTTCCTGGATGCCCTTCCAGCTCCAATTTCCACAACCCGGGAGATGCATATCAAGACTGTGACGGTGCGTGTAAACTACGATAAACCGATTAAGCCGACGCTCCTGCTGCACCTGGGCATCGGCTACATGGAGCAAAGCGATCCCGACCGCGCCGAGCCCGGAACTTTCAATTTCAACCAGGCATCGATTGGGTTGCATGGCGCAGTTGGTCCTGGCTTTCCGTATATCACGGGCCTGAGCGCCTCCCTTGGCGGCTTATCCAATACCATTGGGCTCACCAACGCCAACTGGTACTTTTTTCAAAAGCCAACGGCAGTCGCCAGCATGACTTGGGTTCACGGCGCCCACACCTTTAAGCTAGGGGGTGAGTGGCGGGAAGACACGTTCATCAACGACATGTTGCAGTATGCCAACGGCCAGTACACTTTCAGCGCCCTCGAGACGGGGCTCCCGTCCACCAACGGCCAGAGCATGTCAGGTACCGTCGGCTTTCCGTACGCCAGTTTCCTGATGGGGGCGGCGGACAGCGCCAGCATTCAAAGTCCCCAGGAACCCCTGTACCGGAAGCAGTCGTATGGCCTCTACATACAGGACACGTGGAAGATCAACCGCAAACTGACGTTGGACTACGGCCTGCGTTGGGACCTGGAGACGGCTCCCCAGGTGAATGGCCGCATGACCCAGTTCGCGCCGACGATCGCGAACCCCTCGGCAGGTGGGCTGATGGGCGCGATTATGTATAACGGCAGCGGCGCCGGAACCTGCAATTGCAGTTTTGTGGACATCTATCCGTTCGCTGTCGGACCGCGCGTCGGTGTAGCCTACCAGATCACACCCAAGACGGTGTTCCGCGGCGGCTGGGGCATTACTTACGGCCAGTTGGGCACGGTCGGGAATTTCAACGCGATCAACGGAGCAGGCGGTTGGAACGTCCTCAACTTCTACTCACCGTCCTACGGAGATCCCGCCGTTCTGATGCGCCAGGGACTCCAGTACAGCCCGTCCGACTTGTACGGGAACGCGCATAACCCGGGACTCATGCCCTTCCTGGGACAGATTGGGAGTCCCCCTGGCTTACAGGACCGTAACGCAGGCCGCCCACCCAGGGTCAACCAGTGGAACCTGGGAATCCAGCGGCAAATCACCGCCAACCTGATGGTGGAGGCCGCCTATGTGGGCAACCGTGGTGTTTGGTTAGCCGCCTCCAACATGGTGGATTTAAATGCCCTGACACCGGCGCGGCTGGCCCAGTTCGGCCTGAGTGTCACCAACGCAGCCAATCGAACTTTGTTGACGTCGAAGATCTCGGCGGCAAACGTGGCAGCCGCCGGATTCAAGCTGCCGTATGCGACCTTCCCCGTGGGCCAGACTCTGGCGCAAGCCCTCCGCCCGTTCCCGCAGTTCACCACCATTTCCGACTCACTGGCGCCCCTGGGCAACCAATGGTATGACTCGATGCAAGCCAAGGTCACCAAGCGCTTTTCGCATGGGATCAACCTCCAATCCGCCTTCACATGGCAGAAGGAATTGACTACCGCGGAATCGGGGCCGATCAACGACGTTTTCAATCGGCCGAACCAAAAGGACATCTCGCAGTACTCGCTGCCGTTTGTCTGGGCGACCAGCTTCACCTACCAATTCCCCTTTGATTCGCTCACGACGAACAAGTTCGCCAAGGCCGTGGTGGGCGGCTGGACAGCGGGCGGTCTTTTCCGGTATCAAAGCGGGTTCCCGATTCTGGCGCCTTGCTCGAACAACGGTCTCAGCTCCGATTTGCTTCGCCAAGCCTCCTGCATTACATTCGACAACCGCGTGCCGGGGCAGGACTTGTTCCTGCACGACCTCAACGGTCACAACTTCGACCCCAACAAGACCTTTGTGCTGAACCCGGCGGCCTGGACCGATCCGGGAGCGGGGAATTGGGGCTTCGGAGCGCCGTATTACAACGACTACCGCTACCAACGCCGTCCGGAGGAGCAGTTAAGCCTCTCCAGAAACTTCCGGATCGCCGAGAAGGTGAGCATGAACCTCCGTGCGGAGTTCTTCAACGTATTCAACCGCACCGAGGTGAACAATCCCACTTCGACTAACGCCGCGGCTACGCCGAGCGTTTCTGCTACCGGCCAGACTATTTCGGGTTTTGGGTATATCAATAACGGAACGGTATACAGTAACCCTCGCAGCGGCCAGATCGTTTTGCGGTTCAAGTTCTGAGGCTTCGCCGCAGGGCGCGGGGGACGGTTCGAGAGTCCTCCGCGCCCGGCGGCACATGGGCCCGGCAAAGAGCGTCCCGAGGAGTCGGGGGCGCCCTCTGGGCCCGGCAGAGTAAGACTCTGCGCCACGCCGGGGGTGGCGGACAAAATGTCAAATACTACTTGGAACCGCAGACAGTTCATGGACCGCGCGGGAACAGCGTCGGCTCAGTTGATCGGGACGGCTCTGCTGCCGGGGAGAGGTATCGCTCAGGCTGTAGCCGGCTTGAAGGGATCTCCGAAGCCGGTTGTCATCCCGACCCACGAATGGTCGGGGGATCTCGACGAGCGGCTGGACTTCCCTCGCGCGTGGGAAATCAACGTCCTGAACATGAGGGGCCACAACGCCCCGGTGCTCACGCCGGAGGAGATCCGCAAGCGGCTGCTGGCGCCGGTTGGCACGCCGCCTCTGCGCGAGCTCGCGGCAGGCAAGAAGAAAGTCGTGGTCACCTTCGACGACCTGACTCGTGGGACGCCCACTTACCTGGTGACACCTTGGGTGATCGACGAGCTAAAGGCGGCGGGCGTCGCCGATGAAGGTATCCTGTTTCTCGGCTCTTTCGGTTCGCATCGGCCGATGACCGCCATCGATATCCAAAAGAAGATCGGGAAGGACATCGTTCGACGTTTCGCCTGGATGAACCACAACGTAGTTTCTAACTTCGACGAAGTCGGCACCACCAGCTTCAAGGACCGGATCCTGGTGAATAGCACTTTTATGGCCGCCGACTTGCGGATCACCCTGAGCGGCGTCAGAGTGCACAACGACGCCGGTTACGGCGGCGGCGCGAAGGCCGTCCTGCCAGGAGTCTGCGCGCTGGACAGCATTGCGTACGCGCATACGGTCATTGCCGTCCCCGGCAACAAGACCTGCGGGCAGGTGAAGATTTTCAAGAACGAAATGCGGTTGAACATGATCGAGGCGGCGCGGCTGGCAAAGGTGGACTTCACCGTGCAGATCGTGTACAACAGCAAGCTCAGGCCCACCCACGTCTTCGCGGGCGATGTTGTCGAGGCGCACCATGCGGCCTGCCGGGTGGCGGCTGGGCACTACTGTACGCCCACCATGCAGAACGCCGATGTCGTGGTGGTGAATGCGTACCCGTTGACCGCTCAGGCGGGCCTTTCCCAACAGTGGATCGGGCGGTCCGTGCGAGACGGCGGTACGGGCGTGCTGATTGTTCAGCATCCTCTCACGCTCGACCCTGTTCACTACGTCAACCAGATGACACGGGGCCGCAAGATTCACGACTACTTCATGGAAATGCAGTCGCGGCAGCAACGGAAACTGGCCAATGGCACTGGGCTGATCGTGTACTCCCAGTATCTGGACCGTCAAATGATGAACAACTATCCGACGGAAACGCAGTTTGCGGCCACTTGGACTGACGTAATCCGGCTTCTTCAGCAGCGCCACAAAGGGGACATGCGCGTAGCGGTGTACCCGTATGGGGGGCTCCAACACCAGGAGATTGAGCTTGACGGCTAAGTTACTTTTTAGCTTCCAGGCCCCATTGCGGCGGAGAATGATGTTTTAAGTTTGTGAGGCAAGAGTTAGAAGAGAATTGGATTTCGAAAAGGGCGGACCACCACTATAAAGGAGAATTATTGTGTCTCAGCAGGAATCAAACGTATCCCGTCGAACATTCATCACCAGGAGTACACCCGCTACAGCGGCGGTCGCCGCTGGGAGCCTGGTCACCAACGCCGATTTGGAGCAAATTAACGCCCAGGTGAACACTAACTCAGGCCCTTCGGCTTTGAGGATCACCGACATGCGCATTGCGCATTCGTTTCGATCGATGCTCATGCGCCTCGATACCAACCAAGGCATTTCCGGGTATGGGGAGATCCGCTACGATTGCAGCAAGGCGCACGGCTTGATGTTGAAGAGCCGCATCGTCGGAATGAACCCGTGCAATGTGGCGGAGATATTCCGCAAGATCAAAAAGCACGGCGGATTTGGTTGCGATGGCGGCGGTGTGTCCGGTGTCGAGGTGGCCTGCTGGGACCTGGCGGGCAAGGCCTGGAATGTGCCGGTCTGGCAGATGCTGGGCGGCAAGATGCGCGACCGTATACGCCTCTATTGCGACACCGTCAGCATGCCGACCGGGGAACGGATGGGCAACCATTTGAAGGAACGGATCGCGGCCGGGTGGACGTTCTGCAAGATGGACCTGCATGCCGGCGGGATGGACGAGACCACGGGCCGGCAGGGAAGCACCGTAGGAATGTATACGCGCCCGGTCCCCGACCCGACGGCGAATCGGCCGGTGCGGAGCGGCTTCACTGGTTCCGGGCGAGGCGGCTCAGCGGGGACTAATACCATGATCCCGATGGGCGCCTATAACCCCTACGGCGAGCACCAGTTCACCGCGACGCTTTTCACCGACAAAGCACTGGATTGGCTGGCGGACTACTGTGAAACCGTTCGCAGCATTGTGGGCTATGAAATTCCGATCGCTACGGATCACTACGGTCACTTTCCCATCGAGACCTTTGTCAAGTTCGCGCGCAGGCTGGATAAGTACAACCTGGCATGGTACGAAGACGTGGTGCCGTGGTTCTACCCCGATCACCTGCGAAGACTCAAGGAAGCCTGCACGACGCCTATCTGCACCGGCGAAGACGTTTACCTGGCCGAGGGCTTCCGGGATCTGTTGGAAAAGCAGGCAATCTCCGTGATCCATCCGGATCTGGCTAATATGGGCGGTATTCTCGAGACCAAGAAGGCGATCGATCTGGCCACGCAGTACGGAGTGGCATCCTGCATCCACAATAACAACGGGCCCGTCACGATGTTTGCCAGTGGGCACGCCGCCGCCGCCGGCGACCAGTTCCTGGCGTGCGAGTTTCACCAGGCCGATGTTCCGGATTTCTGGGACCGGGTGAGAAGGACGGGCAAGCCGAACGATCCGATCATCGACAGGGGATACTTCACGGTGCCCGATGCGCCGGGGTTAGGAGTCGAAATCAACATGGACGTTTTGGCGAAAAGTATACGTGAAGGAGGACTCTTCGAGCCCACCACGGAATGGGACAACGAGACTTCGTTCGACGGTCACATGTGATGGTTGAGTAAAAGGAGAATTGCGATGTCTCAACAGGAATCAAACGTATCACGCCGGACATTCATCACCAGCACGACATCCGCGACGGCGGCGGTGGCCGCTGGGAGCCTGGTCACCAACGCCGATTTGGAGCAAATCAACGCCCAGGTGAACACTAACTCAGGTCCGTCGGCTTTGCGGATCACCGACATGCGGATTGCGCATTCGGACCGGTCCATGCTCATCCGTCTGGATACCAACCAAGGCATTTCCGGGTATGGCGAGATCCGGTACGATTGCAGCAAGGCGCACGGCCTGATCTTGAAGAGCCGCATCATCGGCATGAACCCGTGCAATGTGGCGGAGATATTCCGCAAGATCAAAAAGCACGGCGGGTTTGGTTGCGATGGCGGTGGTGTTTCCGGTATCGAGGTGGCCTGCTGGGACCTGGCGGGCAAGGCCTGGGGCGTGCCGGTCTGGCAGATGCTGGGCGGCAAGATGCGCGACCGTGTGCGCCTGTACTGCGACACCACCAGCAGGCCGACCGGGGAAACGATGGGTCAACATCTGAAGGAACGGATCGCGGCCGGTTGGACCTTCTGCAAGATGGATCTGCGCGCCGGCGGGATGGACGAGGTCACCCGCCAGGCGGGAAGCACCGTGGGTATGTATACGCGCCCGGCTCCCGACCCGACGGCGATTCGGCCGGTGCGGAGAGGCATGGCCGATGGACCGCCGCCGAATCCGAATGCCAAGATTCCGATGGGCGAGTATAACCCCTACGGCGAGCACCTGTTCACTTCGACGTTTTTCACCGACAAGGGATTGGACTGGCTGGCGGACTACTGCGAGACGGTACGCAGCATTGTCGGCTATGAAATCCCCATCGCCACGGACCACTACGGCCACTTTCCCATCGAGACCTTTATCAAATTCGCGCGGAGACTGGATAAGTACAACCTGGCCTGGTACGAAGACGTGGTGCCGTGGTTCTACCCCGACCACCTGCGGAGGCTCAAGGATGCCTGCACGACGCCCATCTGTACCGGCGAGGATGTCTACTTGGCCG
>Ga0209039_10002115_pt1 | contig 17321 bp, 18 predicted proteins | sample BogFormECP12_OM1_FD_188238 | JGI IMG/M metagenome (GOLD analysis project Ga0209039, IMG submission 188238) | Bog forest soil microbial communities from Calvert Island, British Columbia, Canada - ECP12_OM1 (SPAdes) (version 2) | ecosystem: Environmental > Aquatic > Freshwater > Wetlands > Bog ... | reverse complement strand
CCTTTTTATCTTTATTCTATCATGGGCTGTGGCGGGTAAATGATGTTATTCCCCGGCAGCTTGATCTCCCCTAATTTACCAAGGTTCCCGAGGTCGCTGATGACCACTTTCTGTGCCGAAATCGTATACAGGTCATTATCTATATACAGCGCCCGCCGGACGGATTCCATGCCGTAGGAGCTATTATCGTCCTGGGATACGCTGCCTTTTACCGTGAACCCGCTTGTGCTGAGGCCGAACACGTAGGCTCCGTTCCAGTACTGGGACGTGATATAGCTGGAACCCGATTTAATGACCGGCTGGTTGGACCACTGGCTTACGGGTATGACCAGGATGCCTTTTGCGGGGTCGAGCAGGATGGCCTTGTGATCGCTCAATGCTTCCGAGTAGGTCTGAGAGTTCCCGATCTCGTACTTATCCACGAGCTTGGGGTTATTGACGTCCGACACGTCGAACATGGCGATCTTGATGCCGCTGTTCACCGTGCCGCCGTACGTATTATCGGTCGTTTCCCGGCCGATGCCGATGATGTGGGTGGCGTCGTATGGGTAGAGGAAGTTGGAGTAGCCAGTCATGTTCAGCTCACCCAGGATCTTCGGCTTGTTCACGTTCGAAAGGTCGATGACGAACAATGGGTCAACGTTCTTGTAGGTGACCAGGTACAGCCGGTCGCCGATAAACCTGGCCGAGTAGATCCGCTCGCCAGGGGCAATGCCTTCCAGCGACCCGGTGGTGTGCATGTCCTTGTCGAGGATGTACACGTTGTTGTATTGCTGCGTACCGCTGTTGTAATACAACGCGCTGGCCGTGGTCGCCACCCTTAGCATATTGCCGTTCTCGTCCATGGAGAACTGGTTCAACAGGGTGCCGTTCACCACGCCTTTGCCGACATAGTTGATCGACCCGCCGCCGATGGCGATCTTGTGGATGACCGTCTGCGGGGAGCTGGCCCTGATCATGGGCATGTTCTGGCTATTCAAATAAGCCTGTTTGTCGGCCTCGCTCATGTTATTGAACGTATCCTCCATCCCCGACAAGCTGCCGGAAGCGGTCGACGCATACAGGGGTTGGGGATATATCTGGCTATACAGGGGGTAGCTGATGTAGATGTTATCGGAAGAGACGTACATGGTGTTGGTCTGGCCCATCAGGAAGGTCTTCGCCTGGACGCCGGTGCCGCCGTTGACGTTAAAGGCCGTGATCGTATGGAAGACGTAGGACGTATCGGGGGCCCGGAAGTAGTAAACGTCCGGCTGGATCACCGTACCCTGGCCGGAAGAGACCATCGGGATGGCGATGGGGTTGTCGTAATAGCTGACTGGAGTCTTTGTTATCATGTAGACCCAGTCGCCGATCATCCGGGCATCGAAATAGCTCCCCGTCACGTTAATGTCTTTTTCCAGGCGAGGTTTGCTCCGGTCGGCGATGGAGTAGACCAGGGCGTGGGTCTCAGGGTTATACCGGTAGGGCGGCATGATGGCGATGCCGCTGGTGGCCGGGGCGGTTATCGCCGTACTACCATCGACCGGTGACGAGGCCGCATACACATTATTATACACTTGCGGGACGACCATGTTCCCGGAACTGAAGATGACGAGCTGGTCGCCGTTCAGGAAAAGGTTAGTGGCGCTGCCGTTGAAGGTCGTCGTCGAGACGATCTTCGCTCCGGCGGCCGGGTATGCGTTGATGATGACGAGCTGGTTATTCGAGATCGTGTAAATGTACTTACCATCATTCTTAACGAAGTCGGGTTCGTCGACGCCCGTTACCTGCACATTTGTCGTTGAATAGCCGGGATTAGTTAAGCTTGAATATGCCGTGCTGGAAGTCTTGTCATTGACACCGCTCGAGGCCGGAGCGGGTACGGGCGCTACTTCCGCATTAGGCATAACGGCGTTATCATAACCTATGCCGGTCGATAATGTATTTTGCGCCAGGAAGGCCTGGATCTCGCTGGTAGAATTAAACTTATTCAGAGCAGCAGCGGCCTCGACTGGAATATCCAGGACAGCGCTGGAATTAGCTGAAGCATTCGTGCCTGAGCCATTGAGTGAATGTTCATTCAAGCTCGTGCTATTATTGGTTTGAGCCGCATGATTTGTGCAGCCTCCTGCAATGACAGCAAGAAGCATGATCGCGACGAGAGTGAGTGGAATTATCCCGGTTTTCATTATTAGCCTCTAAAGAACGATTAGTCATGTGATACTATTAACTTTGCTTAAGCTACGAATAAGACCGTAGCTATGTTTGCCGTTTTGCAAAATAAAAAAAGGGCGACTCTATGTCTTATTTACCATAGAATAATAAAAATGAGCCCTTGGAACGGGCTCATTATCTTATCCGTATACCAGTCCACAGCACTGCGAACAGAGGTTCTGGTCATAGCCGTTGCTTACGCAAGTATTGTAGCAGGTTCCGGTATCACCGCCAAACGCATCCGCGGTAAATGGACATGAAGTACCTATTACCGTCGGAGTCCACCAGCCGCCCCACCATTCGGGCCATCCCCAGCTGGACTGATACCAGTTGTTCCAGTTGCCACCCCACCAGTTGTTGCGGCCGCCCCACCAGCCTCTGCCACGATCCCAGCCTCGACCACGGTCGAATCCTCTACCGCCACGGTCGAATCCTCTACCGCCACGGTCGAATCCTCTACCGCCACGGTCGAATCCTCTACCGCCACGGTCGAATCCTCTACCGTCGCCCATGCCTCCGCGGTTAAACCCGCGATCTCCGGTTCCCATTCCACCACGGTTAAACCCACGATCGCCCATTCCACGGCCGGCGCCACCTTGCATACCTCCGCCCCGCATTCCGGGGCCACGGACTCCCATACCGCCACCGCCGCCGCTACGGAACCCCATTCCGCCGCCACCGCCGCCGCTACGGAACCCCATTCCGCCGCCACCGCCACCACGGCCTCCGCCACCGCCACCACGGCCTCCGCCACCGCCACCACGGCCTCCGCCACCGCCACCGCGTGCCGCCAGTGCAGTCGTAGTATACGTAAAGGCAATAATGGTCGATATGACGATAAGGACCACTATTATACGCTTCCAGTTCGTTTTCATAACAGACACCATTATTTATGCTGGTAGCCGTGTGTAAAAGAAATAGGACTAATTTTCTGATTTTTCAAAATCCGGACCGGGATATTTAACCATCGATGTGCAGTGCCGACAACGGAAATACCGGATTGCACTCTTAGATATTAAAAACAATTATCATAATGACCGCCGATATACTTCATCGAGGTCTATGTTGCTTAATATCTTCCTGGCATTGGGCGTGGTCACGCCATCGGATACGACAAAGGCTGAAGTCGTCGACTGGGGAAGCTATAAGGATGAGTATAAGGTCGGGGACACGGCGACGGCCGACATAGCCATAAAGAACATGGGCGAAAAGGATATAGAAATCGTCGAGCTACAGGGCGGCATCGAAAAGGATTTCCTGGGAAAGTTCATCCGGCTGATCGGCGACAGTCTAATAATACCGATCAATAAGATCGGCCCGGGGCAGACAGAGCGATTTAGCCAGTCGGGCAAGATCCCGAATTTTCCCGGCCGATATCGTATCACGGTGAAGGTGCTCGCCGACGGGCAGGTTATCGGCGATTTCCAGAAGATCATCACCGTAAAAAGATAAACCTATTGTTTATATGACCGCCCGCAAGTCCTTTTATTAAGCTCTAAAGCGGTCTGTATGCCCTCGTTAAAAATGATATACAGTTCTCCATAAATAAAAAAATACACGGAAAAGCTCGCATCCTGAATGCGCCATCTATTACAAGTGTATATCACAAACCATACGACTCTATAATGCGGGTGAAAAACGATGGTTGGATTGAGCAAGATATTAACGTTGCTGGCGACCGCGATGGTCGTGTTATTCCTGATCGGGATCACGACAACCGCATTTGCACAGTCTTATGATCCCAGCTACGGTGGTGGCTACGGATCGAACATGGCCGGAAACCAGGGCGGCTTGAGCAAAGGCCTGAGCAAATCGGCGAACGTTGCAGGAAACCAGGGGGGGCTCAGCAAAGGCTTGAGCAAAGGCGGCGGATATTCTGACCAGGGCTATGGCAGCAATACGGCCGCGAACTATGGGGCGAACACCGGCGGGCTCAGCAAAGGCCTGAGCAAGTCGGCGAACGTCGCAGGAAACCAGGGCGGGCTCAGCAAAGGCCTGGGTAAGGGGGGATACTAAAAGCCTGAAGACGCCGTTCGTGGCGCCTTGAAAGCTCGCTGAAGAACGACCGATCGGTCAAAACGGATGCCCCGGTCGAATTAACCGGGGGTCCACAATTTTTGTAAGGATTTCCCGATACTTTTATAGTATATGTCCGCGCTTACAAATCCTGTAGCAGGACATCATGCTTGAGCAGATACCGTTGATACCCTTCGAGTTCTTAGTGGCGATCGGCACGATAGCGTTCGCCATGTCCGGGGCCTTCAAGGCCATCCGGCATGAGTTCGACGTCCTTGGATTGTTGGTGCTGGGCTTTGCCACCGCTCTGGGCGGCGGACTGATCCGTGATGCCTTATTGGACCATATTCCCACAGCGTTCATCGATAACGGGCCGGCAGTGTATGCGCTCATCGGTTGTTTATTGGTATTATTCTCGCACAGGCTTTCCCGGCAACATATTTTCGGCCTGACACACCCGGAAAGCAAAGCGTTCCTGGCCCTGGATGCCCTGGGCCTGGCGGCGTTCACGGTGCTGGGCGCCAGGGCCGGCACGGATGCGGGGCTTAACATCTTCGGTGTCATCATGCTGGCGGCCATCACCGGCGTCGGAGGCGGCATGATCCGTGATATACTCTCAGGCGAAGTGCCATTAGTACTAAAAGCAGATTTCTATGCCACGGCCACGATCATCGGCGGTATCGTCTTCTTCGCGCTGAACAGGCTTTCAATAGATATCACAATAGTAATTGCGGCCACTTTTATGGTGACTTTATTGCTCAGGCTGCTGGCCATCCAGTATAAATGGCAGCTGCCCAGGCCCAAGCTTTAAGCCAGTGCCTGCGCAAAGCTAATATCCATAACCATGTGGAACATTATAGAAAGGATAGAGTTGATATCATGCCTTATAGTTTACAGATTGTTAGATAATGGTTATATATCAATATTTTAACATTATCGTATTATATAGTCATCTCTCCGAAGGGCTTGTCATATGGATAAACAGAAAATAATTGCGACAGCGATACCTTTTTTCTCTGAAAAAGAATATTTATTAAATATACAAACGGATAATTTGTTAGTATTCCAGTCGGATGAAAAGGATTATTCATTCGCTATATTGATCGTACTACTTTTTCTTGGCATAGCTCCCGCAATTGTTTATTATCTGATGGCACCAAAGTCGGAGGTTACAATATCTCTTGCGGGAGAAGACGATGCAGTAAAATTAACCGCCTACGGCAATACGGATAGGGCGAAAGAAGAAGTGGAAGAATTTAAAAAAGAGCTATAACCTGTATCACTAATTTTATTTCTTTTAGTAATGTATTAGCAGCGAGTTTTGTATTCTTCTTATTATTCTAATTTCTTCAAACATTGGTAAAATAAGCTTTTGTTTGGGTTTATCAAGGGCGGGATATTATCTCGCATACACAAAAGATATGCTCTATAAAGGTTTATTTCATACCGTGAGCGTGAAATAATGCCTTATTATATTCCTATAGAAAACAGGGCTGTGTATTTGCGGTTCAAGGAAGCCGCAGAGGATTCGGAAAGTAGCAACGTCGATGAGTTCCTTAATGAGCTCATGGATCTATGGGACGACCAGGACGCCAATATCTAAATTTATGTATATCGAAGATCACCTTAGCCAGGACTGGTTACACTGGAAGGACCGGGAAGATGATATCAAGAACATTGCATTTATAAGGATAAAAGCGACTTTTTAACATATGATCATTGTAGCATCGGATGTGCATTTAGGATATAACAGATCGAATAAGGATGATTTTAACAGTTTTCTCGATAAATGCAATACACCCGATATAGAACATCTTATCCTTCTGGGGGACATATTTGATCTCTGGAGACAGAATAGAGCGGATGTATTCATTAAAAATGACAGTATATTCAAGAAACTAATCTCGTTAAAAGCCAGAAATATTCATTACGTTGTTGGAAATCACGATATAGCACTTTTAAAATTGTACAATGAATATAAAGACGATTATCCTTTTGTTGTTTCCCGGTCATTTAGATTAGAAGACAGCGGGAAAAAGTTCTTTTTTACTCATGGCTATGAACTTGAAGTAGCCCACGAGCCGATGACGGTTGAAAATTATGAAAAATTCGCCGAACATATGTGCTTTAATACAAATTTAGTGGATAAAGTGGCCAGCATATTGTGGCACGTCATAGGGAATCTCAGCTCCATAAAAACTCGAGTTCGAATGGCCATCTCGCCGCCACACAAGAGAGGTATAACAGACCACATATACGATTTATCCATATCGGGCAGCGCAAGTTTGCTTTTAGGCATGCAGCCGGATGAGATATTAGTGTTTGGCCATACACATAAGCCATTTATTTTTAATGATAAAGTGGCCAACACCGGTTCCTGGGTCAATGAATCCCGGGATAGGGCATGTCAGAATTCCTATATAAAGATCGTCGACGGTAAAATGGAATTAAAATACTATACTGGAGATGGTAATGCATTATGACGTTAATAGTTAATACCGAAGAGGATAACGTTGTCGAGTTTCCTCTGCGGGGCGAATGGACAGCCATTAACACGCCCGCTCACCGCATACCCAGCCACGGTACGGATAAGCTAGGCATGCGCTATGCCTTCGATTTTATAAGGAGAAGCTGGAAGCTGCTGATGTATCTTTCTACGAAAAAAGAGTTCCATCATTGGTTTGGCCGTGTATCAGTAAAAGAATGCTTTGGCTGGTCCCAACCGGTTTATTCTCCATTCGAAGGAAAAGTCGTTACCATGCGCGATGGCTGGCCCGATATTATGGAGATCAATAGTCTAAGGGATAGTTTTAACGTACTATTTCGTACTCCTAAAATAAGCGGCGACGATTTCCGCCCCCTGGCAGGGAATCATGTCATCGTTCACTCGGAGCATTGCTCAGCTTTACTGGCCCATCTCCGAAACGGCTCGGTGAAAGTCGCAGAAGGCCAGCATGTGAAAGTCGGCGATCTTCTCGGCGAAGTCGGTAATTCGGGTAACACGACCGGGCCGCACCTGCACTTTCAATTGATGAAGGGGGATAACCCGTTTACGGCCACCGGACTTCCCTGCCGGTTCAGGTCCTACGAATGCTATCGCCACGGATCATGGGAAACAGCGACCAACGGTATCCCCGGCAGGCTCGAACGTATCCGGTACAAGGTCGAATAAGGTTCTCAAAGTAAAGGCAAACATTTATAGTTTTAAAAAGGAAAATAAGCCGCTGGGGAGATTTGAACTCCCGATCTGCTGATTACGAATCAGCCGCTTTGCCAGGCTAAGCCACAACGGCATTAAGAATTGCGAATCTTCTAATGTCCTCATCCTATATTTAATTTTTTCCCACAACGCGTATGTCCAGGACGATGTTATATTCGTGCGGCGAATAGGATCTGACAATACGTTTGTTCATGATATCGATCAGGCACCTGCTTTCACTTGCCTTTGCCCGGACCATCTTCACGACCACGTCGAATATCTCGCTTTCGGGCCGGATATCATAATAATGGATGACCCCACCCACGTTTATTAGCTTGAAAGCGACATCCAGGAACTCGTGCGCCGAGTGGGGCAGGTTCATGATAATGCGGTCAGGAGGCTGCGGCAGTTGTACATCCCGGGCGTCCGCGTTGACCGCTTCTATTCTTGTCGCCTTATTCAGGGCGATGTTCTTTTGCAAATATTCAAAAGCGGAAGGGTTCTTATCGACCGCTATGGTATACATTGCCTTTTTCGAGATGGGGATTGAGAAGGGCCCCACGCCGGCGAACATGTCCAGGACGAGTTCCATGTCGGTGGCCTGGTCGGTGACGCGCTTGCGCTCGGTCGAAAGGCGCGGGCTGAAATAGACTTTATCCAGGTCCATCTCGTAGACGAATCCATGTTCCCGGTACGTGGTCGTTGTCCGGTCCTCCCCGCATAGCACACGGTAATGCCGGACCCGGAATTCGCCCACGACCGGCGTCATAGGCACGAGGACCGTCCTGACATTCTTATGGACTTCCATGATGGCCTGGCCGACCTTTACCTCGTACTCTTCAGCCACTACGGCTATGTCGCCGATGACCTCGAACGATGGTGAATAGCCCAGCATATCCTCTATCGACTTCGAGCGCTCATTTTCCTCAAACTCGCATTCGATCATGATCAAAGAAGGAGCTATCTTTGCCAGTATATCGCCCGAAAGGTCGGGGATGACGGGCAAATAAACATAGGTCTCGTCCGACCGGATCTTAAGCCGGTGGTCGATGACCTCCGATTCGATGAGCGCCCTCCGGGTCGCCTCGCCTTCGGCCTTGGGGACTTTAACACATTTAGCCAGCATGTAGCCGCCTGTTATTATGCACAAATAGTAAAGGGTAAACCCCATACATAAAAATAACCGCTACCGGGCATGCTAATTATCCTATGGGGCTATGAACTGTTTTTAATGCTTTTGCCGTACAATAAACTGTAAATGGTCCGGAGGTCCGTGAATGAGCTCTTTAGCTCGCTATTGGACGTCCCGATCTGCCGAAGCCCGGCGGCATAATGCGCTTCTAAGTTGCCCGTAGTGCCGATAGCATTAAATTCGGCCCTGGCGTCGCTCGAATCCGTGGCCGCATTATCCACATGTGTATTATAGCTCGTTAAAGCCTTCTCCAGGCTACTTGTATCTTTACCCTGGGCTTTCAGGGCCAGTATCTTCTGGGAGGCGATGACCGATGCGTTCCTGGCGGCCTGGATCTTCGTGTTAAGATCATCGCACGCCATGGTACCGACCTCCTTTCTCAAGTCCCCTTTTATAGAGTTCCAGCGCTGCACCACCAGAGTCGCCTGGCGGCTGACGGTAGCCAGGTCATTAGCTGACTGGATAGTATTTTTCTCGGATTCGAACCATGTGACGTTCGCGTCAATGTAGGTCATTAGTTGGGCCTTTTTACTATCGGATAGCTGAGAAAGCTCAACGCGGTTCTCGGCGGCGTTCAGGCCAGTCACTATGGCGTTAATGCCGTTCACCGAGCTGATTTTCGACCTCTGGAGCCGGGCATCGCTCGCCGCATGGCCCAAAAATGAAAAATTAAATAATAAGGCATTGTCCTGGATGATGCCGGTCAGCGGCCTATTGACGATGGCCACGGCAGGCTGGTGGAGGTCTGCGGCCATTGCTGGCTGCTCGACGCTAAGCAGGAGGACTACGGCTATGATAAAAATAAAACCTTTTTTTATCGTACTCACCACTATCCCACTCATCCTGATCTAATACTACTAAATACGAGTAAATATTTAAGGATTCTTTCCCGGACGTATGCTATAAAACACCAAATGAGGCAAATAATAGCCTTTTTTGCTTTACAATACTTTATTAGGCCTCCTTTTGGCTTTAAAAAAATATATATATCGTTTGGCGCTTATTATCCCTGTATATGCCCCGCGAGAAAATGCCCGTATTACTTGTAATCTTATTAGTGGCATTGCTGATGGTGGGTTTTTTACCATTGGCCTCACAAACTGCTTTCGCCGTCAGTACCGTCCATGGAAATGTTTACGACTGGGCATCGTTCGATACCCTGAAGAACGCGGAGATCGTAGTCAATTCGATGCCGCAGCAGGTCATGATATCGAAGAACGGGTCCTATTCGTTCGACCTGGATAAGGGCATGTATACGATAAAAGCCGAGTCGGGCGCCAACACCACGAATGCGCTCTTTGCCATGGAGAATGTGACCATCACCCAGGACGGCGGCGACTATGTCATAGACCTGGTGCTTTTCCCCTCGAGCGATTTCGAGGATCTGACGCTGCTGGACGATAATTCTACGCCCATTATATCGGTCGAGCCCCCTGATGAGTCGACTCCGCAGCAGAGCTATGGCTTGATCATTCTTATTGTACTGGCGGTCATCGTCGTGGTTGTGGGCGCGGCCGCATTCATCTATTTGAGAAGGAGGAAGAAGCCCTCTGTCGCAGAGAAAAATATCCCGGAACAAGCAGCGATCCCGGAACTGCCATCCGAGCCCGAAAGCCCAGTCGAGCAGGATAAGGAACCCCCGCTTCCGCCTTTGCAGCCCTCGGCGTCGAACGACGTGACCTTGCCCGATGACCTTAGAGAGGTGATCCGCATCATCGAGAAAAATGGCGGGCGCATAACCCAGCTTGACCTGAGAAAGGCCCTTCCCTACTCGGAAGCCAAGGTCAGCCTCATGATCACGGATCTGGAGAACCGTGGCATCATCAAAAAGATCAAAAAAGGTCGCGGCAATATCATCATCCTGAATAAGCCAGGGAACGCAAACCCTGAGAATGAATAAAGATATTTTTTGTGGGGGGGGCAAATCATATATCTTACTTATTCCGATTAGGGAACGGGATCATTCATGTTGACTTTTATCGGCCTGGGCCTGTGGGACGAGAATGACATATCGGTTAAAGGCCTTAATACCATCCGGGACGCAGATGTCGTGTATGCCGAGTTTTATACTTCCCGGCTGATAGGCACGACCATGGATAAGATCGAAGCGCTATATGGCAAAAAAGTAAAGGTCTTACCCAGGGAGGACGTCGAACAGCACCCCGCCGACAGCATACTAAAGGATGCACTCGATAAGAACGTGGTCTTTTTAACCGGCGGCGATGCGATGGTGGCCACGACCCACGTAGACCTGAGGCTAAGGGCATTGAAAAAAGGCATCAAGACGCACATCATACACGGGGCTTCCATCTCATCCGCGGTTTGCGGGGCCACGGGGCTACAGAACTATAGGTTCGGCAAGTCCGCTACCATAGCATTCCCGTATAAAAATAACATTTCCGAGACGCCCTATGATACGATAAAGATAAACAAGTCTAATGGCCTGCATACGCTCCTATTTTTAGATATCGACCGGGAAAAGGGCTATATGACCATAAACCAGGGCATCGAGCTGCTTCTGGCGGTGGAGCAAAGACGCAACGAAGGCGTCCTTAAGGGAGCCATTTGCGTAGGTGTCGCCCGCGCAGGATCGCCGGAGCCTTGCGTGAAGGCAGCTCAAATAGAAGCCCTTGGCTCGTTCGACTTCGACGGGCCGCTTCATATCATGGTCGTGCCCGCCGAGCTTCACTTCCTGGAGGAAGAAGCACTGGAAGCGCTGGCAGGCTATAAGTTCTGATACTTCTCGAATATATTTGAATTGTTCAAGTATCGGTCTGCGAATAGATCATATGAGGCTCTTCCAGCGTTAAACGAACCGTCGTTCGAAACCCCCTGTGATATGATACCGTCCATCCAGCTTTTGCCTGGCGTCATCAGGGGTAAGCTGTTAACGGTGCCGGAATTTGTATTGCCCAGCAAGGTATTCGTATTTACTTTTGTATTTGTGTCGTCGCCCGGTATCATGTTCAAGGCTTTTGTAAAGAAGCCATAGTCAGGCTGTGCCGCCGACAGGGAACCTGAATTGCCGGTACTCGTAAATGTGGGTGATGCGAAAAGCATGTTCAAGGCGCAAGCTTGCCATGACCCGGCCATTATTATTAGAGCTGCGCAGAATACTATAACGGCAGCTCTTGATACTGATATCCTCAAGACTACCACCTCATTTGTTAATCGTCTGTTCAATAGAGCTTAACGTAGCTCTAAAACAGGTTATAAACTTATTAATATATAAATACGACTAAAAATTTTTTCCCTTTTTAAAGGATGTCGGGCCCGTAAATGAATATTTTTAGGGAAAGCCCCGCTAGTTTGCCGGTCGTATAACTGGGAGTGGGACAAGGTTAAATAATAAGGCATACACAAGTACAAGTAATGAAAGGCTCGGTAGGGGTAATTTTCGGTGAGACCGGGTCCCATAGCTTCAGGTTCGCAGTCACAGATCCGGCCGACGTCAAGCGCACTGATTACGTTAAGGTCTGGCATTCGACCGACGGATGGGTGCTCGGCCAAGTATTATCGATGACCCGCTCTTCTGAGGTGGATAATTTTGATAACGCTATCATGTCCAACACCGGCCGGCTAAATGGCGCCGACAGTGACCGCACGGTGGCATCCGTCACTGTCATCGGGGCAAGGGACCAGCAGGGCCTGTTGAGGACGCCGATGACACCCTTCAGGCCGGGCGATAAGGTCTATAAAGCGGAGAACGAGCTGATCGTTGATGCGCTGGGGCTTTCGCAGGGTGGAGCTTATCTTGGTCTTCTGGACGGTACGGATATTCCGGTGACCGTTGACCGCAACAAGCTTATCCAGAAGCACTGCAGCATCCTGGCCATGACGGGCAGCGGCAAATCGTATACGACCGCCGTCATCATCGAGGAGATGATGGACCGGGAAGTGCCCTTGCTCATCATCGACCCCCACGGGGAGTATGCGTCGCTCAAGGAAGCGAACGACGATGTTGACATAGAAATGCTGGCCGATAAATTCGGCATCGACCCCCGCGGGTTCAAAAATGTGACGATCTATACTCCCGCTAATAAAAAGCTCTGTGAGTATGCCGATCGAGTGTTACGGCTGAACGGGCTGAACCTGCCGCCAAAAGAGATCATCGAATACGTACCGTCGGAGCTTAATAATACGGAGATCGGTCTCATCTATGAGGCGATCAACGTCCTGAAGAATGACAATCTAGACTATACTATTAAGGATGTGCTCCGTGAGATCAGCTCATCCCATAGCGCCATGAAGTGGGGGGTCTATAACAAGCTGGAGCCGCTCATCAACTCGGAATTTTTATCGGACAAGCCGACGCCGCTGAACGACCTGTTCATGAAAGGCCGGGCCAGCATCATCGACATGAAAGGTATACACCCGGACGTCCAGCAGATCATCGTGGCCAGGCTGCTCTCCAACCTGTTCGAGGCACGGAAGGCTAACCTGGTGCCGCCGGGAATGGTCGTCGTGGAAGAGGCCCACAACTACTGCCCGGAGAAGGGCTTCATGAAGACCAGCAGCAGCGACGTGCTCCGGACCATCGCCTCGGAGGGCCGGAAGTTCGGGCTCGGGCTGCTCATCGTCTCCCAGCGGCCGGCGAAGGTGGATAAGAACGTGCTATCCCAGTGTAACACTCAAATTATCATGCGTGTGACGAATCCGAACGATATAAGGGCCATCACCAAGAGCCTGGAAGGCATAAGCTCGGAGCTCGAGGAAGAGATAAAGCGCCTTCCGCCGGGCGTCGCGCTATTCGTGAGCCCGGATATCCCGAGGGCCGTCATGCTGCAAGTCCGCGTTCGAAAGAGCAAGCATGGGGGAAGCGCCAAGGATATTTACGACGAAGCCCCGCTGGAAGAGGAAGAAGAGATCATAGAGCAGGTGGAAAATAAAGGCCAGGGCGGGAGCCTGTTCAGAAAGCTGTTCGGGAAGCGGTGAAATGGCCGCGGATCTGAATGAAAAAACTACCAGGTACCGGCGGCTGTTGAGGGAAGCCCTTGATGACGCAAAGAAAGCACCATATCTTGATGAATTTTTTAAAAAGATGGCCGACGAATATTACGGTATGGCCGAAAGCTATTATGCCGATGGTATCCATTTCATGGATTCGGGTGATCCGGTGAACGCCCTCGTCTGCTTTAGCTATGGGCACGCCTGGCTGGATGCCGGGGTACGGCTCGGCGTCTTCACCGTGACAAAAAAAGACCTTTTTGCCGCCTGAAAAGGATTAAATATTATCGGCTTCTATTAATGCCTGCCAAGTCCGTAGGCTAATACTACATAGAGCGATATAACGATCTGACATTCATTGTTTTCACTAAGCGAGACCTGGTATAGAAAGGAGAGATATAATGCCGAATTTCAAGGTTGTCCTGGAGGCCGCATGGACGGTCAAGGACGTAGAATCCGTGGATGACGCCATGAGCGTTGCTATCTCGGAAGCCGGAAAGCGCCTCAACCCTAAGATGGATTACGTCGAGGTCGAGGTGGGGGCCACGTTCTGCCCTTTCTGCGGTGAGCCGTTCGACAGCGTTTTCGTCGTCGCCAACACGGGCATCGTCGGGCTGCTGCTGGAGATGCGGGTCTTCAACGCCGAATCGCAGGAGCACGCCGAGAGGATCGCGAAAAAAGAGATCGGGAAAGCCCTTAAGGACATACCGCTCAAGGTTGTCGAAGTTGAAGAGCTAACCACCGAGAAAGAAAGTAAAAAGTCCGTCTCATAATATTAATAAAAGGATATTTATGGCCAACGGTTATTGGTCCCGGGCGAGTGCCCGAGTCAAGCTCATAAGGATAAGGCGCAGGAAGCAGAAGCCCAAAGGGATGGAAGAGCAGCTTGCCAGCTATGCGGATTATATCTTTGAAGCGCCGGATCTGAAGGTCTCGTTAGCCATTTCCCTTGTACTTTCGGTCCTCGTGGGCCTTGCTGTATTCCCCTTTAGCCTTGTTGATAATGTCGTTGCAGGCTTATTATTGCTCGCACTCCCGATGATCCTGTCGAGCCTCATCGCAAAGCCCATGTCGTGTATTTTCGGTAACAACGTCACATATAACCGTTCTGCGCTAATCTCGCTCGCCATGCTCGTCATTATTTGTGCGGTGTTGCTGGTCTCGGCGCCAATTATCTATCTCTTCCATATAACGCCCTACTCATACCTGGCCTTTGTTCTCGCCCTGTCGCTGGTGTTCGCGCTGAGGATGCTCGTATTCCTGGGTATTTCAGTGAACAGCCTGCCCAAGGTCATCCTGCCGGCCGCGCTCCAGACGCTGTTCAGCGGCATTTTCCTGGTATATTATATCCGGACTCCTGCGGTCTACATCGACCTGGCCTTATCGAGCGTCATTTTTGTCACCGCCGCATTCGTTTTCGTGCGGTATGTCGATTACCCGATGGTCAAGTCCTTCGGCGTGAGCAGCCTCGACTTCATCCAGGACTTCATCGCGCACCTGACGGAAGGCTCCGCCGCCATGGAGGAGTTCTTCGAGAAGATCGGGGAATCGATCGATGCCCCGGTGAACGTTCTAGCGTTCAAGCGGATGGACAATACAACGAAAGCAATTATTATTACGCCTTATGTGCACCCGGGCCCCATGGGTGAGATCGGAGGCGGCAACCTGCCGACCATCGTATCCGCCGCTTTCGACGAAGGCCTCATTATCGTGCCCCATGGCACCGCCTATCACGACTTTAACCTTGTGTCCGCCGAAGAGTCGGAAAAGGTCATCGCAGCGGCCAAGCGCGCCCTTGCCCGTGTGAACTATAGCCCGATGGCCACTCGTTCGACCCGTGTATCCTGTGGTAATACCAAGGTGTTAGGCCAGCGGTTCAACGATTCCGTGTTTTTAGTCTCTACCCAGGCGCCTACTTCGACGGAAGACATCGAGTTCTCCGTCGGCTTCAACGCCATGGCCGAAAGCCGGGTGGCCGGCGCCCGATATGCGACCATCATTGACGCCCACAATTGTACGGAGCCCTTCGCCACCGCCATCGAGCCGGGCACCAGAGATTCCTATAACATTATCCGTGCGACAGCCAATGCATCAAAGGTCCTTCTGACCATGCCGCTGGGCGAGATCAAGATCGGCATCGCCAATTCTCCGCCCATCTGCACCCGCCTCGAAGGCATGGGCGATCTCGGCATCCGGGTGGCTGTCATCCAAGCCCTTGGCCAGCGGACGGCCTACATCGTCATCGACGGTAATAACATGGTCAACGGCCTGCGTGAACGCATCATGAAAAAATTACCCGTGGACGAGGCCGAAGTCATGACCACGGATACCCACGTCGTGAATACGCTTTCCGGCGCTAACTATGTGGGACAGCACCTGGACTGCGACCTGCTCGTAGACACCATAGGAATGCTCGTCGATAAGGCTATCCAGGACCTGGAACCGGTCAATGCGGGCATGGAGAGCGAACTGGCGCTGGACGTCAGCGTCTTCGGATCGCATAAGATCGCCAAGCTCGCGAGTACCGCCAATGCGATGATGGCCATGGCGGGGGCATTCGCCGGGGCGGTCATAGTCGCCGCACTGGCCTTGACCATACTCATCCTCGTGCTCATCCAGTGAGATAGGGTTTCACCACAATCAAATACTTTAAACACCGTAATTATCTTGTTATGGCCCCTGAGATGGAGCGGATGGTGCATATCCTGAATACGATCGACGATGTCATCAATTGCCAGAGGTGCGACCTCGCACTTACACGAACGCATGTTGTGGTCGGGGCCGGGCCGCTGGACGCTAAGATCATGTTGATCGGAGAGGCCCCGGGGAAGAACGAGGATAAGAAAGCTGAGCCATTCGTGGGCTCGGCGGGAAAGATCCTCAACGGGCTGCTGGAAGAAAGCGGCATAGACCGAAAGGACGTCTACATCACCAACGTCGTCAAATGCCGGCCGCCAAAGAACAGGACACCCATGCCCAATGAAGTCGATGCATGCCATCCATATTTACAAAAACAGCTCGAGGTCATAAAGCCCATCGGCATTATCCTGCTCGGCAGATCGGCATCCGAGGCGATACTTGGCAGAAAAGTGGACCTGGGTAAAGAACACGGACGCATTGTGGAAAAAAATGGGTGTAAATATTTAATCACATATCATCCGGCCGCCATGATCTATAAAAGAACGCTGAAAGATACCATAGCCGGGGATTTTAGGAAGGTCGGCGCTTTATTGGAGCATTAGCGGCCTCGACCGTTACCCCGGTATTCGGCTGGTTCAGGATGACCGAAGTGATCGGGTACGGGATATCGATCTTTTCTTTTGCGAAGCGTTTTAGTGTTTCCCGGTATATGTGGTCGGGCACTTCCCAGCTTAGCTTGTAGTCTTTTACCCATACGTGCATGAGCAGGTTCACTGAAAAGTTCCCCAGATCCTTGACGTAAACTTTCGGCGACGGATCGTTCAGCACTCCATCCGTGTGGCCGGCGATGTCGAGCAATATGCCGGTAGCTTTCTCGATATCGGCATCGTACGAGACCCCTACTTTGATATCGAATCTCATCCGGGAGTCGGGCTGGGAAAAGTTGATGATATCGGACTTGGAGATATCGGAATTGGGCACCACGATGAGGCGGTTGTCGAGCGTCTTCATTCGGGTGCTGCGCAGCCCAATCTCCACCACGTCGCCCACCATGCCCTCAGATATCTGGATCCGGTCGCCGATCTTGTAAGGTCGGTCCGAGAGAATGGCGAACGCCCCGAATACGTTTGA